>ENA-USZK01000116-USZK01000116.1-human-gut-metagenome-genome-assembly--contig:-NODE-116-length-44806-cov-8.649176_pt1 | contig 44806 bp, 35 predicted proteins | sample MGYA00250043_ERZ773534 | MGnify/ENA primary metagenome ERZ773534 (study PRJEB29103, sample SAMN06112056) | human gut metagenome | biome: human gut; feature: ankylosing spondylitis patient; material... | reverse complement strand
TCATATCGGTGCTAACTTTTTTCTAGACAGAAATCCGTTAAATTGCGACAAAAAAAGCGTGGAATCGTCCTGTTGTCTATTCCACGAACTGAGGCTCTTCCAACTGCCTATCAAAGTTGAACAGACAACGTCAGAGCCCACGCCGATATGAAAATCACTACCGTAAAGAGACCTATATAATACATTAGACTGCGCCAAAATGGTACAATCTATGCTTACAGGTCTCCACGGGATTGATATAATCACACCCGGGACATCTACCGTTGGCTACGTTCAAGACTTTGATACTGATAGTTTTGGAAGATTTCAGTTCGCCTCAAACACAGCGTCAGATAAACGCCTTCTATTATGTCTTGACTCTCTTCCCACCCATAGCCCGCTTATTACCGAGAAAGTTGTTTGGACTTCTCTGCTTTCAGCTCGGCGTTGGCAGCCTGCTTATCAACATTGAGCGAACCCAATTTGACACACAGATTTGAGAGCCACCGCAAAGTTAATGATATTTTATCATAACAAGCAATATTTATACGAAAAAATATCAATACCATCCGATTTTAACATTCAAACGACGAAGAAATCCACTTTTGCGTATTTTTTTGCTGAAAAGTTTGTATTATCAATGATTATTCGTATCTTTGCATCGTCAGTCCTCGCCAAGCCTCTTAACAATGCTCAAATCGTGCGGGGCGTTTTTTGTTTATACTCATTTGAATATGGCGAATCTTATTCCCTTTACAAAACGGTTTGAACCTTCTGAAAATCTCGTTAATTTGCTTGAATCTCGAGGTTTACAAATTTGTGATAGAAACAAAGCCATACAATACCTTGATAACATCGGTTATTACAGATTGTCTGCTTATATGTATCCTTTGTTGAAGATGCCCAAAACAGCACATTTGTACAAGGATGGTTCAACCTTCAAGAAGGTGATGATGCTTTATCGCTTTGACAAGAAACTAAGGTTGCTCATGTTCAATGAGATAGAAAAGATTGAAATTGCTATCAGACGTGCGGTGATGCAAATAACAGCAGATATGACTGGCAATCCTTTTTGGCTGACTGACTCTTCTTATTTCTTGGATAGTTTCAAATTTAATGAAACAATGCGAGCAATATCCAAAGAGTATTGCAAATCTAAGGAGGAATTCATTCTCCATTTCAAACGAACCTACTCAGAACCTTACCCACCATCGTGGATTTTAGGAGAACTGCTTACTATTGGAAATGTCAATGCCATTTATCGTAACATCAAACAAAATCGCATACGCAAACGCATAGCAAAACGTTTTGGTTTACCTATCAATGTGTTTGAGTCATGGCTCACGGTTATTGCTGTTACTCGAAATGCCTGTGGTCATCATTCAAGAGTGTGGAACAAACAGAATGCTATTCAACCAGCAATCCCCATTAGCCCCACAGGAGAATGGATAACGCTTCCAACAGATTCCATGCGTGCTTACTTTGATCTCTGCATCATCAAGTACTTCCTCAATATTATATCCCCAAACAATGATATGCTGTCCAAACTAATATGGCTGTTCATTCGGTTTCCCGAAATTGACTTAAAAGCTCTCGGTTTTCCGCAAGGATGGGAGATGGAACCATTATGGAGATAATAACATGTAGAAAAAGTGATTAGAGGACAGCAAGTTATGCTTGACAAAGACTTGGCAACGCCATATGGTGTAGAGACCATAACTTTAAATCAAACTGCCAAACGTAACATTCAAAGGTTACCTTATGCATTTACACTCTCGACACTATCTATTTTCTCGTAACGCCCTACACGCTCATTCTCATCCCAAACCTCACGCCTTAATATACACGGGCGCATTCCGTGCGCCTTCTCTCCTTATCACGCCCTGCTCCACGAAACGCTTCAGCCACTTGCGTGCAGCCGTTTCGCGTAGCCTAAACTGGCGTTGCATCGTGCGACAGGTGATGAAATGGTTCGCAGCGAGGTAATCCATCAGAAGCGAGAGTAGCTGCTTCTCCTCGTACACCACCGACTTAGACGTGAGGCGCGCACGACGAAAACGTACCTTGCTGCTCACTTCCTGCAAGAGCGAAGCCTCTGGTCGGAAGTTGATATTGTGCAGGCGCAGGTCGCCACCACTCACCTTCTCCACCGCCTTGCCATCGGCATCGAGCTTCACGGAGAGAGAGAAATAGCCCACATTAGGAATGTAGAAGCGGTGTCCTTGCGAGAGCTCGCGCACCATCTGTTCGCGCAACTCCGACAGTGTTGCCTCTATATCGCCTTTCTTCAGCGTGCTGTTGTCCTGTATCAGACGCTCCAACTGCTGCGCCGTCATTGGTGAGCCTTCAACAATACGTGCGAAGTGGCGTGCTGTTCCGCTGCCTTGCGAATTGCTGATTGTGTGAATTTCGTAATTGATACTCATGGTTTTCTTTTTGTTAAGGTTAATATTATCTGTCTATTGTGCTTGCAAAATTACAATTCTGCGCAAGCGAATGCAAGTAAAAGAGCAAGTTTTTTCATCCGCGTCGGTCGATGCGGACGTCTGCGCCGGTCGATGCGGACGTCTGCGCCGGTCGATGCGGACATCTGCGTCGGTCGATACGGACATCTGCGTCGGTCGATGCGGACATCTGCGTCGGTCGATGCGTATCACGATAGCGATACAAAAAATCCCTCAACAAGGAACGTTTACAACTTGAAACATCACTTGTTGGGGGATTAATCTATAGTTTATCCTCTTTTAATGGAAAACTCTCATCGAGCTACCTTTGCGTTATCGCGATTTGATAATTGCGTCCATCTCCACAAACTCCTTACCCATATTGAGGTTGAGGTAGATTGTGTAGAGCGGCATTGCCCACAAATCCTTGCGTGTTGGGGCAAGCTTGCGGTATGTCTGCATGTACTTCAGCGAATTGCGATAGAATTCGAGCATTTTGGCGCGCTCGGCGCGTGTGTGTTTCGGCGCGTTGTCTATCTTCACAGCCTGATTGAAGTAAGCCAAGCCAGCGTTGAGATAAGCATCTGCAAGGCTGTCGTCGAGGGCGATAATAGCATCGCAGAGCTGTACGCACTCGTCGTAATGCTGCATGGTGAGCAGCACTGCGCTCTTGGCGAGCATTGCAACTTTGCTCTTTGCGTTGATGGCAAGCGAACGGTCGCAAAGCGTGAGTGCTTGTGTGGTGTCACCACGCTGGAAGCGATAGTCGAACAGGTGGGTGAAGAAGTACTCAGATACCGGATTTTTGTCGAAGCCCTTCTCAAGCGTAGACACATAACCGATGGTGTCACCTTGCGCACGATAGGTGTCGGCTACGTACTGTAGGGTGAGCTGCAAGCGTGCGGTGTCAGCCTCTGCCAAGTCTTTATAGCGCAGAGTGGCGACAGGGTCATTGGCGCGATAGCCACTATAGAGGGCGTAGAATGCTGCTGAAGGCAGACGCTTGTCCTTTGTGGTGTAGTCGTAACTCTGAAAGAGTGGTTGCTTGGCGCAGTCGATGTAAGCCGAAAAGAGCGTGAACGCACGTTGATAGTTCTGCTTATTGAGAAAGAAGGAGCCTCCGGTGTAGAGGTTCTTGCGATAGGCGTCGAGGTATTCGGCGTTCTTGCGACGATACTTCAGCTGCACGCGTCCGTTCTCGTTGGGCTGGGCATCAACAGAGTCGAGACCTTCGAGCACACCGAACATACGGTAGGCTGCCTCGAAGAGCTTTGCGGTGTCGGTCGACTGCTTGAGATACATCTGTTCGTTCACATCCTCATACTGCTTTTTTACCGCATCGAACAAGACAAGCCAAATCTTCTCGTTGCTCCTGTTGTCAGGATTGGCGAGCAGCGTACGCATCGAAGCCTCAGCTTCAACCGCCTTTCCAGCCTTTATTGCCGCTTTGGCTTGTGCCATCTCCTTCTTTTGCGCTGTTGCGGAAGCGAATGTGGCGAACACAAGCAATGTGACTAAGAATAGTTTTCTGAACATTTTATCCCGATTACAATCCACGGCATGTCCCACCTTATAATATATAGACAGTGGGACATGCCGCATGAGTTAATTAGTTTGCGCCGTTAAGACGTTCCAAGTTGTAGTTGGTATTGTCGAGCATGTACGACCAGCTTGCACGCTGCTGACCTGGGTCGAGGTCGCGTGCCTTCTCGAAGCACTGCTTTGCTTGCTCGAAGAGGCTCTTCATCAGTGCTGCATCCTGCTGCTGTGCAGCCTTGTTGTTGTAGCAGAAGCCGAGGAAAGTGAGGGCGAGAGCGTCGTCCTTAGTAGCAACAGCCTTCTGCAGAGTAGCGATTGCCTCATCCCACTTGCTTGCGTTCATCTGTGCCTGACCCTTCACGAGGTTAGCCATGAAGTCGTTAGGATTAACAGCGAGGCGCTCAGCGAGGATAGCGTCCTGCTTGTCCTGCATACCGAGTGCACCGTAGAGCGGAGCAAGCACTGAGAAGATGCTCTCGTTTTCCTTGTCCTTGAGGTAGAGAGCCTCTACGTTCTTCAGACAACGCAGCGAGTCTTCCTTAGTCTTCATCTCCTGCTGCATGAAGGCAACCTTAACACCGAGTGCTTCCTTGTAAGAAGCTGTATCGTTGAGGGCTACGTCGCAATACTGATTTGCCTTGTCCATATCCTTCAGCTGATAAGCCAGACGAGCTGCGATGAGGGCTACGTTGCCGAGGTACTCGTCGCGTGTAGACTTGTCCATGTCTGCGAAGAGAGGTGCTGTGTAGCTGTCTACGTATGCTGCGAAGTACTTGTAAGCTACGGTCTGGTCGTCGCCCTGGAGGCAGTCCTGACCTGCTATTACGAACTGGATGCGGTTAGGCCAGATGCGGTTAGCGTTCTTCTTGCGGAACTTAGGAGCCACCTTGCCCTTAGCGTTAGGGAGCTGGTCGTACTTGTCGCACTCGATGGCGTTGTTAAGACCGTTGAGGAGAGCGTCAAACATGCCCTGCTTGTCGTAGGTCTTATCGCTCTTCTGACCCATCTGCTCGAGAGTCTGAATCTCTACTGATGCAGCGTTCTCCTTGTTGAACTTGTCGAACGAGATGTCGACGAGCTTGTTGTAACCCTTAGCCTTGTCTTCGTTGCTGAGCGAAGAGAGACAAGCGTTGAGACCGCTCTGTGCCTCAGCGTAGTCCTTTGCCTTGAGAACAGTCTTGATGTCCTGTGCAAATGCAGATGTGGCAGTTACTGCCAGCAATGCTGCTACAAATAATTTCTTCATAATTTTGAGTTTTGAATTTTGAGTTTTTGAATTATATAAGCCGAACTAAGCCTCTCTAAGCTTTTCTAAGCCTTTCGCCATTCTAAGCTTTTCTAAGCCGTAGGAGGATTGAGAGGTTGAGAGGTTTCGTCGTCCTTGTCGCCCTCTACATCTGCCTCCTTCTCCGAACTCATCACCTTGCATACGCTTGCGATTACGTCGTTCTTCTTCGAGAGGTTGATGAGGCGCACGCCCTGTGTGGCACGTCCCATGACACGACACTCTGATACGGCGAGACGTATAGCGATGCCGCTCTTGTTGATAATCATGAGGTCGTTGTCGTCGGTGACGTTCTTAATGGCTACAAGGCGACCGGTCTTCTCTGTGATAGAGAATGTCTTCACACCCTTACCGCCGCGGTTTGTCTTGCGGTAGTCTTCTACCTGCGAACGCTTGCCGTAGCCGTTCTCAGACACGACCATTACGGTCTCTGTCTCGGCGTTGTTCACAACAATCATACCTACCACCTCGTCGTCGCCCTCGTCGAGCTTCATACCGCGCACACCAGTAGACACACGACCCATTGTGCGTATAGAGTCTTCGTCGAAGCGCACGGCACGTCCGTTGCGGTTGGCGAGGACAATCTCGTTCTTGCCGTTGGTGAGGCGCACGTCTACCACCTCGTCGCCCTCAACGATGTTGATGGCGTTGACACCGTTGGTGCGCGGACGCGAGTAAGCCTCAAGGCTTGTCTTCTTCACCGTACCATTCTTCGTAGCGAACACTACGTAGTGCGACTTCACGAACTCCTCGTCGTTCAGTCCACGCAGACGCAGCAGAGCATTGACAGAGTCATCGGGATCGATGTTGAGCATGTTCTGAATGGCGCGACCCTTGAAGTTCTTGTCGCCCTCCGGTATCTCGTAGCACTTGAGCCAGTAGCAGCGACCCTTGCGTGTGAAGAACAGCATGGTTTGGTGCATTGTAGCCGGGTAGATATACTCGGTGAAGTCCTGCTCGCGTGTGCGTGCTCCCTTCGAGCCTACGCCGCCGCGCGACTGCTCGCGGAACTCGCTGAGCGGTGTGCGCTTGATGTATCCCATGTGCGACACGGTGATTACGACGGGGTCGTTCGGATAGAAGTCCTCAGCGTTGAACTCGTGCTCGAAAGGCTTTATCTCCGTGCGACGCTCGTCGCCGTACTTCTCCTTTACCTCCTGCAGGTCGTCCTTCATCACCTTCTTGCAGAGTTCTGGATCGCTAAGTATCTGCTCGAAGTAGGCTATCTGACGCTCCAACTCCTCAAACTCTGCGTGCAACTGATCGATGCGCATATTTGTGAGTTGTGAGAGACGCATGTCGACGATTGCCTTCGACTGCAGTTCGTCGAGTTCGAAACGCTTCTCAAGGTTGCGCTGAGCGTCAGACGGAGTCTCCGATGCGCGGATGATGCGCACCACCTCGTCGATGTTGTCGCAGGCGATGATCAAGCCTTTGAGGATATGGGCACGCTCCTGAGCCTTCTTGAGGTCGTACTTTGTGCGGCGTATTGTCACGTCGTGGCGGTGCTCTACGAAGTACTTCACACACTCCTTCAGTGTGAGCAGGCGTGGGCGACCGTTGACAAGAGCGATACTGTTGACAGAGAACGACGACTGCATAGCTGTCATCTTGTAGAGCTTGTTGAGGATTACATTGGCGTTGGCGTCGCGCTTCACGTCGACAACGATACGCATACCCTGACGGCCCGACTCGTCGTTGACGTTAGAGATGCCCGTAATCTTGCCCTCCTTAACGAGGTCGGCAATGCCGGCAACGAGGTCGGCTTTGTTCACACCATAAGGTATCTCGGTCACAACAATCTTGTCGTGAGTGTCGCCACTCTCTATCTCCGACTTTGCACGCATCACGATACGTCCGCGACCAGTTTCGTAAGCCTGGCGCACGCCCTGCAAGCCATAGATATATGCGCCTGTAGGGAAGTCGGGTGCCTGAATGTACTGCATCAGTCCGTCGGTGTCGATATCCGGATTGTCGATATATGCGCAGCAGCCGTCGATAACCTCGCAGAGGTTGTGTGTAGGCATGTTGGTAGCCATACCCACGGCGATACCGTTGCCACCGTTCACAAGAAGGTTAGGTATCTTCGTAGGCATAACCGACGGCTCGGTGAGCGTGTCGTCGAAGTTGGGATCCATGTCTACGGTATCCTTCTCCAAGTCGTCCATGATGTGCTCGCCCATCTTCGAGAGGCGACACTCGGTGTAACGCATGGCAGCTGGAGAGTCGCCGTCTACCGAACCGAAGTTACCCTGTCCGTCCACAAGCATGTAGCGCATGTTCCAGCTCTGTCCCATACGCACCAAAGCGCCATAGACAGACGAGTCGCCGTGTGGGTGATACTTACCGAGCACCTCACCAACGACGCGCGCACACTTCTTATAAGGGTTGCTGCTTGTGTTGCCGATACCGAGCATACCGTAGAGGATGCGGCGGTGTACCGGCTTAAATCCATCGCGAACATCAGGGAGGGCACGAGCCACAATCACCGACATACTATAGTCGATGTACGACTTCTTCATCTCCTCCTCAATGTTGATTTTCTGAACTCTGTCCAGATCAATTGTTTGATTTTCGTCCATTGATTTTTATAATAATTATTTCTTACTTCATTTTAGAGAGCGGTTTTCAAACAGAAAATCGCCTCAAATGCCTTTTATTTTCGCTATACGCGATTTTAAGGCTGTCTTCAAGGGTGTAAAATTACAAAAAATATTTGGATTAACATTGCTTAGAGGGCTTAAAAAACGTGTTTTAAGAGATTTTATACCAACACTTCACCAGCTCGCCACCTCACCACTACAACATCAAACCTCACCACCACAACATCAAACCTCACCATCTCACCACAACACCGCAACAACACCTATGTTACAATTACGTTAAAACCACATTTAAATGTTGTACGTTCGGATTATTAGGTATAACTTTGCACCCAAAACAAACAAAAGTAACACATGTTTCATCTTTCAGAATTTATTTTCTTAGGCGGCTTTATTGTGTTCATAGCCGCAATCCTCGTGCTAGACATGCTCGTTATCGACAAGAAAGCGCACGAGGTATCGATACGTGAGGCAGGCACATGGACTGCCGTTTGGATAACACTCGCACTCGCCTTCTCGGCTTTCCTTTGGTTCAAGGGCGACATGGTGCACGGCATAAGCAGCTTTGCCGACCTTAAAGCCGTGGCATCGGCGTATGCTCCGCACCTAAAGCTCGATCCGTCGGACTTCGAGGCGAGCCTGCAACAGTATCGCCACTACATGACCATCAGCTACATATCGGGCTATCTTATAGAAAAGACGCTGTCTGTAGATAACCTTTTCGTAATGATGATGATATTCACGGCGTTCGGCGTAGGCAAGAACGAGTATCAGCATGTGCTCAACTGGGGCATACTGGGTGCTATCGTGCTGCGCTTCGTGTTCATCTTCCTCGGTGCGGCAATCATCAGTCGCTTCGACTGGGTGCTGCTGGTTTTCGGAGGCGTACTTATATATAGTGGTGTGAAGATGTTCCTCGACCGCAACAAGAAGGAGGAGATGGACGTTCAGAAGAATCCTATCGTGCGACTGCTCTCCAAAACCGGCCGCATACACACACAGTTTGAGGGCGATCATTTCTTTGTGCGCAAGGCAGGCAGACTGCTCTTCACACCGCTCTTCGTGACGGTACTTGTGATAGAATTCAGCGACTTGATATTCGCCTTCGACAGTATCCCGGCGGTATTCTCGGTGTCACTTGACCCTTACGTAGTGTTCTTCTCTAACATATTCGCCATCCTCGGCTTGCGTGCGATGTTCTTCCTCTTAGCAGCTATTGCCGACCGTTTCCGCTATCTGAAAACGGGCGTGTGCGTGCTGCTGCTCTTCATCGGTGCGAAAATGCTCATACATGAATGGGTGGAGATTGACGCTGTGACTTCGCTCTGCATCATCCTCGCCGTGCTCGTCGCAAGCATCGGTGCGTCGCTGCTGCCGCAGCGTAAGAAGGCATAGTATACATGCTTGCGAAAATATAAAAAAAAGCGGGAAACAGTGTCTCTATAAGCCGGGTTCTGTTTCTCGCACTGCATTGCTGCGATGCGAGCCTTCTGTCATTTATCTACTACGCAGGTCGCCCTGCGTCTCCAGCATTCTACCCTCCATCGTCACTATGGTCGGACGGGACGCCCTCAAACGATGGTATACATGAACTTGCAGCCCCCAGATGGTACAGCCCGATGATCGCCCACCGGCTGGTGGTCTCTTACACCACCTTCTCACCCTTACCACACACAAGGCGTGGCGGTTATTTTCTTCTACCGACACCTGCCGTCGCCGACAGCTTCTACTTTCGGAAGTGGGGTTCCCTGTGCTGCCCGGACTTTCCTCTCCTGCGCCTATGCGCAGCAGCGACAGAACCGAGACACTGTTTCCAACAAGATGCAAAGTTACGGAAAATTGCGCACATAGGGCAATTTTCCGTAATTTATTTGAATAAAAGTAGACAATAAGAGTGGTCTACTCCATTAGAAATTAACGCCCAAACTGAGCGAGAGACTGCGATTGTGCGATGTGTCGAACTCGTCGTGACAGATATTGGCGAGGCCGAGGTCGTAGGTGAGGTCGGCATAGAACAGGTCGTAGGTTACGCCGCAACCGAAGCGCAAACCGCCATCAAAATGCTTGAACATGTGCTTCGAGAAAGAATGAACAACCTCACGATCGGCAAAATTCTTCGATTTTCCGCCAATGCCCAACGCGAAATAGCCACCGGCAAGTGGCTGCACCGAGAAGTGCTCGTTTACCTGTATGCCGTATTTCACAACGATCGGGAGTTCTAAATAGCGCAGACTATAGGTTATCTTCTTGCCTTCATAGAGATTCTTACCACCTTTTTCTACGTACATCAGTCCACCCTCAAGAAATACGTGGGCTTTCGGAGAGAGTTGCATACCGGTGAACACGCCAAAGTTTAGCCCGGTTTTTGTGCTGCCTCCATCAAGTGCCTTGTCGTCAGAGTCGACAGTGGTGAACGACGGACCAAGGCGCAGACCCATGTAAACGCCCTCTCTACCAAAGCGGTCGTAACGATTGGCATACATCGAGAAATCGCGTCCGCCACGATAGTTGTTGCCTTGGTATCCCTGTGCCTCCATGGTAAGAACCGAGGTCAATAACGCTATTGCTACAATTAAAAACTTCTTCATTTATAAAAACGTGTTTTGGTTAATGTTGCGAATTTACAACAATTTTGACTAATAACAAGAGTTTTATCCCTATTAATTGTTATGGATTTCCCTATTATGCCACAATTAAAGAATAAAAGAAAAACTTTTAGCATATTGTTCCACGCTTCGGGGTTACGCCGTGTGCTTGATTTAAGTCATATTATGCGAGGTTTCTGTTTTACGACTGCACCGTTAGCTGATTATTTGCGTAACTTTGCAGTATAAAACAAATAAAGGATAACCCGTTATATTTTATTTTCAGGATGCAAAAGAAAGAATCTTTCAGCAGATGGTTGCCCCTTGTAGGGCTTACCTTTGCCGTGTTCGTGTTCAACACCTCAGAGTTTATGCCTATCGGTCTGCTCACCGACATTGCCACCGACCTTAATATCAGCGAGGCTCGCGCTGGATTGCTCATCTCGGTGTACGCCTGGGTGGTTGCGATAATGTCGCTGCCTCTGATGATAAAGGCATCGAAGATGGAGCTGAAGCGGTTGTTGCTGTCCATAATAGCGTTGTTCGTGGTGAGCCATGTTGGGTCGGCATTAGCCGAAGGCTATTACACGCTGATGCTCTCGCGCATCGGTGTGGCTTGCGCCCACTCTATATTCTGGTCGATAGCCTCGCCGCTCGCTGTGCGCACCGTGCCCGACGGCAAGCGTGCCTTAGCACTGAGTGCTATTGCCACAGGTTCGTCGGTAGCCATGGTTGTCGGTCTGCCGTTGGGTCGCGTGATAGGTCTCTACGTAGGTTGGCGAATGGCGTTCATGAGCATCGCCATCATCTCTGCCCTCATATTCGTGTTCATACTCGTGGTGTTTCCCAAACTGCAGAGCCGCGGCAAGTTCGCCTTCAAGCAGCTGCCCGAGTTGCTACACAACCGCGTGCTGGTAGGCGTATTCATTATGTCGGTGCTGTTCGCTACAGCCCATTACACCTGCTACAGCTACATTGAGCCGTTCTTGGGCAAGGTGGCAGCCATGTCGCCCGAAACGGTGACGTTGGTACTCATCGTGTTCGGCGGTTCGGGTATGCTCGGCAGTATAGCCTTCTCAAAATACTATATGGCTAACCCACGCCGCTTCATACTGGCGGTGACGTTAGGCCCCGCCTTGTGCATGATGATGCTGCAGGCTGCGACTGCGGGCATGGCGTACACCCTCGCGGTCTGCATCTTGTGGGGAGCAATGGCTACGGCGTTCAACATAGCCTTTCAAGACAACACCATACGCTTTGCGCCGGAGAACGCCACGTCGATAGGCATGTCTATCTTTTCGGGCATATTCAACCTCGGCATAGGCAGTGGTGCCTACGTGGGCGGACTGGTGGTGAGCCGACTGTCGATAGAATACATAGGCTACGCTGGCGGAGCTATCGGTGTCATTGCTACGCTTTACTTGGCGCTGCGCTACTTCCCCAACATGAGGCGCAGGGAGGCGGCGGAAATAAAACAAAAGTAAAAAAGGAGGGTTGGTTTTCTAATAGCCGTTAATATGTTAAATTGTAGTGTTAAAATGGGATAAAGATGCGTGTCAATTTGTCAGATTAACATTTTTTGCGTCTAAATTTGCAACCACGAAAACAGAAACGCTGTTGTTTTAACACAACATTGCACGCATAGAACGGCAATATGTCAGAACAAGCAGGCAGCGTTAAGTAGGTCGTAAACGATTAGAAAACAATAACAAAACAAGAAAATAAACAGAACTATGAAAAAGTATTCTAAGTATTTTGTTGTGGCAATGAGCACCCTCGCCTTTGCCTTTTCCACCGGAACATTAATCAAGGTGAACGCAACACCAGCCGCAGCGGCAGCCGTACCGGCACAGCCGGTCGATCTGACATACGCTGCGGAGAAGTCGCTGCCGTCGGTTGTACATATCCTCAGCACAAAGAACTCGAAGGTGCAGACCGTGGAGGTGGAGAACGACCCGTTCTCCGACTTCTTCTCTGACCCATTCGGCTTCTTCGGCAATCCACAAGGCAACGGTGGCAAGCAGCGTCGCAGCGTACGCACACCGAAGCAGCAGGGCTCTGGCTCGGGCGTTATCATCTCTGCCGACGGCTACATCGTGACGAACAACCACGTGGTGGCAGACGCTGACGAGCTGACCGTGACACTCAACGACAATAAGGAATACTCGGCACGCATCATCGGCACGGACAAGGCTTCCGACCTGGCACTCATCAAGATTGACGGCAAGAACTTGCCAGCCATCACTATCGCCAACAGCGACGACATCAAGGTGGGCGAATGGGTGCTCGCCGTGGGCAACCCGTTCAACCTTACGAACACCGTGACGGCGGGCATCGTGAGCGCTAAGGCACGCTCGCTCTATCAGAATGGTGTGGAGTCGTTCATACAGACCGACGCCGCCATCAACCCTGGCAACTCGGGCGGTGCTCTCGTCAACACACGCGGCGAGCTCATCGGCATCAACGCCATGCTCTACTCGCAGACCGGCTCGTTCAGCGGCTACGGCTTCGCTATACCAACGTCGATTATGAACAAGGTGGTGGCAGACTTGAAGCAGTACGGCACCGTGCAGCGTGCACTCATCGGCATACAGGGTCAGGACGTGAAGAACTATGTAGATGCCAAGAAAGACAAGGGCGAGGACATTGACCTCGGCACAATGGAGGGCATCTACGTGGCTAAGGTGACCGAAGAGAGCGCGGCTGAAGAGGCTGGCATGAAGGAAGGCGATGTCATCACTGCCATCGACGGCAAACCTGTAAACAAGATGGCTGAGCTGCAGGAAGTGCTCGCCAAGAAGCGCCCGGGCGACAAGGTGACTGTGACTTATCTGCGCGACAAGAAGAAGGCTACAAAGACCGTAACGCTGAAGAACGAGAAGGGCAACACACAGGTTGTGAAGAAGGCAGACCTCGACGTGCTCGGTGGCAACTTCCGCGCTATCACGAACGCACAGAAGGAACAGCTGAACATCGGCTACGGCTTGGAGGTACTGAAGGTGAACTCTGGCAGACTGAAGACCGCAGGCATCACAAAGGGCTTCATCATCCAGCGCGTGAACGACAACGCAGTGAAGACCATAGACGACTTGCAGAACGCTGTGAAGGAGGCATCTACAAGCAAGGATCCGGTGCTCTATATCCAGGGCGTTTATCCTACGGGCAAGAAGGCTTACTTCGCCGTGCCTTTGGAAGACTAAACAAATAGGTGAATATGGCATCCACACCATAACCACAAACATTGATAGCGGAGGACTCAGAAAAAGCCCTCCGCTATTTTTTTTGTTGCCAATTCAGCATCCGCATCGGTCGATGCAGACATCTGCGTCGGTCGATACGAGCATCCGCGTCGGTCGATGCAGACATCCGCGTCGGTCGATGCAGACATCCGCGTCGGTCGATGCAGAATAAAAAAAAGCAACTACTACATTATTAGTTTTACCAAACAGCAATAAAAATAAGTAGATTAAAATTTGCTGCAACCAATAGAAATAACTAAATTTGCAGAATGATGCGCGCAAAGCGCACCCACCCTTTTAATAATAAAATAATATCAAAAAAAGCAACACTTAATGAGACAACTGAAAATCATCAAATCGATTACCAATCGAGAGAACGCCTCACTCGATAAGTATCTTCAGGAGATTGGCCACGAAGAGCTGATTTCTGCAGAAGAGGAAGTAGAGCTTGCACACCGCATAAAGAACGGCGACCGCAAGGCTCTTGAGAAGTTGACAAAGGCAAATCTGCGTTTCGTAGTCTCTGTTGCTAAGCAATACCAGAACCAAGGACTCTCACTGCCCGACCTCATCAACGAGGGCAACATCGGACTGTTGAAGGCAGCTGAGAAGTTCGACGAGACGCGTGGCTTCAAGTTCATATCCTACGCCGTGTGGTGGATCAGACAGAGCATCCTGCAGGCAATAGCTGAGCAGAGTCGCGTGGTACGATTGCCACTCAATCAGGTGGGCAGCGTGAACAAGATAAAGCGCATACTCAACCAGTTCGAGCAGGAGAACGAACGCCGACCGAGCATCGACGAGATTGCAGAGCAAACCGACATGCCGCACGAGAAGATTGAGGACGTGCTGAAGGTAGATACACACCAGGTAAGCGTAGACGCACCGATGACCGAAGGCGACGGAGCAAGTATGCTCGACTTTATGCCGAACGACTCCGAACCATCGACCGATAACGAACTCGTGATGGAATCGATGCGCGAAGAGATTGCACTCGCCCTGTCGGTTCTCAACGAACGCGAACGCAATGTGGTGGAAGCCTTCTACGGCATCAATCAGCCCGAATGCACAATGGAAGAGATTGGCAATAAATACGGACTCACACGCGAACGTGTACGCCAAATCAGAGAGAAGGCGATACGCAAACTGAAACAGAATACAAAGAACAAGCTGCTCAAGGCTTATCTTGGCAGATAACGATAACACAACGAAAGAAATGAAAATACGCACAATCCTGGCATTGGCAATGCTGCTCATGCCGTCGCTTATCTTCGCACTGCAGAAGCAAGAGCGACTCTACGTTTACGGAATAGCCACATCGTTCAACGATTCAACGGTGTACATCACGGATATACAGCAGCTCGACTCGGCTTGGGTAGATGCAAAAACCGACTTTCTGTATAGTCGCAACAACTACTCTTATCAGTTGCGCGAGCACCTAAAAGCTAACGGATGCGCCACACCTACCTGCGTCACCGTCTTCGCCAAGAAACGTAAGCAGATAGAGAAGAAATACATGGCTACAAAGAAGCGCTACACAACCAAGGGACGCTACAACGTGAAATCAATAACAAAACACGACTTTACGTACTCATGTATCGTACCGGATGACAGCGAGCGCATAGATTTGCAGAAAAAGAAGTCGAAGAAGAAATAAATGAACAACATATCTGAATACTGCATCGCAGAACATAACATAAGGGTTGTTTTCACAGCAAACGACAGAAACAGCCCAGAATTGATAGCGTCGTTTGAGCCTTTCAGAACGAAAGGTTCAAACGACGATTTTCTTTTTACACTACACGTAGACGACACGCTAAAACCCATAACGAAAGAACATCGCGAACGCATAGACACCTTCGACACGGGCAACGGCGACACCATCGTCGACCAACTCGACAACGGAGGCTATCAGTACATACTAAAGGACATAGAAGGACGCAGCTGCTGTCTGCTACAGACCAACAAGGATTTCAGCGAAGGCGTGTGCGCACTGAACGGCAACGAACAGATGCGACACTTCGGACTGAACAACGCACTGATGATGCTCTACGCCTTCCGCAGCAGCTTCTTCCACACACTGCTCATACACGCCTCACTCGTCAGAAACAACGGCTACGGCTATGCGTTCATCGCAAAAAGCGGCACCGGCAAGAGCACACACACGCAACTATGGCTGAAGCACATTCCCGGGTCGGACCTGATGAACGACGACAACCCCATCGTGCGCGTCATCAACGGACGCACATTTATCTACGGTAGTCCGTGGAGCGGAAAGACCCCTTGCTACCGCGACGTGAAGGCACCACTCGGAGCCATCACACAGATTACACGCGCCAAAAGCAACAGCATAGAACGCTTGTCGCCAACAATAGCCTTCACATACATACTGCCCGCATGTTCCACAATGAAGTGGGATAAGGCAGTATTCCGCAATACCTACGACACGGTTATCAAGGTTATCGAAACCTCACAATACGTCTATGTACTACACTGCCTGCCCGACAAAGAGGCTGCAGAAGTGAGTTTTAACACACTATCCGCACCGCATCAACAAAACACCACCTCACCATGCCAATCCAAAGCAAACAGTTCAGCAACGCGCAACTGATACCCCATTTCGTGGAGCTACTCAACCAAGGACACACCGTCACGTTCAAGCTGCGCGGCTTCAGTATGCGACCCTTTCTTGAGGACGGACGCGACTGCGCGATACTCAGCAAGCACACCACAGTGCATCGTGGCGATGCAGTGCTGGCAGAGATTAGTCCTGGCAGGTATGTGCTACACCGCATCGTGAACATCGACGGCGACAAGGTGACGTTGCGTGGCGACGGCAATCTAAACACCGAACAATGCTCACTCGCCGACATTCGCGGCATAGCAACAGCGTTCTACCGTAAGGGACGAAGCACTCCCGACTACACATCGGGACGAAAATGGCGCATCTATTCGGCTATCTGGACACGTCTGCTGCCCATCCGCCGCTACCTACTGTTCATATATAGAAAAGTAAAAAAGTAAAAGAGTAAAAAAGTAAAAAGTAGGAGTAGGAGGTATGGGCATCTTGCCCATACCACGCACCCACAAAGCATTTAAAAGAAAAAAAAGTAAAAAGACAATGAAGATAAAGAAAGGATTCGTCCTTAGGGACATTTGCGGCGAGAACATAATCGTTGCAGAAGGCAAAGAGAACATCGACTTCACAAAAATCATCAGCATGAACGAGAGTGCTGCTCTTCTTTGGGAAGGCGTAAAGAACAAAGAGTTCGACGCAGAAACGCTCAAAGAGCTGCTATGCGAGGAATACGACATCGACAACGCTACGGCGGAGAACGACGCAAAAGCACTACTCGACAGCTGGATAAAGGCAGGAATAGTTGAGTAATACCAAAAACGGCATATCCCTTGTTTGAGATATGCCGTTTTTTATGACTTCAATATATACAAAAACTTAGTACTTCAGAACCTTGGCAGCCACATTCTTAAACTGAGGCATCGCCTTTCCGATAGAAGCACCGATGTAAGTAGGATCGCAAACCACATACTTCTTTCCACCAACAGTGACGAAGTCGCCCGATACATTCTCGTTGAAGCATACTGCAGTAGCAATATGATTAGGATAATCGAGCAATACGACATCGAGCTTCAGCAGATTGCGCACCAGATACGAATAGAGTACAGAACGATCTTCGCAGTCGCAATACGGATAGTAGAAGAGTTCCTCAACGAAGAACGGCTTCTCATAACCGAACTGCTCTTGGTCGGTAGCGTACTGGAAGCCGGTCTGCACAAAATTGATGAGCAGATTGGCTGCCTCTGCCTCACTCTTTCCATTTACTAATGGTGCGAGTGTTGAGAGCACCTTGCTGGCAACAGATGGATTCACTTCGGCGTTCACATACACGCTATAGTCGCACTGCGGCATACTGCCATAGAACTCCATCAGCGATTTTGGAACGTCTACAGACACAGCAACCGAACCCGAACGATTCTTATGTACTGAGTTCACCATACCAGCATTAAGTGCTGGAGCATGATTAACCTGCATGTTCAGTTTGCTCTTAGCCTTCGGCGAATCCTCTTGACACATATAGAACTGGCACGACTCATTACTTGTGAGGTTGTAATAGTTGAGTCCGTCCTTTGTAAAGTATGGATGACCATATACCTGACAATCAGCTGCAACGAACAGAAGCATCTGATTGCGATCGGCACGGCGCGCCATCTTCGACTTGTAGCCAAGCTCGTTGAGCAGGAATTGCTGCATCACAACAGCAGCGTTCTCATCAGTGCAGAGTGTCTTAGAGGCTTCACGAACGAAGAGGAATATACCCCAATCGTTGAGGTTGAGCTCCTTCTTCACCTTACGACAATCGTCTACCAACGCCTTATAATCGGCCTTACACATTGCCTCGTAAGCATCAGCAATGGCGTTCTCACGCATATTGCCTATCGAACAAACACCTTTCAACGACTTGTCGACATACACCTTCTGTCCACAGAAGTTCACCATCTGCTTGTCTGAAGAAGCCGTAAAGAGCTCACCCGTAGGTGCTGACGGTTTAACTGCCGGAGGTGTTACGGGAACAACAACAGGCTTGGTTGTTGGAGCTGCCGGTTGAGCGTTCGGGCAAGCAGGCTTAGCATTCGGGCAAGTCGGCTTAGCGTTCGGGCAAGTCGGCTTGGTTGCTGGAGCAGCAGGCTTAGCGTTCGGACAAGCAGGCTTAGCATTCGGGCAAGCAGGCTTGGTTGCTGGAGCAGCAGGCTTAGCATTTGGGCAAGCAGGCTTAGCGTTCGGACAAGCAGGCTTAGCATTCGGACAAGCAGGCTTAGCGTTTGGACAAGCAGGCTTAGCATTCGGGCAAGCAGGCTTGGTTGCTGGAGCAGCAGGCTTAGCGTTTGGACAGGTCGGCTTAGCGTTCGGGCAAGACGGCTTGGTTGCTGGAGCAGCAGGCTGAGAAGTTGGAACTGGAGCTGGAACTGGAGCTGGGGTTTCAGGCTTTACCACGGGCTGAGGTTTTTCACTCTCGGTGTCCACTGGTTGGCGTCGCTTGTTAGTATTGTCAACCTTCTTTTGCGGCTTGTCAAACGTCACCTTTTCACCTCCATCAATCACTCTTCCCTGAGGACGCTGTTTACTCTCTTTAGTCGATTGTCCGAGAATTTCTTCAATAGTAAGCTCTACGGGAGTGGTATCAGGATCCTTCTTCTCGTCGTACACAACGGGCTTAACAGGCTCAGGCTTAACACGCTTCTCCACGGGCTTTTTAGAGTCGAACTCTTTCCACGGATTGCGCAAGAAACTAATGAATTGCTTGTTTGCATCATCAATAAACTTATCAAACGATGCCATTTCGCTATTCACAAAGTCATCGAAATCGTCTACGACTTGTGCCTGAGTCCCCATACAACATGTTGCGCAGAAAGCTAATAATATAAATCTTTTCATTTGTACGGGTTTTATTTTAATGGTTATTATCTAAAAAATCCGAAGAAGAGCAGACAAATCTACCCTTCTCCGGATTGATTACAATATCTTCAAGATATTACTCGTCCATTTCAACAGGGTCGCCGATGAAGTCCTCAACCTGCTGTGAGAGATCGTTAAGAGATGCCTTCTTCTTTGCCTCCTTTGCAGCAAGCTCACGAGCCTTCTTAGCAGCTGACTCATCGATAGTCATGTACACCTGGAACTCCTTAGAGCCGCCCTTCTCGCGAACGAGAGTGAAGTGCATCTTAACGAGACCTGCAATCTTTGTATTCACGCCCATCTCATAAGCAGCACCGAACTTATCGATTTCTTCCTCCGACATACCTTCTGCATCTGAAGACATAATGCTCTTCATCTTACCAACTACCTGAGCCTTAGCACGGCTTGCGTAGCTTGTGATACCATTCATCATAGCGTTCTCACGACCAATCTTAGGGTTCTTGCCTACAGCAATACCAGTAAGAACGAGGTGATTATCCTCATCAGCCTCTACGTATGTGCGATATTTTGTAAGTGCATACTCCATTGTAGAAGCTGTAGCAAGCAATGACCAACCTGCCTTCTTCCACTCCTTACAAGTCTTCTTAATATCCTTCTTCAACAATTTCGACTGAGCGAAAGCTGCAGATGAGCCACAGAAGATAAGTGCGATAGCCAATAATACGTTAAAAATTCTCTGTTTCATAATAGTCAAGTTTTAATTGTTATAAATTTAATTGTTACCTATTTCTATTTCATTACTCCCAATTGGTTTTCTATTTCATTACTCCCAGTTGGTTGAGTATGGCAATGCTACCTTTATTGGTTCGATTGCTCCCGTGTCTGGGTTTACTACATTGAGCGTGCCCTTCACAAATCCGAAGTCGTTCTTCTTTACTTGGCGAAGCGAATACTCGCCCTGTGCCAGCATCTTTATCTGGATGAGTCCCTTTGTAGAGTAGATTGCGTCAACGTTATCGAAGACGAGTGGCACTGCAATATCAGGCACATTGAGTTCAAAACTCTTCACTGCAAACTTATTGCCGTTGCGGTTGTTCACAGTAAGACGCACTGTTACGTCCGTGACTTCACGTTCTGCAGCATCTACCATAGCTGCTGTAAGCAGCACCTTACCCTCCGGTGCGATAGAGAACTTCTGACTGCCAAAGCCACTACCGGATTCTGTGAGCGAAATCTTATAAGTGAGACGTTTACCCTCAAGACGAAGCATTACGTCAATAGTATTCTCTTCGTCCTCAATACACTCGCTATCATCGTATGTAACGAGGAATGTGCCGTCGGTTGTTGGACGCACGTTGAGCTGAGTCACGCTGTTCGACTTCACTGTCGGCAATGTAGACACCTTAACTGGTCTGCCTTTCAGGAGCACCTGACAGCTATATTGTCCACGTTTAATAAACTTACCTGTGAGTGTGAGCGCATCGTAGAGCTGAAGATAGCGCTTCTTCAAGCCTTCCACCTGCTCAAGGCGTACATCGTCGAAGAAGTAGGCCTTCAGAGCGTTGAGCTCAGTAGTAGCCGCTTTGATATCTTCTACCGACTCAATGTTGTCTATCTTCTGTGCCAAAGCCTCGTACTTAGCGGTCATCTCTTGGTCGAGAGCTTCAAACTCTGCCTGCAGTGTGCGCTGTTCGCGACGAGAGTAAGGATAGAGCACCGAATACTCGTAGTAGCTCTTGCCCGTCTTCTTGTCCTGAACACGCTGCCAGTATATTCCAGCTATCTTGTTCGACGAGATACCTTTAAGGAAAGGTAAGTTAGCCGACTTTATCTTCGAGAGACGTGTAAATTCATCGCGCGACTGCACGTTGTCGTCCTCCACTATTTCGCTCGACTCATTGCGCTGCGACACGCTTACGTTGCTTGCTACAGAGAGGATGATGCGCTCTGTAACCTCAGCCATTGCCTTCACCTGCGCATCTGCTATAGTATTGGCGGTAACGGTGACAACAAGTGCACTTGGGTTAGCCGTATTGACCCACTCAGGAGCTTTCTTTGCGCTACGCTCCACAACTTTTGTCTGTGCTAATGACATACAGCATGTGGCTACGAGCAGACACAAAGTCAATGATATTCTCTTCATAATAAGTTGTTTAAATTTTATCGTTAGTATCAGTAAATGTATTGGGTAGTTTTTATCACCAATCCACCTTCAAGTTGCGTATCTCTACATAACCATTGCGCACTTTGAGTTTCATGTATGAAATGGTCTCAATCGGGTGATCATAATTGACGATGTAGAAGTCGTGCTTCAAATTGACACGAGCTGGCATACTAACCCATTCGTACGATGAACCATTTGCTATAACAGCTTTGTTCTCGCGTGGAAGTTCTTTACCATTGTCGTCAATAACTACATCCAATGATATATCGCCATTCGCAATGTTCACATTCTGGTTGACATACTCGGCTTTGATAGTGATGCGGCGTTGTGTTGGCTCACCCTTACAACTGAGAACACGGAACTCGAGGTCATTCATAGAGATTGTTATCTCGCACTTAGGAGCAGCGGGAGCTTCAGCAGGCACTGGTTTCTCCACAATTTTCTCCACAACAACGGGTTTCTCTACCACCTTTTCTACTACGACCGGCTTCTCTACCACCTTTTCAACAATCACAGTGTCTGGCTTTGTTCCCAACTTTGCAAGAATTTGCTCCTGTAGAGCGTAAGCCTGATCATAGCATGGGATATTGGCAGTGGCAGCAGAGAGATAGCTAATAGCTTCTTTGTAACGCTGCTGATTGTAAAGTGCTTTTGCTTTCTGCAATATGAAAGCGCAATTGGTAGAATAGTACTCTTCAATCTTCTTGCGTGCAGTATTGATGAATTGCTTATAGGCAGGGTCAGTCACCTTGATGCCTTTTATCATCGACTTCATAGCCTTATCCTTGCTACCAAGCGATTCGCCCTCCAATTCAATTGATGTGCTGTAATATTCGGCACCATCGATAATGTTCTTGGCAATGAGCACTAACTCGCCTTGTGCGATAGGCACGTCAAGCACGACACCATCCTTAGTAGAGATAATCTTCTCTACAGATATAGTTGGCTCTATGGCAAACACATTATAAAGATCAGCAGCACCAGCTCCATTGCGATCGAACACCTGACGAAGCTTCAAGTCGAGGGCGTTGGTCACAGATGCTGACACACCATCTGCCTCAGCCTTCAATATAGAGAACTGAATATCGGTTTGCGCCATTGCAATCGTTGCAGATAGAAAGAATACAATTTGTAATAGTATTTTCTTCATAAAGTCGGTTATTTAGTTATTTTGAGTACAAAAGTATTAAATAATATAATAAAGTCCAAATTTTTTCTGAATAATATACAAAAAAAAGGTGGAACTTTAACAATTCCACCTTATTCTATTATATATAGTATTTTTACTCAATCACTACGAGCGGAGAGTCCTCAAGTACGCTCTCGCCAGTCTTCACGCAGATAGCCGTCACCTTTCCGTCCTTCTCAGCTTCGAGATTGTTAGCCATCTTCATTGCTTCGAGCACAACGACTACGTCGCCTACCTTCACCTCGTCGCCTACAGCAACCTTAATTTCGGTTACTACGCCCGGCAGCGGAGCCTTGAGCGCGTTGGCTGTGTTCACGTTGGCAGCACTTGCTGTCTCGCCTTCCTCTGCCTCAGCAGCCGGCTGACCAAGCACTACCTTCTTCTTCTCGGGCTCAGCCTCCTGCTCCATCTCTACCTTGAAGGCCTCACCATTTACCGTTACGTCGGCGATATTGCCCTCAACGTCTTCTATCTGTACCTTGTACTCCTTGCCGTCGATTGTATATTTAAACTCTTTCATTTCTTTTTTATGGTTTTGCTGTTAAACTTAAGAACTTGGCGTTCCACATAGTCTGACGCGGCTGTATGGTGATGAAGCCCGGTTCTTTATCGTGTACGTTGTTGCCCTGATACTCATATAGAGCCATGGCAATGGCAGCATATATATTCTTGTCCATACCTGTATATTTGTTTACTTGTAACCTTGTCTACTTGTTTACTCGTCTACTTGTAAAACAAATTACATCGGCATACAACCATGCTTCTTAGCTGGCAACTGCTGACGCTTTGTAGCGAGCTGTGCCAGACCGCGACAGATGCGGAAACGTGTGTTGCGCGGCTCGATTACGTCGTCGATATAGCCGTAAGAAGCTGCCTCGTACGGGTTTGCGAACTTCTCAGTGTACTCGTCTTCCTTTTCTGCGAGGAACGCCTGAACGTCTTCGCCAGCTTCCTTCTTAGCTTTAGCTTCCTTGCCGCAGAGGATAGCGACAGCACCGCTTGCACCCATAACCGCAATCTCTGAAGACGGCCATGCGAAGTTGAGGTCTGAACGCAACTGCTTGCAGCCCATAACGATGTGCGAACCGCCGTAACTCTTGCGCAGAGTGATTGTTATCTTTGGAACGGTAGCCTCGCCGTAAGCGTAGAGCAGCTGTGCACCGTGCTGAATAACGGCGTTGTACTCCTGACCTGTACCCGGCAGGAAGCCTGGCACGTCGACAAGCGACACGATAGGAATGTTGAACGCATCGCAGAAGCGCACAAAGCGTGCTGCCTTGCGGCTTGCGTTAACGTCGAGAACGCCTGCGTAAGCAGCCGGCTGGTTGGCTACGATACCAACGCTCTGACCGTTGAAGCGTGCGAAACCGATGATGATGTTCTTAGCGAACTTAGGCTGTATCTCGAAGAACTCGCCATTGTCGGTGATGGCACCGATAACCTTGTACATATCATAAGCCTTGTTCGGGTCGTCGGGGATAATCTCGTTGAGAGAGTCCTCCATACGGTTGATTGGGTCGTTGCACTCTACGCACGGAGCCTCTTCTGTGTTGTTGCTCGGGATGAACGAGAGCAGGCTCTTAATCATCTCGATAGCCTCTTCCTCTGTCTTTGCAGCGAAGTGTGTCACACCGCTCTTTGTAGCGTGAACCGATGCACCGCCGAGGTGCTCAGCGTCGATGTCCTCGCCCGTTACGGTCTTCACAACCTTCGGACCTGTGAGGAACATGTATGAAGTCTGCTCCTTCATGATGATGAAGTCGGTGAGAGCCGGCGAGTAAACTGCACCGCCTGCGCACGGACCCATGATAGCCGAGATCTGTGGGATTACGCCCGAAGCGAGGATGTTGCGCTCGAAGATTTCGCCGTAGCCAGCGAGGGCGCAGATGCCTTCCTGAATACGTGCACCGCCCGAGTCGTTCATGCAAATAACCGGTGCGCCCATGGTCATAGCCATGTCCATCACCTTGCAAATCTTCTGTGCCATTGTCTCAGAGAGCGAACCGCCGTTGACGGTGAAGTCCTGAGCATATACGTAAACCAAACGGCCGCCTACTGTAGCGCTACCTGCTACGACACCATCGCCATAGTAGTGCTTCTTCTCCATACCGAAGTTAGTACAACGATGCTTCTTAAACATGTCGTACTCCTCGAACGAACCTTCGTCGACGAGCATCTCGATGCGCTCGCGTGCTGTGTATTTGCCGCGTGCGTGCTGCTTCTCAATAGCTTTTTCGCCGCCACCGAGACGAGCCTGTTCGCGCTTAGCGACCAGTTCCTTGATTTTTTCTACTTGTTTGCTCATAATTTTATTTTGCTATTTCTTTGTTCTTTCTTTAGCGTATGAAATCGCGTATATACTATTTAGAGTGCAAAATTACTAAAAAAAGAACAAAGAAGGCTATATCATTGATATAAATTTTGTTACTGCATTATTTCGTTTGTGCCGACACTGGCTTCTGTCTGCCTTACTTCATGCTGTCGTCGACGAACGAGAAGGGCAGCAAATCTTTAGCTGACTGCAGACTGTAGACTCCTTTTTTGCCGTAGAGCAGCACGCGTATGGGTTTCTTGTAGCGGTCTTCCACACCGAGTATCACCTGGCGACAGGCTCCGCATGGACTCACTGGTTCGTCGAGCAGTCCGCCTGTGTTGCGTGCCGCGATAGCGAGTGTCGAAACGGACTGGTCGGGATAGTTTGCCTGTGCTGCGAAGATGGCTGTGCGCTCGGCGCACGTGCCTGATGGGAATGCTGCGTTCTCTTGGTTTGCGCCTGTTACGATGGTGCCGTCGGCGAGGCGCAATGCTGCTCCTACGTAGAAGTTGCTGTACGGAGCATATGCACCGTTGGTGGCTTCCAACGCACGCTCTACGAGTTCGCGGTCAGCAGTGTTCAGTTCGTCGAGCTGATAGTGCTCAACACGAATGTTGATGTTTATTTCTTTCATAGTTTAAAGGTGGTAGTGAGGTGGTGATGATGGGGTGGTGATGATGGGGTGATGATGGAGTGAGACGGTGAAGATACTTATTCCTGCGGATTAGGTTCTTCCGTCTTTTCCTCCTTGAATTCGTATGCTCCCACGTCGGGTCGCTCGTCGCGCGGCATGGCGTTGCGGTCGGTTTTGGTAGCCGTAGCTGGGTCGGCGCGGTCGATAGCCACTGATGTCTTTGCGAGTCGGAAGTCGTAGTCCTGCTTGTCGCCGTCCACCTTTCGGAAGTGGTTGGTGCAGACAGAGTCGGCATTCTCTTTCTCCTCGAACACTACGTTTACAAAGTGCGGCAGTTCTTCCTCGTCCGTCACCTCGGGGGTGCGTATCACGCAGTTCTCAAACTTATAGTTGAAAGCGTTCGGTTCTGCGGCATCCTCGCCCGTAGCATCCTTCACGGGCTTTCCGCCCATCATCTCGTCTGCGCTGTAGCCCGTGATGAGCGTGTTGCGACAGACGAACTGCTGCAGCGGATGCTTCAGAGCAGAGAAGCTGAGCGCACTGGCACGGTTGGAGTCGAACGGATAGAACTGTGCCAGCGTGCAGTTGTTCACCTGCACGTCGCCTCCGTCCACGCCCAAGCAGTTGTTGAGTGCATTCGTCAGCTGCGAGTTCTCTACCGTCACCTTCGAATTTTCTACATACAGCGCGTGTCCCTGACAGTTGTGTATGGTAGAGTTGGCTATGGTGAGCGTCTGCCGAGCCACATCCGACGAGTCGACACGCACGCCGTTGAATGCGCTGTGCAAGTCGGTGAACTCCATCCGGTTGTCGTACGACTTCTCCAGAAAGTGCACGCCGTTCCATAGTCCGCTCATGCGGTCGTATGGCAGATAGTCGAACATACGGTCGAGTCGGTCGCCGCGCAGCGTGACGGGCTGGTCGGCGGTGCCTTTGCATACGAGTCGTCCCTTCACATCGATGCCTGCCCCGTCGTGAAAATAAAGCGTTGCGCCAGGTGCGATGGTGAGCGTTGCGCCCTCCTCTACGGTCAGCGGACCGTACACCACGAGTGGCTTACCTGCGGATATTGTGTAGTCGCTATCGATGGTCTTGTTGCGCACGAAGTCGGCATCCCACGACCATGCGTTGAGCACCACTTTCTGCTCCACTCCACTCTCGAGCGCGAACACGAGGCGGTCGTTAAGCTCCTTCGGTCCGTCGCCGTGGTTCACGGCTGTAGTCACCTCCACGAACACGCGTATGCTGTCCTTGTTGCGCACCTCTATGTAGTTCGCCTTATAGCCCTGTTCCGGACTCAGATATACACCGTCTACATTCACACGAAATCCGTTCTGGTTGCCTCCTTCGAGGCGCACGGATGTGCAGCGCAGCCCCTTACCCGAGCGGTTGCTCACCCAGAAGTCGCGCGTCGACGACGGCACGGTAGAGAATACGGTGTCAATGCGCACCGTATCGGTAGAGAACGTGAGCAGGTTGTTCGGCGATGTTGTGAAATCGTCGATATCGTCGCATGCGCTTAAGCCGAACACGCCCAGCACACACATTATTATATATATATGAATATGTTTCATCGTAATAGATATAACGCAGAAACGGCGGTTTTATTGTATCTCCAGACACGAAAAAAAGCGGTTGCACGTGCCCGAAGGCTCATGCAACCGCTTCTTATATTTCGTTTTATTACTATTGTCTGAGCAAGCTCACTTTTATTTTGTGAGGTTGATCTTGTTGTTTACATTTACAGCCTCTGCAATGGCTGCACAACAAATTGCGAAGATAAATCCGAAAATCATCATAATCTTAATCCTTTCTTTTTTTAATTGTTATCCTACTTGTGTTTTTCTGTGTTTCCCATTTGTTTGCTCCTCAGCGCAACAGTGCTTTCAGCACTTGTTACTTCTTGAGGCTGATCTTGTTGTTTACCTTTACAGCCTCTGCAAGAGCTGCACAACAAATCGCAAAAATAAAACTAAAAATAACCATAATGTTACCCTTTCTTTCTTTAATTCTTACTTTGTTATCCCTAATTACGCTTCTCTTTCTTGCCTTTCGGCAATCGTCAGCCACGCTTTCAGCGCAGCCTCGTCGTTTATTTCTGATGCAAAGGTAGTGCTATTTGTGTTCGCACACAAGTATTAGTTCGTTTATTTTTCAAGTTGTCGTATATTTTTGATGTTAGTCAAGTAGTTGTCGTAAATTTGCATTTTTGTCATATCGCTGCAATACATTTGTAGCCAAAATGGCAGAACGAGAATATTACAAAATAGGGCAAATCGTAGGAGGCTACGGCATTCTTGCCGTAGCCATTAGCAACTTGACATTAAAATATCTGCAATGGCTACGGCAAGAATGCCGTAGCCTCCTACGAAATCTATGAAAAAGTCATCGGATGGCGAACGTAATCTGATTGGACGGCGTTCGAAATCCAATCGGGCGGCGGACGCAATCCAATCGGGCGGCGTTCGAAATCCGATCGGGCGGCGTTCGAAGAACGACGACAAAAGTTAATAAGGCAGTGTCACTTTGAACAACTCGTTATCGACATGCTCCTTACGTATAACATCTACAAGCTCGGCTACTATGTCCGGATGCGCAGCACTCACGTCGTTGTCCTCGTGCAAGTCGGTGGCGAGGTTGTACAGGCGTGGCTTGCCCTTCACCACTATCAGCTTCCAGTCGCCACGACGCACGGCTATCTGGTCGGTCTCGTGGAACTCCCAGTAGAGGTGTTCGTGCTGCAGCTGCTTGGAATTGTCGCCGAGAAGTGTCGGAGCAATGGAAAGTCCGTCGAAGCCATCGCCCGCGAGCTTGCGGTTGGTGTAGCGTTTACGGAAGTTCTTCACGCCGGCGAGGTCGCAGAACGTAGGCATGAGGTCGTAGAAGGCGAACTGCAGGTCGCTCACCTCGCCTGCCTTCACGTGTCCGGGCCACCATGCTATGAACGGAATGCGTATGCCGCCCTCGTAGCACTGGCGCTTGAGTCCGCGCAGTTTGCCGTCGCGTCCGAAGAATTCGGGGTCGGCACCACCCTCCTCGTGAGGCCCGTTGTCGGAGGTGAAGATGACGAGCGTGTTCTTGTCGAGTCCCTTCTCGCGCAGCTTCGCCATCACCTCGCCAACGTACTGATCGAGACGAGTTATCATTCCGGCAAACTGGGCGTGGGTATGCTCCACAGCGTTGTAGCGTGAGCCCTCTTGTCCGCCCCACGTCTTGTCGACAAAGAACTTCTTCTCGTAGCCCTCCACGATGCTGTCGTAGGGCTGTGCCAGTTCGGCGTGTGGCAGGGTGTACGTGAGGAAGCCCACGAAGGGCTGCTTGCCGTCCTGGCGGTCAATCCACTCGAGTGCCTTCTCATGAATGATGCGTGCCGAATACTGCTGGCGCTTATGGTAGTCGCGTCCGAACATGGGGTACTGTATGTTCTGCTCCATCACCTCGCGCACTACAGCCGTGTCGCCCATAGAGCGCGAATAGCGGTTGAGGAAGTTTGGGTAATACAGATGCGCCTGGAACTGACAGATGTAGCCGTAGAACTCGTCAACGCCGCGCTTGTCGGGCGTAGAGGGCGATCCTTCGTAGCCGCCAGCCCACTTGCCGAACACGCCTGTGGTGTAGCCGTGCTCCTTCAGCATCTCGGGCAGTATCTTGTGCTGCGGGTCGTAAGGTTCCTGACCCACCACGGCGAAGTCTACGTTGTTGCCGTACATCACAGTGCGGTCGTTCGACCAGTATTCGCGGTTGCCGCGCACGTGTCCGTGACCCGAGTGCTGACCCGTCATTATCGAAGCACGCGAGGGCGCAGACACCGGCGAGCCGGCGTAAGCCTGCGTGAAGCGCATACCCTCCTCAGCCATGCGGTCGATGTTGGGCGTACTGATATAGGGCTGTCCGTAGCAGGCGAGGTCACCGTAGCCCATGTCGTCGCACAATATAAATATAATGTTGGGCTGCTTCGGCTGCACACGCTTCTGCGGTGCCTTTGCTGCCACGAGCGAGGGCACTACAGAGAGTGCGGCGCCCGCTAAAAGAATGTTCTTGTTCATCGCGAAATTTGTTGTTTTAGAGTAATCGATTTGTTTTCAATGTATAAAATTACTGCAAATAATCCGAACACCAAAATCATTTCGCAACAAACATATAAATTCAGCCTGATTTACTCCGTTTTTCAAAAAATAAACATTACTTTTGCATATAGATTTTGCGCGGAAGTGCACATCTTTATTAACCTGAAACACTATAAACAACAAATGAGAGAAAAAATTGACTGCTTTCTGCCCTGCAACGATGTAGCCGAGATTGCCGACTCGATACAGACGCTGAGCCAAAGCAAGACGACACAGCATATTAACCTGCTCGTGAGCGACACAAGCGACATCTGCGCGTGCAGCGACACGGACAGCATCAGCAACTGCACCGTGATAACCATCGACGGGCTCACTTCGACAAAGACACTACTCACCATCGAGGAGCATACGGATGCCGAATACGTGCTACTGAGCCTGAAGCACACACCTGTGAATCTCGGACTGCACGCTCTCGAACGACTGCTGCGCGTGGCTACCGACAGCAACGCCGGAATGGTGTACGCTGACAGCTACATACAGAAGGACGGCGTGCTGGAGAAGCATTCCACCATCGACTATCAGACGGGTAGCATACGCGACGACTTCGACTTCGGACAGCTCGTGCTAATACGCGCGTCGCTGCTGCACGAGTACGCAGCAAAGCAACAACTGACCGACTACAAGTGGGCTGGCTTCTACGACCTGCGCCTGTACATCAGTCGCAAGGCGCAGATATTTCATCTGAACGAATATCTGTACACACAGGTGGAGACCGACTCACGCAAGAGCGGCGAGCGACAGTTCGACTACGTCAATCCGCGCAACCGCGAGGTGCAGATAGAAATGGAACAGGTTGCCACAAAGCACCTGGACAAGATTGGTGCTACGATAGACACATCGAAGTACACCAAGCCCGACTACAGCGAGCAAGACTTCACGTTCGAGGCATCGGTCATCATACCCGTGTTCAACCGCGCGAAGACCATCGCCGACGCAGTCAGTTCGGCTCTCGCGCAGAAGACTACATTCAAATATAACGTCATCGTGGTGGACAACCACTCCACCGACGGCACTTCCGCAATACTCGAAGCTGCGGCTGCTGAGGACAAGCGACTCATACACATCATTCCGGAACGCACCGACCTCGGCATCGGCGGCTGCTGGAACGTGGCTATCGACGACGCACGCTGCGGACGTTTCGCCGTGCAGCTCGACAGCGACGACCTCTACTCGTCGCCACAGACCTTACAGCGCATCGTCGACGAGTTTCACAAGCAGGGGGCTGCAATGATTGTGGGCTCTTATCGCATGTGCAACTTCCAGCTCGAAACGCTCCCACCCGGACTTATCGACCACAAGGAGTGGACCGACCAGAACGGACCGAACAACGCGCTGCGCATCAACGGACTCGGCGCGCCACGCGCCTTCTTCACGCCTATCCTGCGACAGATTCAGTTCCCGAACACTTCATACGGCGAGGACTACGCCCTCGGACTTGCCTTCAGCCGCAAGTATCGCATCGGCAGAATCTTCGACGAGCTGTACCTGTGCCGCCGTTGGGACGGAAACAGCGATGCCGCACTGAGCATTGAGCGACAGAACGCCAACAACCTGTACAAGGATCGTCTGCGCACACTCGAGATTGCGGCTCGTCAGCAGCTCTCCGAAGGTACTGCGGATGCTTCGGCAGACAGTTCGCTGCAACGCTTCTTCAACCGTCAGTTGGAGGTATGGGAGGATGCACGCCAGCACTTCCACGACCTGCGCAACGTGAAGACGCGCGAGTTGGCGTGCGGAGAGATTACGCTGAAACTGCAGTTCAACCCTGCACGCATCGTGTCTACGGGCGCGAACATCGACCGCAAGACAATCGCTGAGCGTCCGTGCTTTCTCTGCGAGCAGAACCGACCGAAGGAGCAGATGCAGAAACAGGTGGACAAGAACTTCACGCTGCTCATAAACCCCTTCCCGATTATGCCGCAACACTATACTATACCGCTGCGCACACACCGTCCGCAGAGCATCGGCATGAACTATGGCGAGATTTACCGCCTACTCAACGCCTACCCCACGCTCACCGTGTTCTACAACGGACCGAAGTGCGGTGCATCGGCTCCCGACCACATGCACTTCCAGGCTATCTGCTCGGGTATGCTGCCGTTGCAGACCAACTGGCCCCGACTGAGCCGGGGCAGTGAGGTGCTGCTGAGCAAGGACGAGCGTGGTGCGGTGGCTGCCGTGCGTGACTTCGCCGTGCCCGTATTCTCTATACGCACCACCGACCAACACACGGGCGAACAGCTCTTCCGCAAGCTCTATTCGGCACTGCCGATGCACGGCGGCGAGACCGAACCGATGATGAACATTATAGCATGGCGCGACGGCGACGACTATCAGGTGGTGGTGATACCACGCACGAAGCATCGCCCCGACTGCTACTTTGTCGACGGCGAGGAAAAGCGTCTCGTCAGTCCGGGCTCGCTCGACATGGCGGGCTTCATCGTCACACCACGCCCCGAAGACTTCGAGACGCTGACCGCAGAAGAGGCTATAGCTATACTGCAGGAGTGTGGCATGAGCGAAGCTGCCTTCAACGAGGCGGTGGAGAAATTGCACACACTGGCAGCCGAAGCCCCGTCCGCTAACACCCACTTCGCTGGCAAGCAGCCAATGGTGTCGGTGGGCATCGTGAGCGGTGCGAAGATTTCGTTCTCGCTCAATAAGCCGTACATGGCTAAGGGTAACCTGATTGAGGGCGAGCAGGTGGTTGAGTTCCATGAGGGTGGCATCCTGTGGAACGGCAACCAGTATCGTGAACTAACCTTCCATCCGCAGCAGAACGATGCCTCGTTCTCACTGCACGACGTAACAATCGGCGTGAATTTCCACTGGGAACGTCAGGAGACGCAGACCTTCCTGGGCACGCTGCGCCTCGTGGTAGACTCCGACTGCGTATGTGCTATCAACGAATTGCCCGTGGAGTCGTATTTGGAGAGCGTCATATCGAGCGAGATGAGTGCCACATCGAGCCTCGAACTGCTCAAGGCACACGCCGTCATCTCGCGCAGTTGGCTGCTGGCACAGATTGAGCAGCGCCACAAGCAGCAGACGGGTGCCGGTGGCAGTGGCTTCTTCTCGTTCATACGCAAGGACGACGAGCTGATAAAATGGTACGACCGCGAGGATCATACCATCTTCGACGTATGCGCCGACGACCACTGCCAGCGCTATCAGGGCATTACGAAGGCTACGAGCAAGCATGTGGCGGAGGCTATTCGTGCCACACGCGGACAGATACTGATGGACAACAACGAGATATGCGACGCACGCTTCAGCAAGTGCTGCGGTGGTGCTACGGAGGAATTCCAGTACTGTTGGGAGAACGTGAAGAAGCCATACCTCATGGCAGTACGCGACACGGCTGACGCAAGCTCTTGCGGATGCAACAACACCGCAGCAGCCGAACTGCCCGACCTTACCATTGAGGAGAACGCTGAACACTGGATACGCACCGCACCGGAGTCGTTCTGCAACACCGACGACAAGAAGATTCTCTCGGAGGTGCTCAACGACTACGACCAAGAGACTACCGACTTCTATTGCTGGCACGTGACATACACACAGGAGGAACTGAAGAGCCTCATCACAGAGAAACTGAAGATGGAGTTCGGCGATATCCTCGACCTCGTGTCGATGGAGCGCGGACGCAGCGGACGCATCTGCCGACTGAAGATTGTGGGGTCGGAGCGCACATTCACCATCGGCAAGGAGCTGGAGATACGTCGCACACTGAGCGATACACACCTCTACAGCAGTGCGTTCGTCGTAGACAAGGAGGATGTCAAGAACGGTGTGCCACAGACTTTCCGCCTCACAGGTGCCGGCTGGGGACACGGCGTGGGACTCTGCCAGATTGGTGCCGCAGTAATGGGCGCCAAGGGCTATAACTACGACCAAATCCTGCTGCACTACTACCGCGGAGCGGAGATAAAGAGGATATATAAGTAATGGTGAGGTGGTGAAAGAATGTTGTGGTGTTGCTATGTTGAGATATGTATTTACTAATCTCACCATCTCAACACCTCAACAAAACAACATTTTCAGAATGAAAAAGACTAATCCGTGGGCATGGATCCCCACATTATATTTCGCAGAAGGTCTGCCCAACGTTGTCGTTACAGCCCTGTCGGTAGTCATGCTGATGCAGATGAGACTGAGCGATGCCGAGGTAGGACTCTACACGGGCTGGCTGGCTCTGCCTTGGGTGGTGAAGCCATTATGGAGCCCGTTCATCGACCTGCTGAAGACAAAGCGCTGGTGGGTGCTCACGATGCAGCTGCTCATGGGCAGCGCATTGGCAGGCATCGCCTTCACGCTGCCTACGTCGTTCTGGTTCCAGGGCACGATGTTCTTCCTCTTCGCAATGGCGTTCGCCAGTGCTACGCACGACATCTCTGCCGACGGCTTCTACATGATAGAACTCGACGAGCACAACCAGGCGAAGTACGTCGGACTGCGCAATACGTTCTACCGACTCGCCATCATCTTCGTGAACGGCGCACTCGTATCGCTCGCCGGCATATTAGAACATCAACTGAATATGTCGGTGGTCTACACCTGGACACTCATCTTCTATGCGCTCGCGGCGCTCTTCATCGGCATCTGGCTCTACCACTGCCGTATGATGCCGCGTCCTGCCGATGATGTTAGTTCGGAGAAGAGCGTGAAGGAAGTGGCACACGAACTGAAGACGATGCTCGCCACTTTCTTCTGCAAGTTCGGTGCGAAGGAGACCGTGTTCGTGATGCTATTCCTGCTGTTCTACCGCTTTCCGGAAGCTCTGCTGAACACGATGACAAAGACGTTCCTCATGCGCCCGACAGCCGAAGGCGGAATGGCTCTGACACCCGAGGAGTACGGCTTGGCGCAGGGCACGGTGGGACTCATCGGTCTGCTCTTAGGCGGAATCATCGGTGGCGTGCTCGTCAGTCGCGACGGCATGAAACGCTGGCTGTGGCCGCTCGTTTGCGCCATTACGCTGCCCGATGCAGTGTACATATACCTCAGCTACACGCTCGACTCAAATCTGTGGGTCATATCGTCGTGCCTCTTCGTGGAGCAGTTCGGCTATGGCTTGGGCTTCACCGTATTGACGCTCTACATGCTGTTCTACAGTCAGGGTAAGTTCCGCACCTCACATTATTCTATATGCACCGGCATCTCATACCTCGGACTGATGCTGCCGGGCATGGTGTCGGGCTACGTTAAGGACATCATGGGCTACAAGATGTTCTTCATCTTCGTGATGGCGTGCTGCCTGATCACGTTCCTCGTGACAGCATTCCTGAAGATTGACCCCGAGTTCGGAAAGAAGAAAATTGACCTCGAATTCGGAAAGAAGAAAATTGACCTCGAGTTCGGAAAGAAGAAATAATGACAGACAAGCAACCAAAAACAACCTACCACCTACACCGCAGAGGTACAAAGACTCGCTGGTTGTGGTTTCCGTCGCTGATGTTCGGCGACGGAGTGGCTGTGTCTGTGCTTGTACTGACCATGGTAATGCTGCGCCGTATGGGGCTCGACACCGCTGACACCGCACTCGCTATCGCCCTACTATCACTACCGGTGTTGCTGCGTCCATTGTTCGAGATGGTAGTGACCCACTTTTGGGGCACCACAAAGGTGTGGATACTATCTACACAGTTCATCTCCGCTCTCTCGCTCGCTGCCGTAGCCTTTACGCTGCATACGAGCAGTTGGCTGTTAGGCACGGTGTGCTTCATGCCGTTCTTCGTGTGCTCATCAGTGTTCTACAACATCGCCCTGCACCGCTTCTATATCGATACCTCTCAGAGGGTGCACTTGTCTCAGGGGGTGCACTTGTCTCAAGTGCACCAACAAAACCCAACACCTCAACAAGATACGATGGTGAGATGGTGTGATGGTGAGATGGTGACATTACATTCATCAACACCTCAACACCACAACACCACAACATCAATTATGGCCCTCCTCTTCGGCTGCGGAGTGATGATGATGATAGCTGGCAACATGGAAGTTGTGACGCGCAACATACGCTATTCGTGGAGCCTTGTGTTCTACGTTATGGCAGGCGTGGAGCTGTTCCTGTGGCTTTGGCACACCATATTTCTACCCGGTGGCACGCATGGTTACGCCAAGCCGAAGCCGACAATGGGACTGCATCGCGGTGAGTTCAGAATATCCTTGCGTCGTATGCTGAAGCGCAAGGACGACATCACCGCCTTGACATTCTTCGTCCTCTTCCTCCTGCCAGATACGTTGCTCGCTCTCACCGCCCCACTCTTCCTCATCGCAAAGCCACATAATGGCGGACTGGGTTTATCGCCACAGGAGTTCGCCTTCACACAGGGCACCATCGCCATCATTGCTATCGCATTAGGCTACACACTCGGCGGTAAGGCGATAAAGAAACACGGACTGCGTCGTTGGCTGCTGCCCTCAGCCCTGCTGCTCGCCGTTCCGGGTGCCGCACTGCTATTCCTCAGCTACAACACGACAGCGCCACTCAGCATCGTAGCCGCCTCGCTGGCTGCGGGTCACGCTGCTTTGGGCTTCGCTCTTAGCATGGTGAAGCAGGTGGTGGTGCGCTTCACGCGCAATATGCCAGACAACACTTTGCGCCACGCCATAGCGCGCACGCTCATTGCCACGCCATTTGTCCTCGTAGGCATGTTCGCAGGAGCCATGCTCACCCTGATCGACTATCAGTACATCTTCCTCCTTGCCACAGAACTCTCCATCGCATCGCTGACAGTAGCAGCATTCTACCTCTATCGCACACGCAAAAAATAGCAGACTACAAAGGCATCACATCGGACGAAATGGTGCGCCATATCACACGCTTTGTTCAGGACTATGGCAAATACATCCTTTTGGTGAGGGTAACACCCGAACAACAGCTGTTTTTACCATATTGTACCTCCGTTCCATAGGCTTCAAAGTGAACAACAACCTCTTTGCTCAACACTCTTGGTATTTCAGAAACGCATTGGTTCGTGCAAACTATAAAAACGCTCGTACAGGTATAGAATATACAACTATATATCTTGAACATTTCTTTCGTAATCTGATATTAGGCGACAAATAAACAACCAGTATATAATGAAGCTGATTCTTGCAATCGGAGTTGTTGAAATGTCTGTAAAAGAAATGCTTACAGCCTTAGAACTTAAAGAGAGAAAAAGTTTCATAAGCCTCTATTTGAATCCTGCAATCAATGAAGGCTATGTTAGTATGTTATATCCCGACTCCCCACGCCATCCGCGTCAGAAATACCTCCTGACAGTAAAAGGTCTGGCTGTGTATAATGAGTTTAAAGAAATGAAAAAATAAAGCCTCGGGCTGGTAGATACCGAGAAAAAGATGGAAGATGGCTGGAAGATACGCCCGTTTTGCGGACTATCTTCCAGCCATCTTTATATCCGTTTATGTTTGGTCTTCAACACATTACGATTGCACGATGTCCATAAATGGAAGATAAAAACAGCAATCGAGAATTATTAGTCGATAAATCGCTTTGTTATCTCGCCGTACATGTCGATGCGGCGGTCGCGCAGGAAGGGCCACCAGCGGCGCACGTCTTCGCTGTGAGCAAGGTCTACCTCCATCACTACGCTATCCTCTGCGTCGGGAACCGAGCGATAGAGCATCTCGCCCTGCGGACCCACAACCATTGACGAACCCCAGAACTCGATGCCCGGTGTCTGCTTGCTCGGGTCGGGCTCGAAGCCTACGCGGTTGACCGACACTACGGGGAGTCCGTTGGCTACGGCATGACCGCGCTGCACGGTTGTCCACGCCTCGCGCTGACGCTGCTGCTCGTCCTCGGTGTCAGACGCTGCATAGCCTATCGCTGTAGGATAGATGAGCAGTTCGGCACCCTGCAGAGCCATCAGTCGGGCTGCCTCCGGGTACCACTGGTCCCAGCATACGAGCACGCCGAGTTTGCCCACGCTGGTCTGAATCGGACGGAAGCCGAGGTCGCCAGGTGTAAAGTAGAACTTCTCATAGTAGGCAGGGTCGTCGGGTATGTGCATCTTGCGATACTTGCCGGCGAGAGAGCCGTCGCGCTCCATGACGACAGCCGTGTTGTGATACAGCCCCGGAGCACGGCGCTCAAAGAGCGATGTGACGATAACCACGTTGCACTCGCGTGCCAATGCCCCGTAGAAGTCGGTAGACGGACCGGGGATAGGCTCCGCAAGGTCGAAGTTGTCTACATCCTCCACCTGACAGAAGTAGAGCGAGTTGTGCAGTTCCTGAAGCACAACAAGTTCGGCACCACGCTTTGCGAGGTCGCGCACACCGTCGGCAAGACGCTGCATGTTTGTCTTCACGTCAGCCACGTTGTGCTGCTGAAGATATCCTATTTTCAAGTGTTTCATAATCTTTCTACGTATTTATTTTGTTGCAAAGTTAGCCATTTTCGGTTAAAAAGCCTCATCTCAACTGCCAAAAAGCCACGGCAGCAGCTGCGGCAACATTGAGCGAGTCGATGCCGCGTGCCATCGGTATGCGCACCACATAATCGGCGGCGGCGATGGTAGCGGCAGGCAGTCCGTCGCCCTCGTTGCCCATGACGATAGCAAGACGAGGCTCGGCGAGCAATGCTGCATCGTCGATAGACACCGACTTGTCGGTGAGAGCCATCGCAGCGGTGCGGAAGCCATACCGGTTCAGGTCGCTGACAGGACAGTCTATCCACGTCCAAGGAATGGAGAACACCGCACCCATCGACACTCTCACCGCACGGCGGTTGAGCGGATCGCAGGAAGTACGCGTCATCAGCACAGCATCGATGCCGAGAGCGGCAGCCGAGCGGAACATGGCACCCACGTTGGTGGCGTCGACAACGCCGTCGATAACCACCACACGACGCGCATCGCAGCACACCTCCTCAACGCTTCGCTCCGCAGGGCGGCGCATAGCACAGAGCACGCCACGCGTAAGCACGTAGCCGGTGAGCGAAGCAAGCAGTTCGCGACTGCCTGTGTAGACAGGTATGTCGCCACACCGACTGATTATCTCTGCCGCATCTCCATCTACATGGCGCTGCTCGCAAAGCAAAGCCAAGGGCTCATAACCCTCAATAAGCGCACGGTCGATGACCTTCGGACTCTCCACGATGAACACACCACTACCCTTTTCGTAGCTGTGGCGCAGCTGCTTCTCCGTGAGACTCGAGAAGAGCTCGACGCCGGGGAAGTCAAGCGAATCGATTTCTACTATAGCCATTGCGCAAATCGTTTACTTCGCCAACTGGCACTCGGCAGGATACTGCATTGTGAGGCAATGGATAGATCCGTGCTGACGCACGATGGTGCGCGAGTCAATGCCGATGATGTCGTAGCCCGGGAAAGCCTCAGCCACAAGAGCCAGAGCACGGGCATCGTTCTCCTCCTGTGCATAAGTAGGTACGATGACGGCACCGTTGATGATGAGGAAATTGGCGTAGGTAGCCGGCAGACGGTCACCGTCGTCGTAGAGCGCGTCGGGCATGGGCAGACGCAGCAGGCGATAGGGATTGCCGTCGGCATCGGTTGCCACCTTCAGTTGCTGCTCAAGAGCGTGCAGGTCGGCATACTGCGGATCGTTCTCGTCGTCGCAGCCCACATAGAGCAGCGTGTTGTCGGGACAGAGGCGCACGATGGTGTCGATATGTCCGTCGGTGTCATCGCCGATGAGTTGTCCGTGGTCGAACCACACTATCTTACGAGCGCAGAGACGTTCCTTCAACACCTGCTCCACCTCAGCCTGTGTCATGGGTTGGTTGCGGTTGGGTGCCATAAGGCATACGCTCGTGGTGAGCACAGTACCACGTCCGTCGCTCTCGATAGAGCCACCTTCGAGCACGAAGTCGTCGCAGTCGACACGTTCGCCACCGAACACGCCACGAGCGTAAAGCGTGCGGTTGATGAGGTTGTCCTTGTCGGCAGCAAACTTCTTGCCCCATCCGTTGAAGCGGAAGTCGAGAAGACGGCAGGATGCTACGGCATTCTTGCCGTTGTCACGCACTGTTTGCTCGGTTGGTGCAGCAGAGACTGCTGCACCCCCTATGTGAATACAGTTGCCTCCTGCCCCTTGCTCAGTTGGTGCAGCAGAGACTGCTGCACCCCCTACGTGAATGTCGTTGCCTTCTACTGTCGGAATGAGCGTGATGAAGGCGTGATCGCGTGCCCAAGTGTCGTTGTTGTCGCACTCGTAGATGCGCACGTTCGACATCTCCTCGGCAGAAAGACTCTCCTCAAGCTCTGCACACACTGCATCGGGATGCTTAGCAGCGATGACAAGCGGCTCGTAATGAGCCACAGCCTTGGCTATCTGCACGAAGGTTTCGGTGATGTCATCAAGGTACGGAAGCCAGTCGGTATCCTCATGAGGCCATGTGAGTTGCACGCACGCCTGGCGATGCCACTCGGCAGGAAGTATATAGTTTTCGTTCTGCATAAAATCTAACAATGTGTCATTTTTGTTTAAAACTACTGCAAAGTTAGTGTTTTTCCGTCAAACAGTCTTACAATTCAAGTTTTTTGACTAAATTTGCAAATAATACTTTATACTCTAAATAATGAACTTATGAAAGACTTCATCAAAAGCGTGCTTGCCACAATGGTCGGCATATTCGGCTTCTTTATTGTGATGGGCGTACTCACCATGATGAGCATCATCGGTATGGTGGCATCAAGCAGTGCTGCACAGAACGTAGAGGAGAACTCGGTGTTTGTGCTCAACCTATCGGGAACTATCAGCGACCAGGGTACAGACAATCCGCTCAGCCTTTTCACAGGCGACGACTCGCAGAGCACCGGACTCAACAACATCCTCTCAGCAATCAAGAAAGCCAAGACTAACGACGACATAAAAGGCATATACATAGAAGCGGGCGCACTTATCACCAACTACGCTACGCTGCAGGAGATACGCAACGCCCTCGCCGACTTCCGCAAGAGCGGCAAGTGGATTGTGGCTTACGGCGACTACTACACGCAGGGTGCCTACTACGTTGCATCGGTGGCAAACAAGGTGTACATCAATCCGAAGGGCATCGTCGACTGGCACGGCATCGGAGCGCAGACCATGTTCTACAAGGATTTCATGGCTAAGTTCGGCGTGAAGTGCGTTGATTGCTGAGAAAGGAATGCGTGTTCCAGGGCCGAAGATTGCTGCTACGCCAGCCTTGTAGAGGAAGTCGTAGTCTTGTGCAGGGATTACACCGCCTGCAATAACGATGATGTCCTCGCGGCCAAGTTTTTTCAATTCCTCGATTACTTGCGGAATCAATGTCTTGTGGCCAGCGGCAAGCGATGATACACCGAGAATGTGAACGTCGTTCTCAACAGCTTGGCGGGCAGCCTCGGCTGGAGTTTGGAACAACGGACCCATGTCGACGTCGAAACCGCAGTCGGCATAACCTGTAGCCACAACTTTTGCACCACGGTCGTGTCCGTCCTGACCCATCTTGGCGATCATGATACGTGGCTGACGACCTTCTCTCTTAGCGAACTCCTCACACATCTTCTGTGCTTTCTGGAAGTCCGGATCGTTTTTAGTTTCTGATGAATACACGCCTGAAATTGTTCTGATTACTGCTTTATAACGGCCTACAACTTCTTCGCAGGCATCTGAAATCTCTCCGAGCGACGCTCTTACAGCTGCTGCCTTGACAGCAAGGTCGAGGAGGTTGCCCTCTTTTGTGCGTACGCATTCCGTGATGGCGGCAAGCGCTTTCTTGACAGCAGCTTCGTCGCGGTGTGCGCGAAGGTCGTTGAGACGCTCAATTTGCTCTTTGCGTACTTCTGTGTTGTCGATTTCGAGGATGTCGATAGGAGCCTCTTTCTCCAAACGGTATTTGTTGACTCCGACAATTGTCTGCTTGCCTGAGTCGATACGCGCCTGGGTGCGTGCTGCTGCTTCCTCGATGCGGCATTTCGGTGTGCCTGTCTCGATGGCTTTTGCCATACCGCCGAGTTTCTCGATTTCTTGGATGTGTTCCCAAGCCTTGTGGGCCAACTCGTTGGTGAGCGCTTCTACATAGTAAGAACCTGCCCATGGGTCGATTTCCTTAGTGATGTAGGTTTCTTCCTGGATGTAAATCTGGGTGTTGCGCGCAATACGTGCCGAGAAGTCGGTTGGCAATGCGATAGCCTCGTCGAGGGCATTGGTGTGGAGCGACTGGGTGTGTCCCAACGCTGCGCCCATAGCCTCGATACATGTACGGCCTACGTTGTTGAATGGGTCTTGCTCGGTGAGCGACCATCCTGATGTCTGTGAGTGTGTACGCAGAGCCAATGATTTCGGGTTCTTCGGATTGAATTGTTTCACAATCTTGGCCCAGAGCATACGTGCGGCACGCATCTTGGCAATCTCCATGAAGAAGTTCATGCCGATAGCCCAGAAGAATGACAAACGTGGAGCAAACGCATCGATGTCCATACCTGCGTTGACACCGGCGCGGAGATACTCAAGACCGTCGGCAAGGGTGTATGCCAACTCGATATCGGCTGTTGCGCCTGCCTCCTGCATGTGGTAGCCTGAGATTGAAATCGAGTTGAACTTAGGCATGTTCTGAGAAGTGTACTCAAAAATATCGGCGATGATTCGCATTGAGAATTCAGGTGGATATATATATGTGTTGCGCACCATGAACTCTTTCAGGATATCGTTCTGGATTGTACCTGCCATTTCTTCCAATTTCGCGCCTTGCTCAAGACCGGCGTTGATGTAGAATGCAAGGACAGGAAGAACGGCGCCGTTCATTGTCATTGACACTGACATCTTGTTCAATGGAATACCATCGAAGAGCACCTTCATGTCCTCGATAGAGCAGATTGACACACCAGCCTTGCCGACGTCGCCGACTACGCGTGGATGGTCAGCGTCGTAACCACGGTGTGTGGCCAAGTCGAATGCCACTGACAGACCTTTCTGTCCGGATGCAAGGTTGCGACGATAGAATGCGTTTGACTCAGCGGCTGTGGAGAAACCTGCGTATTGGCGGATTGTCCAAGGACGGATGGCGTACATACCGCTGTACGGACCTCTGAGGAATGGAGGAATACCGGCAACGTAGTTGAGGTGTTCCAAGCCTTCAAGGTCTGCTTTAGTGTAGATCGGCTTAACCGGAATAAGCTCCGGAGTAACCCATTTCTCACCTTCTGCAATCGGAGCGTGCTTAACGTTGAAAGCGTCCGATTTGATATCTATGTTTTTGAAATTTGGTCTCATTTCTGTCCTTCTTCTATTTTAATAATTTAGCATTGAATTCCTGCAGTGTCTCAAGGACGTTGCTGCGGACATGTACAAAGTATTTGATGCCCTGGGCTTTCAAGTCTTCTGTGCAGGCTGGGTTGCCGGCTACGACAAACTCGGCGCGGCCGTCGAGCAGCTTGAATGCTTCCGGTGCATATTCGGTGTATTCGTCGTCGCTTGAGCAGAGCACCACGATGTTGGCATTCTTTTCCATAGCGGCGTCGATGCCTTCCTGTACGGTCTTGAAACCAAGGTTGTCGATGATTTCATAACCTGCGCAGGCGAAGAAGTTGGAAGAGAACTGTGCGCGGGCAAGGCGCATTGCCAAGTTGCCGATTGTAAGCATAAACACTTTTGGACGTGCTGATGATTTTTCTGTTGCAAGGCGGAGTGCCTCGAAGTCGCTTGCCGCACGTGCTGTCGGGATTGATGCCACGGCGCCTTCCTGGGCTTCGTGTTTGCAGCCGCAGTTGCATCCGTCGGTCTTTTCGATTTTGTTGCCAGCAACTTCGGTGAAGTTAGGGAACTGGTTGGTGCCGAGGAGTGACTCTTTGCGGCGCGCAACGTCTTGGTGACGTTTCTTTGATGTCTCTTGGAGCTCTTCCTGGATTTTGCCATCTTTGATGGCTGCGTAGAAGCCGCCGAGCTCCTCGATGGCAAGGAAGTTTTTCCAAGCAACATCAGCGATTGACGCTGTCAATGTCTCAACATAGTATGAACCGCCGGCTGGGTCGGTGATTTTATCAAGATGGCTCTCTTCCTTGAGCAGCAGCTGCTGATTGCGTGCGATGCGCTCTGAGAACTCGTCAGGATTCTTGAATTGTGCGTCAAACGGAGTGACGGTGATTGAGTCTACTCCTGCCAATGCTGCCGACATGGTCTCTGTCTGTGTACGCAGCAGGTTGACGTGTGCGTCGAATACTGTTTGGTTGAATTTTGTTGTGGCTGCGTGTACGTTCATCTTGCATGCGCAGTCGCATTCCGGCTGATATTGCTTTACGATTTGTGCCCACAGCATACGTGCTGCACGGAATTTGGCAATCTCCATAAAGTAGTTGGAGGTGATGCCCATATTGAATTTGATGCGCTTTGCAGCCTCGTCGACAGCCACACCAGCGTCGGTGAGTTGCGACATCCACTCGTTTCCCCATGCGAGGGCGTAGCCGAGCTCTTGTGCGATGTATGCACCAGCGTCGCTGAGAAGCACTGTGTCTACAGTGAACACGCGGAGTTTCTTTACAGGAGCGACAATCTCTATCAATTCTTTTGCCATGGCTTTGATGTCGCCGCCGAAGTCAACTCCGTGCTTAAGCAAGCGTACGAACGGGTCGAATTTTACAGAACCGGTAAACTCGTCTGCTTTGCCGTTGGATGTGAGGTATTCAACAAGAGCCTTGGTTGTTGCAACCGCGCATTTCGGGCATGATTCGAAGTTCACTTCTACCTTTGCAAGGTCGATGCCGTTGAGCAGTGTGGCAACGTTGTCGGCTGTGAGTGCTTCTGACAATTTGAATCCGAAAGATGTAACACCTTTGGTTGTCAATGATTTCGCTTTCTCGTTTGCCTCTGCAACGTTTTCTACAACGATGTTTTGACGGATAAACCATTCGTTGTCAGTGCGTGTGCCGCGTACGAATGGGTATTCTCCAGGTAGCGAGTCAGTTGTTTTAAGATTCTCAATGTCTTCGGCGCGGTACATCGGCTGAACATTGAATCCTTCGTTTGTCCGCCACACCAATTTCTTGTCGAAATCGGCTCCTTTAAGGTCGGCAACGACCTTCGCTTTCCATGTCTCTGTGGAAACGGGAGCAAATTGGTCGAACAATTTTTCTCTGTTTTCTGCCATAGTTTTTATATGAGTTTAGAGTTTAGATAGTGTTTTACTATTCGTTTTTGAGTTTATGTTATACTAACGAACAAAATTACTAAAAGAAATCGCGAGAAACGCAATTTTAGGCAATAAAAAAACGTTCAGACGCGCCGCATATACGTTTTTTAATGATTTTTCAGAATTGATTAGACTTCATGGGCGATTCC
>ENA-USZK01000111-USZK01000111.1-human-gut-metagenome-genome-assembly--contig:-NODE-111-length-45278-cov-9.665914_pt1 | contig 45278 bp, 36 predicted proteins | sample MGYA00250043_ERZ773534 | MGnify/ENA primary metagenome ERZ773534 (study PRJEB29103, sample SAMN06112056) | human gut metagenome | biome: human gut; feature: ankylosing spondylitis patient; material... | reverse complement strand
GGAATTGGTAGACACGAGGGACTTAAAATCCCTTGGCCAGTAATGGCTGTGCGGGTTCGAGTCCCGCTCGCGGCACACATTCTCAATTTATAATTTGAAATTGATAATTTATAATTCTTTATTAAGCACATACCACCTCGTATTATAAATTACGCCACCAGGTTATAAATTAAAACCACTCAGAAATATGACTTATTCAGAAATATGGCATCGTATAGCCACCTCTTACGACGACGGCGAGGCACGTGCCATAGCACGCATCCTTATCGAAGAGTTGTTCGGTCTGTCGTACGCTGACATCGTCTGCGGTGCCACCGAGCAGTTGTCTGCCGACGACACGCTGCGCCTCGACACAGCCGTCAGACGCATCGAGCAGGGCGAACCGCTGCAGCACGTGCTCGGATATGCCGACTTCTGCGGCAACCGCTTCTCTGTGAACAGTTCTGTGCTCATCCCCCGACCCGAGACGGAATGGCTCGTGGACGAGGGCGCAAAGCTAATGAGCACCACTGCCACATCCTCCCCCAAACGTATCCTCGACATCGGAACGGGCAGCGGCTGCATAGCCATCAGCCTCAAGCTGCGCCTTGGCGACGCATACGTGGAAGCATGGGACATCTCCGAAGAGGCACTGCGCACAGCTCAGGACAACGCCGACGCGCTGAAGGCGGAGGTGGCATTCAGAAAGAAGGATGCGCTGAAGGCAGAGGAGGAAGGCTGCTCTGAGGAGGAGTGTCTCCAAGGGGGTGCACTTGTCTCAAGTGCACCAACCGGGCAGACTAAGGATTCTATAAATTCTAACGAAGCTAACATCCTCGCCGCCCCTTGGGACCTGATAGTGAGCAATCCGCCATATATCTGCGACTCGGAACGCTCCGCGATGGACGACAACGTGCTGCTGCACGAGCCTCACACTGCCCTCTTCGTGCCCGACGATGACCCTCTGCGCTTCTACCGCGCCATCGCTCGCTACGCTCTACTCACGCTGAACACCGACGGAAGCCTGCTCTTCGAGTGCAACACCCGCTATGCCGAAGCGACGGGGAAGATGCTCCGCGACATGGGTTTCGAGGAGGTAACGGTCAGCGACGACTGCTTCGGGCTGCCCAGGTTTGTGAGGGGAAGCAGCCCCTCCCAATCAGCAGCCCCTCCCAACCCTCCCCGTCGGGGAGGGCTTAGTTAGCTGTTCTTCCTCGGCTTAGAAAGGCCTAAAAAGGCTTACCACCCCAAGGCTTAGAAAGGCTTAAGAAGGCTTAGTTCGGCTTAAACGCCACCTTAAGAAGGCTTAGTTCGGCTTAATTACAACAACAACCATGCTACAAAAGAAACAACCCATAACCGAGCAGGAAGCCCTGCTAAAGCTCTCTGCGCTCTGCGCCCGTGCAGAGCACTCCTCAGGCGAGATGCTCGAGAAGATGCGCCGCTGGCAACTGCCCGACGACGCACGCGAGCGTGTGCTCGACCGACTCATCGACGAGCAGTTTGTTGACGACGAGCGGTTCGCCCGACTCTTCGTGCGCGAGAAGATACGCTTCGACCACTGGGGACGACGCAAGATAGAGCAGGCACTCTACCTCAAGGGTGTGGACAGCAATATCAGCCGCCGTGTGCTCGACGAGGTGGACGACGAGGCGTATGTGGCGGAACTGAAGAAACTATTAGCCACAAAGCGACGCTCGGTGAAGGCAGAGAACGACTACGAGCTGCGCCAGAAGCTGACAAAGTACGCCTTGGGCCGCGGCTTCGGCTACGAGGTGATACGCTGCTGCATAGACGGAGCCGACGAACTGCTGGAAGATTAGCCAGCAAAGGCTTAGAAAGGAAAGAGGCTTAGCTCGGCTTAAACGCTGCCTTAGTTGCCCAAGGCTTAGAAAGGCTTAGTTCGGCTTAGAAAGGCTTAAGTTCAACCTGAGAAAGTTGACATTACACCATCCGCGTCGGTCGGTGCGGACATCTGCGTCGGTCGGTGCGGACATCTGCGTCGGTCGGTGCGGACATCCGCGTCGGTCGGTGCGGACATCCGCGTCGGTCGGTGCGTACGTCTGCGTCGGTCGACGCAGATTATTTTTGCACACGATTAAACCCACACGCGCTAAATGCGTCTTAGATAATATGAAACAAATAGCACTATTCATAATGCTCATCCTCTGCACAGCGACGGGATGGGCGCAAGGTTTGGTAAAAGGAAAGATTCTGGATAAACGCAACTCCGAACCACTTAGTTTTGTGAACGTGAAGGTTACGCAGACTGCCAACGGCAAGTTTGTAGGCGGCGGTATGAGCGACGCCAACGGCAACTTCAAGATACAAGGACTCGCCAACGCCAAGTACACGTTGGAGCTGACCTTCGTGGGCTACAAAAGCGAGACACGCAAGTTCGAGATAAACGCCTCGAACCCCAACCAGCACTACAATATTATATATATGTCGGAGGATGCAAAGATGCTGAAGGGCGTCACCATCACCGGACAACGCTCGGCTATGAAGCTCGAGGTAGACCGCAAGACGTTCGACGTGGCACAGCTCATAGGCAACGCCGGACAGTCGGCATCCGAAGTGCTCGACAACATTCCGTCCGTAGAGGTGGACAACGACGGCAACGTATCGCTGCGTGGCAACTCGTCGGTGGAGGTGTGGATAAACGGTAAGGCATCGGGACTCACCACCGACAACCGCGCACAAATCCTGCAGCAGCTGCCTGCCGAGTCGATAGAGCGCATCGAGGTGATCGACAACCCGTCGGCAAAGTTCTCAGCCGAAGGTTCTGCCGGCATCATCAACATCGTGCTGAAGAAAGACCGCAAGGCGGGCTACTACGGCTCGCTGCAGGCTGGCGCGAACACTATGGGTGGCGCAAACAGCAGCTTCAACATCAACTATAACAGCAAGCTGTTAGACGCATACGCCAACATCGGCTACCGTCACCGCAAGAAAACGGGCTACACCGAGAGCACACAAACCTCAAACACTTACGACCAACGCTACAAGGCGGACAACGACCGCTGGGGCAACAACCTCTTCACACGCGCCGGACTGACGTTCCACGCTTCGAAGAAGGACGACCTCAGCCTGAGCGGAATGTTGATGAAGGGCAAAGGCAAGTCGAAGAGCTTCACACCGTACGAGTACACCGCCGTGGCTGACGGACTCACCGACTACCGCATGGACCGCCTCACACGCTCGAGCAACGACATGAATATGTTCTACTCGGAGTTCAACTACCGCCACTCGTTCACCGACCGCCACTTCCTCGACTTCACCGTCGACTACAGTCGCTGGAAGTCGGACGGCGACAACTTCTACCGCGACTCTACGGTGTGGGAGGGCAACGACGTTCACGCTTACGACTACCAGTATCGCCCACAGCACATCAACAACCGCCGCTGGGAGGTGAAGCTCGACTACGAGAACCAGATAACAAAGGACATGAAGGTGGAGGCAGGCTACCAAGCCAACTTCTCGCACGAGAACACCCCGCAGGAGTCGTACATCGACAACACCTCATGGGAGGGCACGGCTGCCACCGAGGACAAGCTCTTCTACAACCGCTTCATCTACGACATGGATCTGCACGCCCTCTACGCCTCGTTCAACTACAAGCTGGGCAACTTTAGCGTGATGGCAGGTCTGCGTGGCGAATACTGGAAGGTGAACACCGAGAGCTACACATGGGAGCAGGAGCACGACCCATCGCTGCGTGAAAAGCCGTTCAAGAAAGACTTCTTCCAGCTCTTCCCCTCGCTATTCCTGTCGTATCAGCTGACCGAGTCGCAGCAGCTGCAGCTCAACTACACACGCCGTCTGCGCCGTCCGTGGGGCGGACAGCTCAACTCGTTCCGCGACACACGCGACGCTACCACCGTGTCGTTCGGTAACCCCGAGCTGACACCAGAGTACAGCCACTCGTTCTCGCTCAACTACCTGAAGACCTGGCGCGACCACTCGCTGCTCGTGAGTGCCTACTACCGCCCCACAACCGATGTCATACAGCGCATCAGCTACAAGAACTCGGAGGACGGACTCTTCTACTCCACCTCGATGAACGTAGCAAAGAGCCAATCGTCGGGCTTGGAGCTGACGCTAAAGAACAAGTTCTTCCGCATACTCGACCTCACCACATCCGCCAACGCCTACTACTACAAGCTCGACGGATTTGCCTACCCCATCGACGGACAGATGGTGACGGGCGCAGCCGACGACCGCTTTACATGGAACGCACGCATGACGGCAAGCCTCATACTGCCCTACGACATATCCGTACAGGCTACCGGACGCTACGAGGCACGCCAGGTGATCACGCAGGGCTACCGCAAGCCGTCGTACAGCGTTGACTTCGGCGCACGCAAGAACTTCTTCAACAAGCTCATCACCGTGGCTGTCAACTGCCGCGACCTGCTCGACTCGCGCAAGTGGGAGACCTTCACCAGTGGCAACAACTTCACACGCCACCAGATAAACCGCCGAGGAAGCAGACGCTTCAACTTCACCGTGACGTGGAATTTCGGCAACATGAAGCAGAAACGCCGCCCACAGAACAAGCAGGGCGACGGAAGCAGCGAGATGCAGATGGACTATAACGGCACGGGTGAAGAATAAATGTTAACAGAATAGGCTTCGTATTGTTCTTTTTTGTAACTTTGTGCACAGATAAACAATTACAATAAAAGAGTTTTATGAAAAGAATTAAGTTTTTCTTAGCGGCAGTGATGCTGCTCATCAGTGCCTCAGGAGTGCAGGCACAGAGTATCGGAGACCTGCTCACCGGTCTGGGCAAGACCCTCGTGGGCGACAAGGCTACAACAGCCGCAAGCCTCAAGGGAACATGGACATACACCGGTCCGGCATGTGAGTTCGAGAGCGACAACCTACTGTCGAAAGCAGGCGGCTCAGCGGTGTCTACAAAAATAGAGAACAAGATAACACCCGTGCTGAAGAAGTATGGTGTGCAGGGCATCGTCTACACCTTCGACGGCAATGGCAACTACACCACGACGATCAAAAAGCGCACCATCAAGGGCACGTACACCTTCGACAGCAAGAAGAAGACAATCACCTTCAAGCCCCACTACGGCAAGGAGTACACTGCCAATGTCAGCATACTAAACAACCAGATGACACTCGTGTTCAACGCCGACAAGCTGATGCACGTGCTGCAGACCATATCGAACACCGCAGCAAAGCAGAACTCCACAGCCGCCACCATCAACACGCTGATGAAGAGCTACAACGGTATGCGCTTAGGATTCAGACTGAAGAAGTAAAGATGGTGAGATGGTGAGATGGTGAAATGGTGAAATGGTGAGATGGTGAGATGGTGAGATTACCGAACTAATCATAACTCTCAACTCTCAACACAACAACACCTCAACATCTCAACACAACAACTCTCAACACAACAACACCTCAACACAACAACACAATATCATGGATTATATTCAGATAAAGCGCCGCTACGTACGCTTTCTGCGCCTTGAGCGCAACTACTCGCAGAACACCGTCGATGCCTATTCGCACGACATCGACTATCTGCTCAACTTCCTCAACGGCGAAGGACTCGCCATTGAGGAAGTGCGACTTGCCCACTTGGAGCAATTCGCCACCCTGCTGCATGAGTTCGGCATTGCTGCAAGCAGCCAGGCACGTATACTATGCGGTGTGCGCTCCTTTTTCCGCTTCCTTTTGCTCGACGGCACGCTGCAGGACGACCCGTCGGAGCTTCTTGAGTCGCCAACGCTCGGCGAACACCTTCCCGAAGTGCTTTCTACAGAAGAGATAGACCGCATGGAAGCGTCTATCGACCTCTCCAAACCGGAGGGACAGCGCAATCGTGCCATCATCGAAGTGCTGTTCTCCTGCGGCTTGCGCGTGTCAGAACTCGTCAACCTTAAGTTCGGTGACGTGTTCGCCGACGACAAATACCTGCGCATCACGGGCAAGGGCAACAAACAACGCCTCGTACCCATCTCCGACAACGCACTGCACGAGATACAACTGTGGCTCTACGACCGCAACCTGATGAACATAAAGCCTGGCGAGGAAGAATACGTGTTCCTCAACCGCAGAGGAGCACACCTCACACGCACCATGATTCTGATAATGATAAAGAACGTGGCACGCGACGCTGGCATCATCAAGACAGTGTCGCCACACACGCTGCGCCACTCCTTCGCCACCGCACTGCTGCAAGGCGGAGCGAACCTGCGCGCCATACAGGAAATGCTCGGACACGAAAACATAGCTACAACGCAGATTTACACGCACATAGACATAACAACTCTGCGCAACGAAATACTCAACCACCACCCAAGAAACATGAAAAACACATGAATGTAGCAAAAAACGATGCTTATTTCTTAAAAATCATAAACATTTAACATGAGAAGCGGAAAAATAAGCTACTTTTGCATATTGTACGGACAGATTATACATCAACTAAAAATAATAATTTATGAAACTAAGAAAACTGATGGTTGCAGTCTTCGCGTTCTTCGCAGGACTTGCTCAGGCACAGCAGATGCCACCCATTCCGGCTGACCCCGACGTAGTGGTTGGCAAGCTGGACAATGGTTTGACCTACTACATCCGCCACAACAACTGGCCGGAGAACCGTGCCGACTTCTACATCGCACAGAAGGTGGGCGCTATCCAGGAGGAAGAGTCGCAGCGTGGTCTGGCTCACTTCCTCGAGCACATGTGCTTCAACGGCACAAAGCACTTCCCTGGCAATGGTGTAATCCGCTACTGCGAAAGTATCGGCGTGCAGTTCGGTCGCGACCTCAACGCTTACACAGCCATCGACCAGACTGTTTACAATATCTCTAACGTACCGACCGACCGCCAGTCGGCTCTCGACTCTTGCTTGCTCATCCTGAGCGACTGGTCGAACGCGCTCACACTCGACCCGAAAGAAATCGACGAGGAGCGTGGCGTTATCCACGAGGAGTGGCGTCTGCGCACATCGGCTTCAAGCCGCATGTTCGAGCGCAACCTGCCGAAACTCTACCCGGGCTCTAAGTATGGCGTGCGCTATCCTATCGGCTTGATGTCGGTCATCGACAACTTCAAGCCTAAAGAGCTGCGCGACTACTACGAGAAGTGGTATCACCCGACAAACCAGGCTATCATCGTAGTGGGCAACGTCGACGTGAAGTACACCGAGAACAAGATTAAGGAGCTCTTCGGCTCATTCAAGAACCCAGAGAACCCAGCTCCTATCGTTGACGAGCAGGTGCCTAACAACGCTGAGCCTATCGTTATCATCGACAAGGACAAGGAGCAGCAGACCAACGGCGTAGAGCTGATGATCAAGCACGACGTGTTCCCGGCTTCGGAGAAGGGCAACCTCAACTACCTCATCTACAACTACGTGAAGCAGGCTGCCATGACAATGCTCAACAAACGCTTGCAGGAGAAGGCTCTCGATGCCGACTGCCCATACGTAAGTGCTAACGCTAACGACGGCACATTCATCTTCGCAAAGACTAAGGACGCTTTCAACCTCTCGGCTGCACCGAAGGAGCTCGGCAAGACTGCCGACGCGCTGAAGGCTGCTTACACCGAGGCTCTGCGTGCTGCACGCCACGGCTTCACCGCTACAGAGTACGCACGCTTCCAGGAGGACTACAAGAGCTCGCTCGACAAGATGTACAGCAACAAGGACAAGCGTCCGAACAGCCAGCTCTACCGCGACCTCGTGGACAACTTCCTCGAAGGCGACCCGATGCCGTCTATCGACTTTGAATATCAGGCTATGAGCCAGATCGTACCGGCTCTCCCTGTTGAGGTGGCTAACCAGATGATGGCAGAACTTGTGCCGGCTAACGACTCGAACCTCATCGTGCTCGCATTCCTCAACGAGGCTGAGGGCAATGTTTACCCGACTGAGGCAGAGCTGCTCGGCGCTGTCAAGGACGCACGCAACGCTAACATCGAGGCTTACGTGGACAACGTGAAGAACGAACCGCTCATCACCACTCTGCCGAAGGCTGGCAAGGTGAAGAAGGAAGTGAAGAACGAGAAGCTCGGCTACACCACTCTCACACTCTCTAACGGCGTTGTCGTAAACCTCAAGAAGACCGACTACAAGAAGGACCAGGTGCTCCTCAGCGGTCGCGGCGAGGGTGGCACCACACTCTATGGCGCAAGCGACTACGCTAACCTCCAGCTCTTCAACGACGTTATCAGCTACAGCGGACTCGGCGCATTCTCTTCTACAGAACTGCAGAAGGCTCTTGCCGGCAAGATTGCCAACGCTGACCTCTCACTCGGACAGCTCTCTACAAACGTGTCGGGCAACTCTACACCGAAGGACGTGGAGACAATGCTCCAGATGGTGTACCTCTACTTCACAAACATCAACAAGGACCAGAAGTCGTTCGACAACATCATGCAGCAGTTCGAGGTAGCGCTGAAGAACCGCGAAATCAATCCTGACATAGCATTCAGCGACTCTATACAGGCTACTATCTACGCTCACAACCCACGCGTTGCGCCGATAACTATCGACCGCTTGAAGGACGTGAACTACGACCGTATCCTCCAGATTGCCAAGGAGCGCACCGCTTCGGCTAAGGGCTGGGTGTTCAACATCGTGGGCAACTACGACGAGGAGACAATCCGTCCGCTCATCTGCCAGTATCTCGGCGCACTGCCAGCTAAGGGCAAGGTTATGAAGAGCAAGCGCGAACTCAACCCCGTCAAGGGCGTTGTGGAGAACACATTCAAGCGCAAGCAGGAGACTCCGAAGGCAAACTCTATCATGCTCTGGTTCAACGACGAGATGCCATACACACTGAAGAACGTTCTCTGCTGCGACATCGCTGGTCAGGTGCTCTCGATGGAATACCTCGACAAGATCCGCGAGAAGGAAAGCGCAGCTTACTCTGTAGGCGCTTACGCAAGCGCTGACCTCGGTGCCGACAACTACCGCATGTTCCAGATCTTCGCTCAGTGCCCGATGAAGCCTGAGAAGAAGGACGTTGCTATCCGCATCCTCAACGAAGAGATGAAGGCTATCGAGACCACATGCGACGCTGCCAAGTTCCAGAAGTGCAAGGAGTTCATGGTTAAGCAGAACGGCGACCGCGTGAAGACAAACGGCTTCTGGCTCGGCGTGCTCTTCGATAGCTACCACTACGGCTATGATGGCTACACCGACTACTCAAGCACTCTTGAGGCACTCACTACTCAGGACATCTGCAATTTCATGAAGGAGTTCAACAAGGCTGGCAATCACATCACCGTGACTATGCTGCCGGAGGAATAATCCGCCACGAACAGAAAGCATTAAGACACAATAGGAAAGCATTGTTTGCTCGTTTGGGCAAGCAATGCTTTTTTTATATCACTAATCACTAAACAACCTTAAAAATGCGGCTATTAATCAATAAATAGCATAATTATAATGTGAAAACACACTGAAATTGAAGATTTCTGATTAAATTTGCAGCTAAAAATAATAAGTTTAAGAAGAATGAAAAATAAGTTTGCTGCTTTTGCCATGCTGTTCATGGCGGTTTTTACACTCGCATCGTGCCTTAATGACGACACCGACTACGTGTACACCGACGACAGCGCCATCACATCATTTTCGGTGACGGGGGCAAAACGATATATCCATACAAAGACGAAAAAAGGCGATAAGGATAGCGTTTATACAACCACTTCATCGTACACAAGCTACAAGTTCGTCATCGACCAGAACAACAACACCATCTATAATCCCGACTCACTGCCGTGCGGTATAGACGCGAAGAAACTCGTGTGCAACGTGTACGGACTCAACTCGATGACGGTGTACATCAAGAACCTCAAGGACGATAATGTAGAGATTGTGAGCAACACCGACTCGCTCGACTTCTCGGAGGTGCGCGAGCTGAAGGTGATGAGCAATTCGGGCAAATTCCTGCGCACATACAAGGTGAAAGTGAACGTGCACAAGGAGCAAGCAGACTCGTTCTTCTGGGCTCCCATGACAAAGAACGCAGACATAGAGCAGCTCCAGAACGTGAAGACCTGCGCCATAAAGACAGCTGAGGGCAAGGACCGACTCTTCCTCTTCGGTACGGACGGCAACAACACAAAGCTGTACGTGATGAACAACGGACAGACTTGGACAGCTGCCACACCTAAGCTAAACGATGCAGACCTCACATTCGACGCGAATGTCTGCAAGAGCATCGTGACAAAGAACGAAAAGGTGTACATCTGCAACGCCGGCAACATCCTATGCACCACTGACGGCAACACATGGGAACAGACCGGCAACGCTACTACCGTCAAGACACTCGTAGCTGCAAGTCCGCTGCGTCTCTACGGCTACAACGCAGAGGGTAGCCTGCTCGCTTCTGACGACAACGGCGCTACATGGACACTGGCTACCATCGACAGCGACGCTTCGTTCCTGCCAACAAACAACCTCTCGTACACCTGCACAGCACTGCGCACCAACAGCAACAGCTACCGCGTGACTATATACGGCACAACAGCAACAGGCGCAATGGCAATATGGGGCAAAGTGGACGAAGGCAACAAGTATAGCGAAAATCAACCGTGGGCATACTACGAGGTGTCGACAGAGAACAAACACACACTCCCGAAGCTCAACAACATGAGCGTAGCAACATACGACGGCAAGACATACGCCCTCGGCACACCCGACGGCATGAACGATAGCAATGCAAGCCTCTACAGCTCTAAGGACGGCGGACTGACTTGGACAAAAGACACAACACTCACCGTTCCGACAGAGATAACATCCAACAAAGAGAATGCGTCGAACACGCCGAACATGGCACTCACCGTAGACAGCAGCAACTTTATCTGGATAGTAAATGCAACAGAAGGCAACACGTGGCGCGGAAGAATAAACCGCCTCGGCTGGAAAAAAGAACAGACTGATTTCACTGAATAATGAAGAAAATCCTCACCATCCTCATCATCTCCCTGATGTTTGTGTCGGCAAAGGCACAAACCGACGAGGAGTACCGCATGGAGATAGGTGCGGGAGTAGGGCTGGTGGCGTACGAAGGCGACTTCAACGGTAGCGTGCTGAGCAATATGCAGTTCGGGGGGTCGGTAGTGTTGCAACGCGTATTCAACCCGTACATGGGGCTGAAGATGTCGGCAATGTACGGCAAACTGACGGGGGCATCAAAGGATGTAAAGACCTATTACCCCGACTTCGTAAACAATCCATACTCATTCAGCAATACGCTCATAGACGCCAGCGTCACCTACGAATACAACTTCTGGCCATACGGCACCGGACGCGACTATCGCGGAGCGAGACGCTTCACACCGTTCGTCTTCGGCGGACTCGGTGCTACGTTCGTCACCGGTGGTGGCAAGAACGTCTTCACAGCGAATGTGCCGCTCGGCTTGGGCGTGAAATACAAGATAGGACCACGTCTGAACCTCGGACTCGAATGGGCAGTACACTTCTCGATGAGCGACAAGCTCGACGGCGTGAAAGACCCGTACGGCATAGAAAGCAGCGGACTCTTCAAAAACACCGACTGCTACTCAGCCCTACAACTCACACTGACGTACAGCTTCATGGCGAAATGCCGCACCTGCCACAATGCGGATGAATAGCCCCTCCCAACCCTCCCCGTCGGGGAGGGCTCTGATTAGCTTAGAAAGGCTTAAGAAGGCTTAGAAAATAGTTCGTCAAAGCTTAGAGAGGCCTAAAAAGGCTTAGTTCGGCTTAAACGCACCCTTAAGAAGGCTTAGTTCGGCTTAGAAAAAAAACAGAATATGACACAACTCGATACAACCAACATACCCCAGCACATCGCCATCATCATGGACGGCAACGGACGCTGGGCTGCAGAGCAAGGCAAACCGCGCAGCTACGGCCACCAGGCTGGAGTAGACGCTGTGCGACGCATCACGTCGGAGTGTACGCGTCTCGGCGTGAAGTACCTCACGCTCTACACCTTCTCAACCGAGAACTGGAACCGCCCCGCAACAGAAGTGGCTGCACTCATGGGACTCGTGCTAACATCGCTTGAGGACGAGATATTCATGAAGAACAACGTGCGCTTTCAAGTAATCGGCGACATCGAACGCCTGCCGAAGGAAGTGCAGCAGAAGTTGCAGGAGACTATGGAGCATACGGCTAACAACTCTGCAATGACGATGGTTGTAGCACTCAGCTACTCGTCGCGCTGGGAGATTGTGAAAGCTACGCAAGAGATTGCAGCCGACCTCGCTGCGGGCAAGATTGTCGCTACGGACATCAACGAGCAACTCATCTCGGAGCACATGACCACAAGTTTCATGCCCGACCCCGACCTGCTCATACGCACCGGCGGCGAACAGCGCATCAGCAACTACCTGCTCTGGCAGATTGCATACTCAGAACTCTACTTCTGCGACACCTTCTGGCCCGACTTCGACGAGGAAGGCTTACACAAAGCCATCGCCGACTATCAGCGACGCCAGCGACGCTTCGGCAAAACAGAAGCGCAAGTAGAGGCTGAACAAAACCCATCCCAACCCTAACAGCCCCTCCCAACCCTCCCCGTCGGGGAGGGCTTTGTTAGCCAAGGCTTAGAAAAAACAGCCAAGGCTTAAGAAGGCTTAAAGAGGCTTAGTTCGGCTTAAACGCACCCCTAAGAAGGCTTAGAAAGGCTTAGAAAGGCTTAAACGCTGCCTTCAGCCAAAATAATCAAAAAAAGAACAATCAAGAGAAAAACGATGAATATAATAAAGGTGTTGACAACAGCCTGCATCCTTGTAAGCAGCTTCGCAGCCCAAGCGCAGGACAAGATTACATACCCCGACATCTCGTATGCAGGAAACCCGCGCACTGTAACACTCGGCGGACTCGCCGTTTCAGGAGCCGAAGGCTACGAGGACTACATGCTCACGGGTATCTCCGGACTCACCGTCGGACAACAAATCGAACTGCCTGGCGAGGCTATCACAGATGCTGTGAAGCACTACTGGAAGTATGGACTCTTCTCAGAAGTATCTATATCCGTCGACTCGCTCGTGAACGACAAGGCTTATCTGCACATACACCTGCAGATGCGCCCACGCGTGTCTACCATCAACTACGTCGGACTGAAGAAGTCGGAGCGTACAGACATGGAGGAGAAGCTCGGACTGCTCAAGGGCGCACAGATAACACCGAACATGATCGACCGTGCGAAGATTCTCGCTAAACGCTATTTCGACGAGAAAGGCTTCAAGAACGCCGACATACAAATCGTGCAACGCGACGACGTGGCTAACAAAAACCAGGTGATACTCGACGTTATCATCGATAAGAAGCAGAAGATGAAGGTGCGCGACATCATCATCGAGGGTAATAGCGCACTGGCTACAAGTAGCATTAAGGGTAACCTTATAAAGAAAGGTGTGTTCAAGGAGACTCACGAGGCTGGCAAGATGGCTACGCTCCTGAAGTTCAAGAAGAAGTACACACCGGAGCGCTGGAAGAACGACAAGCAGAAGCTCATCGAGAAGTACAACGAGCTGGGCTACCGCGACGCATACATCGTGAGCGACACAGTGTGGAACGTGGACGAGAAACACGTCAGTATGCGTGTGAAGGTGGACGAAGGCAAGAAGTACTACGTGCGCAACATCACATGGGTGGGCAACACCGTGTACAACACCGACTACCTCGCTGCCGTGCTCGGCATGAAGAAGGGCGACGTCTACAACCAGAAGCTTATGAACAAGCGACTCACCGAAGACGAGGACGCTGTGGGCAACAACTACTGGAACAACGGCTATCTCTTCTATTCGCTCCACCCGACAGAGGTGAACATCGTGGGCGACTCTATCGACCTCGAGATGCGTATCTTCGAGGGTCCGCAGGCACACATCAACCACGTACGCATCAACGGCAACGACCGCCTGTACGAGAATGTTGTGCGTCGCGAGCTGCGTACAAAGCCGGGCGACCTCTTCTCGAAGGAGGCTCTGCAGCGTTCGGCACGTGAGATAGCGTCAATGGGACACTTCGATCCAGAGAAGGTGAACCACGACGTGAAGCCCGACCCTGAGAACGGAACCGTAGACATCAACTGGGATCTCGTACAGAAGTCGAACGACCAGATTGAGTTCTCGCTCGGATGGGGACAGACCGGCGTAATCGGACGCATCGGCTTGAAGCTCAACAACTTCTCTATGCGCAACCTCTTCGGCAAGAACAAGGAGCGCCGCGGATTCCTACCCGTAGGCGACGGCGAGGTGCTCTCTATCGGCGCACAGACCAACGGTACATACTACCAGTCGTACAACATGTCGTACTCTACCAACTGGTTCGGAGGCAAACGACCGATACAGTTCTCCGTAGGTGCCTACTTCTCGAAGCAGACCGCCGTGTCGAGCAACTACTATAATAGTGGTTACTTCAACAACTACTATAACTATATGTACGGCTACGGCAACTATAACGGCTACAACAACTACGAGAACTTCTACGACCCCGACAAGTACGTGAAGCTGTTCGGCTTCTCGCTCGGATGGGGCAAGCAGCTGCGCTGGCCAGACGACTTCTTCCAGTTGTCGCTCTCGCTGCAGTACACACGCTACATGCTGAAGAACTGGAGCTACTTCCTCATGACCAACGGCAACTCTAACAACCTCAACCTCAGCATACAGCTCTCGCGCAACTCTACCGACAACCAGCTCTTCCCACGTCGCGGATCGGAGTTCGCAGCATCGCTCACAATCACTCCGCCATGGTCGGCATGGGACGGCAAGGACTACAAGAACCTCGCCAACGACTCGAAGTCGGCTAACTACAACCGTGAGCAGCAGGAGAAGTATCGTTGGGTAGAATACCACAAGTGGAAGTTCAAAGGACGCATGTTCACCGCCCTCACAAGCGGACAGAAGTGCTTAGTGCTCATGGCTCGACTCGAGTTCGGCTTGCTCGGCTCATTCAACAAGTGGAAGAAGTCGCCGTTCGAAACCTACTACATGGGTGGTGACGGTATGACCGGCTACTCTACATCATACGCCGAAGAGACTATCGGTCTGCGCGGTTACGAGAACGGATCGCTCACTCCTTACGGTCAGGAAGGCTACGCCTACGACCGCATGACACTCGAGCTGCGCTACCCGTTCCTGCTCGGCAACACCACCATCTACGGTCTCGGATTTATCGAAGGCGGTAACGCATGGACAGAGACACGCAAGTTCAACCCATTCGACATGAAACGCTCTGCCGGTGTCGGTCTGCGTATCTACCTGCCAATGGTTGGTCTCATGGGTATCGACTGGGCTTACGGCTTCGACAAGGTATTCGGAACAAAGGGAGGATCGCAGTTCCACTTCATACTCGGTCAAGAGTTCTAAGACACGCATCGGTCGACGCAGACATCCGCATCGGTCGGCGCAGACATCCGCAACGGTCGACGCAGACATCCGCAACGGTCGACGCAGACATCCGCAACGGTCGGCGCAGACGTCCGCAACGGTCGATACGCAATCTCATAACCCCAAAAACAAAACATCAAAAGCAATGAAGAAGTTCATATTTATATGCCTCTTCGCGCTCACAGCAGCGCTGACGGCAAGCGCACAGAAGTACGCACTCCTCGACATGGAGTACATACTGAAGAACATCCCCGCCTACGAGCGTGCCAACGAGCAGCTCAATCAGGTGTCGAAGAAGTGGCAGGCAGAGGTGGAAGCTCTCAACACCGAGGCTTCCACAATGTACAAGAACTATCAGAACGAGATGGTATTCCTCTCGCAGGAGCAAAAGAAAGCTCGCCAGGAGGCAATCATGAAGAAGGAGAAGGACGCCAGCGACCTCAAGCGCAAGTACTTCGGACCAGAGGGCGAACTCTTCAAGAAGCGCGAAAGTCTTATGTCGCCTATTCAGGAGGAGATATACACCGCCGTCAAGGAGATAGCAGAGCTACGCGGCTACTCGCTCGTACTCGACCGCTCAAGCAACACCGGCGTAATCTACGGCTCACCGAAGGCTGACATCAGCAACGAAGTACTCCAGAAGTTAGGCTACGCCAACTAAAGAGTTTTTGAGTTTTCAAAGGTTTAGAAGGCTTAGAAAGGCCTAAAAAGGCTTAGTTCGGCTTAAAGAGAATAATTAATAACAAAAAAAATAAAAGCAAAAATGAAGAAATTGATTTTAATGCTTATGTTGTTCATGCCAATGGCAACATTCGCACAGAAGTTCGGTCATGTAAACGCACAGGAAGTCATGGCTTCAATGCCAGAGTTTATCAAGGCTCGTGGCGAGGTAGAAGCACAGGCTAAGCAGTACGACAACGACCTCAAGGCAATGCAGGAAGAAATGCAGCGCAAGTACGAAGATTACGAGAAGAACAAGTCTACAATGAACGAGACAAAGCGCAAAGAGACCGAGGATAGCCTCTCTCAGATGTATCAGAAGATACAGCAGTCGGCTCAGGACAACCAGCAGGCTCTCGGTAAGCTCCAGCAGGACAAGATTGGTCCTATCACGAACAAACTCGTTGAAGCAATCAAGGCTGTAGGCAAGGCAGGCGGCTATGTCTACATCATGGACACAACAAGCGGCATCCCTTACATCAGCGAGACACTTAGCAAGGACGTTACAGCTGAAGTTAAGGCAGAGCTCAACAAGACAAAGTAAGACGTTACAATAAATCATAGTAGCCATTACTAACGATGCCTACTATGATTTATACCATTCAAATAACAACAATATAAAGCAGCAATAAACATGAAGAAATTGTTCTTTCTCATCGTCCTCGGCGTACTGTCGCTCACAGCAGGCGCTCAGACACGCTTCGGCTATTTCAGCTATGAAGAAGTTCTCAAATCAATGCCCGACTATGTTTTGGCACAGCGTAGCATCGACGATTTGCGAGTGAAGTACGACGCTGAATTGAAGCGCGCCGAAGAGGAGTTCAACAGTAAATACGAGGAGTTCCTCGAAGTACAGAAAGACCTCGTACCTGCCATTCTGCGCAAGCGTCAGGCAGAGCTCCAGGAGATGATGCAGAAGAACATCAACTTCAAGAACGAGTCGCAGCGTCTGTTGCAGCAAGCAGAAACTGATGCCTTTGCTCCCGTTAAGGTGAAGCTCAACGAGGCACTCACAAAGGTCGGTCAGGCACAAGGCTATGCCTTCATCCTCAACACCGACGGCAACGCTTGCCCTTACGTAAACCCAGAAATGGGCGAGAACGCAACAGAGTTTGTCAAAGAAGCACTGAACGCAAAACAGTAAGAGCTACTACATAAAACACAAAGTAGTAAAAGCTGCTACATATTAGAAAGACAGAAGATTGATAATTGAAAATGCAGACGATCATAAACCAAATGGTGGTCATACGTTTCAATTATCAATCTTCTGTTTATAAGCCAATTATCTATAATCAATTCTTAATAAATGATTAATATGCCATTCCCCTCTTCTCCTGGTCCTATCGGTGTTTTCGACTCTGGCTACGGTGGACTCACCATCCTACACGGCATCCGTCAGCTCCTCCCACAGTACGACTACATGTATCTTGGCGACAATGCGCGTGCTCCCTACGGTTCGCGCTCGTTTGAAGTGGTCTATCAGTTCACACGCCAAGCCGTGCTGAAGCTCTTCAGCATGGGCTGCCACCTCGTCATACTGGGCTGCAACACAGCTTCGGCTAAGGCACTACGCAGCATCCAACAGCGCGACCTGCCCATGCTCGACCCCAACCGCCGCGTACTTGGCGTAATACGCCCCACGGCAGAAGAGGTTGGCAACCTCACAAAGACACGCCACGTGGGCATCCTCGCCACAGAAGGCACAATCAAAAGCAATTCGTATAAGATAGAAATACAGAAGCTATTCCCCGATGTAGAGGTTACGGGAGTAGCATGTCCGCTCTGGGCGGCGATAGTAGAGGCAGGCGAGGCAGACTCGCCAGGTGCCGACTACTTCGTAAAGAAGCGCATCGATCAGCTCATGCGCAAAGACTCACTCATCGATACTGTCATACTCGGCTGCACTCACTACCCACTGCTTATGAGTTCGGTGGTGAAGAACGTGCCCGACGGTGTGCGCATAATGGCGCAAGGCACCTACGTAGCCGACTCCTTAGCCGATTATCTCAATCGCCATCCCGAGATGGAACAGAAGCTAACGAAAGGCGGAACATGTCGCTATTTCACAACAGAAAGCGAAGAGCGCTTCCGCGAAACAGCTCGCATATTCCTGCATGAAGACGTAAATGTGCAGCATGTGGAGGTGGTGTAATGGGGGTGAGATGTTGAGGTGTTGAGGTGTTGAGATATGTACTATTGTCAACCTCTCACCCCCCTCAACCTTTCACCACCTCACCATCTCAACATCTCAACACCTCTGCACCTCTTCCATCACTCTGAGCCAGTTGCCGCCCCATATCTTCGCCATATCCTCTTCCGAGTAGCGTCGGCGCAGCAGCTCCTTAGTGAAGTTTATCAGTTCAGAAGCATCGGCAAGTCCGGGCACGCCGCCGTCACCATCGAAGTCGGTTCCAAGTCCAACGTGGTCGATACCCATTACGCTTATAGCGTGCTCAAGATGCTCCATAGCGTCAGTGATGCAAGCCCTGCCATCAGTACGCAGGAAACCATTGTATAGCGTTATCTGACACACACCGCCCTTTGCAGCAAGCGCACGCATTTGGTCGTCAGTCAGGTTGCGTGGCACATCACACAACGCCTTGCTGTTGCTATGAGAGCAAACGATAGGCTTTGTCGAAATGTCGAGCGCATCGTAGAATGACTTCTCGCCGGCGTGACTCATGTCCACCATCACTCCCAGGCGGTTCATCTCGCGTATCACCTCTGCGCCGAACGCCGATACACCGCCGTGAGTGTTGAGCGTGCGGCGCGCCGAGTCGCATATCTGATTGTCGCCATTGTGACACAGAGTAATGTAGACGATGCCACGGTCGGCAAAGTGCTGCACGTTATGCAAGTCGTTCTCTATCGCCAGACCGTTTTCTATACCGATCATCAGCGATTTTCGTCCTTCGCGCTTGTTGCGCAGCAAGTCCTCACGGTTGCGAGCAAGGGCGATGTAGCGCGAATCGCTAAGCACAATCTCATCAATCTTGTCGAAGATAAGGTCAGCATAAGCCTTCGGTGTGTGCACGGGGAACGGTGCCACGTCAGCGAAAGTCTCCCCAGGTTTCGGTTGTGGCAGATACGCCACCATTGTCACAGCGTCCGTTCTGCCCTCGTTCATCTTATGCAAGTCGTAGAGCACTTTAGGGTCGCGCTGCTCGAAGCACACGCCTTGTGGGAAGAACATCGGCGTGTCGCAGTGTGAGTCGAGCGTGAGGTTACGCTGGTGGAACAACTTCGCGCGTCGCATCACGTCGCCCTCCTCCACAAGCCACTTGAAGAGCGGCAATCCGTCCTCGCCGAGCCACTCCGGGTGCCATTGCACACCGAGCACCGCCTTGTGTTCGCTGCTCTCTATAGCCTCAACCACACCGTCTAACGCTCGCGCCGTTATCTTGAAACGCTCGCCAGGTGCAGCCACGGCTTGGTGGTGGAACGAGTTGACGAATATCCTCTCCTCCTTATATATATTATAGAGCACACTGCCCTTCTCTATCTCCACCGTGTGCGTAGGCTCTGAGCGGTCGGCATCCTGCGAGTGCTTATAGTTGGTAGGCTCGTGCGATATATCCTGGTGTACACGTCCGCCGAGTGCCATTGCAAGAGTCTGCACGCCACGGCAGATGCCTAACATCGGTATCTGTCGGTCGAACGCCAAGCGTGTTATGAGCAGCTCCGGCAGATCGCGCACGTTGTTTATGTTATGCAACGCTGGCGACGGCTCCTCGCCAGCCCACAGCGGATTGAAGTCGCCACCACCCGTGAGCAACAGCGCATCAATCGTTTCGAGCGTATCGAGCAGCACATTGCGGTCAGCCACTGGCGGAATGAGTACGGGCGTACCTCCTGCTGCTATAATCTGATGATAGTAGCGGTCGCGCACCGTCGCGTCCACCCCCTCGTAGTTGGTTGTGATACCTATGATTGGCCGCCTGCTTGTCTGTGGCTTATTGTCGTAGAAGTAGGCGAGTTGAGTATTTAGGTTGAATGATTTCATGCTTGGTTGGATGATTTCATGCTTATAAAAATATTCCCACAGAGTTCGCAGAATACATTGTCTGTCGAACGTCTACCCCGTTGTGGGCTGTACGTTCTGTGTGTATTATGCAATCTCTGTGGGAGACGTTTCTACTCTTAGTTCTGTCAAACAACGATATGTTATTCCTCGTTCTTTTCCTCCATGTGCACCGGTATCTCGCGCTTGATGCTTTGGTCGAGCGAGATGAGTGTTTCTGTAGACACCACGCCCGGAATCATCTGCATCTTGTTATTGAGCAAGTCCATGAGCTGCTCATTGTCGCAAGCATACACCTTTAGCAGCATTGTGTATGGACCGGTGGTGTAGTGACACTCCACGATTTCCGGTATGTCGAGCAACTGCTTCACTACATCCTTGTACATACTTCCGCGCTCCAGGTTGAGTCCTACGTATGTGCATGTGCTATAGCCAACGCTCTTAGGATTCACTTCAAAGCCGCTGCCTACGATTACGCCACCCTGAATGAGGTGCTGTACGCGCTGATGGATTGCAGCACGTGATACACCACACTCTGCTGCTACATCTTTGAATGGAATTCGGGCGTTCTTTGATAGAATACTAAGTATCTTTCTGTCAAGGTTATCAATTTTGTCCATCTTCTATTAATGAAATTTTGTCTATGATTACAATTTGTCAGCAAAATTATATATTTTACTTGAGATAATCAACACATAGACCTTTCTTTTTTAGTTTTTTAGTACAAAACGATAGCTGTCGCTTTCATATTTGACATTTTCCACTCACAACGGTCTACTGTGCAATGATGTGTACATCCCTCTGTGGGAACGGTATCTCGATGTTATGCTCGTTGAGTGTGTTGTATATAGCCTCTTTCACCTGACCGGTCTTAGTGAACTTCTCCTCCACGAGCACCCAGTATGTCACGAATAGGTTCACCGAGTTGTCTCCGAACTCGTCGAACACCACGCTCACGGGTCGTGTTGTGTCGATTATGTCTCTTCCGTCGGGAGCCTTCTCTTCGAGGTTGTTCACTGCTTTGATGAGCATCTGTCGCACCTCTTCCACGTTCGAACCGTATGCCACACCCACCGGCACCTTCACCCATTCGTACGAGTGGTTGCGTGTGATGTTCTTGAAGTTCTTGCTGAAGAGCGAGCTGTTGAGGAACGCTATCACGCATCCGTCGCCCGTAATGATCTGCGTGCTCTGGTATGTGATACTATCCACCTTTCCGCGTATGCCGTCGCACTCGATGTAGTCGCCCACACGCACACGTCCGGTCATCAGCGATATGCCGTAGAAGAAGTTCTCGAGCAGGTCCTTCATGGCGAAGCCCACACCTGTTGCCAAGCCAGCCGAGATAACGGAGATTGCGGTCGACGGTATCTTCAGCAGCTTTATCGAGATGATGAAGTACAGACCCCAGCAGCAGATGGCTATTATGTTGTTGGCGAGCGTGAAGTTCGGCTTGCCGTTCACCACCACCTTCGACTTATGATACTTGTGGTAGAGCGACTTCACGAGATAGTTGATGTATCTGAACAGGAAGAACTGCGACAGCACCATCACCATCTTGCCTATCGACAGCTGCACCACTCCCGTCACGTTCAGGAAGTTGAACATGAATATATTCCACACCGTAGCGGTCAGGTCGAACACATCTGCCGCCCACCAGATAGACAGCAGCAGGGAGAACACGCTGAGCATTGGCACCAGTGCCATGTACACGAAGTCGTAGAACCACGTCACATTGATATGCTTGTTATGACTCACGGTTATGATGCTGAGCATCGAGCCTTTCTTCGCCTTCTCCGCGTCAGCCTCCGAGTGTATCTTGTGCGCCAGGTAGCGTTTTTCATACTGTGCCAGCATGTCGTAGACGCATGTTATGGTCTGTATGCAGCTCAGCTGGAACATCCACCAGATGAGCACCTGCACTGCGAGCAGCACGTAGCCATACAGTGCCGAAGCCGTAGAGAACACCATTATCGCCAGCGATATCCACGTATAGAATATGTCCGAGCGCGGGATATTGGCGTTATGACGCTTCACCACACGCCACTGCCACATGGTGAACGCGAGCAGTATCGGTGGGAATATCAGCATCACGAGGTTGTTCGGAATGAATATGATTCGGAATGTGATGACGATGAACGACATCAGCATTATCGGGGCATAGATTCTAAAACCGCTCTTTATCTGTTCGCCTGGCAGGCGCACTAACAGCGAGAAGAAGATAGCGCATAGCAGCCAGGCGTACTCGATGAGCAGCTTCGATGCCATGAGGAAGAAGTTGTGGTACATGAACGTGCGTGCCACCATCACCGACACGGCGAAGATGAGCATAGCCACAAACAGTATGAGGCACACCTTTTTCTTCATAAACGCCTCTGTACGGTAGCGTTTTGGTACGAGCCAGCGCACCAACACGTTGCTCAGCATACCGGCAATGAGCATATACAGCAGCACGAAGACGCTCAGACCGCCCACAATCGGACCGCGCCATTGCGAGTAAACCTTGCGTTCGCCGCCGTTGGCAATCTTCACTTTCTCCTCGTCGTACTTCTCGTTCACGTCAGCCTTAGCCGAGCGATATTGCATCGGCATGTTCTTCACTATCTCCAGATAGCTCTGGTCGCCATTTACGAATATCGTGTGCTGAATGTCGTTATAGCGTTGTATGGCGTAGTCGTTCATCTTCTTCAGCTTCGCCGACATACGCTGATAGTGCTGTTCGTCTTTCTCCACGTTGTTGCGCATGTTCTGCAGATTGCGTGCCAAGGCGGTGGCATAGTCCAGACACGCCTTTCGGTCGTGCAGCCCCTGCCCGTCGAGCATGAACGGCAGCTTGCGTTGCTTGCCGTTCTTGTCCATTATATACTTCGGTGGTTGTTGTCCCTGCTTTGCCTGCCCCATACGCTTCATCGATGGTGGAATCATGCTCAGCGTCTCTATGAGGTACTTGTATCGCGTCAACTCCGCATCCATACGCTTCATAATATTGTTGTATGGCATACTGCGTTTGTTAAATTCGCGATACATCTCCGTCGCCTCATGGCAGGCGTAGGTCATATCGAACGTGAAGTCTTGCTTCTGCGAATAGAGCATCAGTGCCACCTGATCGCTACGCTGCATCAGTGCCACCATCTGTTTATGCTGCTGCTCGGTGTACATCTTATAGCGTGCCATATTATTGCGCTGTTCGTAGAACGCTGTTTCCAGCTCTGCGCGCAGCACCGACAACGTCGAATTTAGGTTTTTCTCTTTCAGCACCGCACCGGCACTGATCGACACGCACAACATAATCAAAAGACATGCCAGGCGCTTAAAGAATCTCATGCTCATAATCTCTCTTTTATCTGTAATTGCTTTTTAATATGTTTATGCGTGCAAAAATACGTCTTTTTTCCGAATATTCAAAACTCAAAACTCAAAACTCGCTTATACCATAGCTTGCACGCCTAATGTGCTAAGCACTGCTGTAGCTACAGCTACTATCAGTTTCAGTATTGTTCTCCAAGTGTCTTTGTTCATCTTTTTCATGGTATTTTGTATGTGGTATTATTATGGTTGTTTTTGTGTTTTATAGTAGTGGGCGTGGCATTATCACCACGCCCACTCTCTTGTTCTATTCCTTAGTCACATCAGCACGCTTAATGCTCTTATACTGTTCGAGCTCCGCAAACTTGATGCCTGCAAGCATCGGCTTCACGTTCTTACCCAGCACTGGGTCCTTGTAGGTTTCCGGATAGAAACGCACACGTGCGCCAACGATGCTGTTCTTTATACTAAAGGTATTCAGATCCGCACAGCCTCGCGATCTCAAGCTCACGCGGAACGTGCCCAAGCCCATAATCTTCACCGGCTTCGAGTTGAGCAGCTCGTTCTTCATCACCTCGCCCAACTCTGTGAGCACTGCCAGGATGTCCGAGTACTTCACCGTACAGTTTGCCTGCATAATCTCTGCCAGCTTCTTCAAGTCGACTGTCTCGCGATAAGCGGTGCGTGCATAGTAAAGACCCTTTGTTGCGTTTTTTGCTGTGCTCTGATAGATTTTGTAATTTACTGCCATAATGTGTTTTCCTTTCTTTTTTTTAGATTTGGTTAATGTTAACTTTTGTGTTGTGTTCCGGATCACGTTTGCAAAGGTACAACCTTGCGCAAGCGATGTCAAGTATTTCGCTATATTTTTTTATTTTCTCAATATTATTCTTTAACTTTGCACTCGCAACGGTTCGCAACGCTCCCACTTGAAACACCCTACCGTGGAGCTGTGCGATTAAAAGGGAATGGGGTGAGAGTCCCCGACTGTCCCGCAGCTGTGAGCCGCCCTTATCTACGGGCGCGAACGAGAGAACCACTGAAGCCATGCATCTCCGTGCTGAGTGCGTGGGTATGGCAAGGATGCCATACCCTCCTATAAAGTTCTTTGCTGAGTGCGTGGGTATGGCAGGATGCCATACCCTCCTATGAAGCTCTTTGCAGGATGCGTGGGTATGGCAGGGATGCCATACCCTCCTATGCTTTGGGAAGGTGTTCGCGTCTGGGCGGCGAGTCAGAAGACCTGCCGAAACTCATTTGCCGATGGAGTCATCGCTGTGCGCCTCGCGGATTGGGCGCGTATGACCGTAACACTTACATTATATAAATAATATGAAGCACTTTACACTTTTTGTTTCCGCCCTCATCGGCGGAATGTTTCTAACTACATCTGTTTCTGCACAGCAGAAGGAGTACACCGACGGCGTGTTCATGCTCAACGAGGGTTCGTTCGGCAAGGAGAAGGCTACGATCAACTACCTCAACAAGGAGGGCAAATGGGAGTATCGCGTGGCTCTCACAAAGAACAGCGAGACCTACGAGCTCGGCACAACGGGCTGCTACGCCACCATCGACGACGGCAAGATGTACATCGTATCGAAGAAGAAGAGCGTTGCCGACAAGGAGGCTAACGACCCTACGCTCACCGTGTGCGACGCCAAGACTATGGAGGTGATCGCTCAGATCAACACTATCCTCAACGCCGACGGCACGGCTGCTGCCGACGGTAGAGCGTTCCTCCCCGTTAAGGAGCTTGGCAAGGGCTTCCTCAGCACTACTGAGGGTGTCTTCACGTTCAACCTCGCCGACAACACCATAGGCTCGCTCATCGCCGGCACCGACGGCTTGGCTAACAACCAGACGGGCAACATGGTGTACGCCGACGGTAAGGTGTATGCCGTTGACCTGCGCCGTGGTCTCTTGGTCATCGACGCTGCCGAGGGCAAACTGCTCAAGACCGTGAACAACGAGGGCGAGGGCTCGTACAACTCTATCGTGCAGGCTAAGGACGGCTCTATCTGGCTCACTTGCAGCAAGTCGACAAAGGCTGTTGCACACATCGTGAAGTTCAACCCATCTGACTACTCTACCGAGACCGTCAACCTGCCCGAGGGCGTTTATCCTCCTACCAACAGCTGGGGCGCATGGAACCCCGACTGCTTCACGGCTTCCACCACCGAGAACGCTCTGTTCTGGAACGGTGCTACGGGCGACTGGGCGAACGGTCAGCACATCTACAAGTTCGATATCGACTCGCGCCAGACATCGCTCCTGCTCGACTTCACCGCTGCCGAGGAGAAGCCTTACGTCTATGGTGCGGCTTGCCGCATGAACCCTTATTCGGGCGACCTCTACCTGAGCGTAACCAAGGGTTCGGCATGGGGCGACGAGTCGGAGCTGCGCGTCTACGACGCTACAACGGGCACAATGAAGCAGGCGTACCCTATGGAGAAGAACTTCTGGTTCCCGGAGATGCCGGTGTTCGCTCTGAAGAGCACCACTGCCATCTCGTCGGTTGAGGACAACGCAGATGTGCGCGAGGTGGCTCGCTACTCTGTCGACGGCAAGCTGCTGCAGGGTGCGCAGAAGGGTCTGAACATCGTGCGCTACAGCGACGGCAGCGTGAAGAAGGTCATTGTAAAATAAGTTGAAGCAAATCGTAGGAGGCTACGGCATTCCTGCCGTAGCCATAAACTATAAACAATGGCTACGGCAAGAATGCCGTAGCCTCCTACATTAGCATTGTATATGATTTAAATGCGAATAACACTCTACATAATACTACTCTTTTTTATCGCTATATCGACGCACGCCCAAACCTCACGTCTCGACTCCGTACACACGATTCGGGACGTGGCGGTTGTGGGCGTGCGTCCGCATTATCTCACCCCCTCGCAAACGCTCTCCGGGGCTGCGCTGCAGAATCTCTCCACCACGTCGGTCGCCGACGCGCTGAAGTATTTCTCGGGCGTGCAGATTAAGGACTACGGCGGACTGGGCGGACTGAAGACCGTGAACGTGCGGTCGCTCGGCTCGCAGCACGTGGGCGTCTACCTCGACGGCATACGCATCACCAACGCACAGAACGGACAGATCGACCTCGGGCGCTACTCGCTCTCGAACATGGAGTCGGTGGCTCTCTACAACGCCAACCGCAACGAGCGACTGCAGTCGGCATCGGAGTATGCCTCGGCGGCTACGGTCTATCTGCAGACACGCCGACCCGACTCCACCGCGCTCACCGTGGAATACGGCACTGGCTCGTTCGGTCTGCAGAAGCTGAAGACGTACTTCTCTTTTCAGATCTTCTTCTTCGTCGATGCCGAATACCAGCGCACGGACGGTGGCTATCCGTTCCGCTTCCAGTCGGCATCGGAGGACACCGTGGGCAAGCGGCGCAACTCCGACATCTGCTTCTACCGTCTTGAGGCGGCTGGCTTCTACAAGGGCTTCACGGCGCACGCCTACTTCTACAGCTCGGAGCGCGGACTGCCCGGACCGGTGGTGCGCCGACTCTCCGACCAGTGGGACTCTACCGACCGCCAGTGGGACCGCAACTTCTTCCTGCAAGCCACCTACCGCCACACGTGGGACCGCTTCGCGCTGAAGACCAACCTGAAGTACGCCTACGACTGGCTGCGCTATCTGCAAGACCCCTCTACAAACGCCGCCGCCATGCACTGCGACAACCACTATCGTCAGCAGGATCTGTACGGCTCTGTCTCCGCAGCGTGGAACACGAGCTGGCTGTCGCTCACGGCGAGCACCGACCTGCGCTGGAGCGACCTTACGACCAACGTCTACCGCTCGGCGTATGTCTACCGCCTCGACTCGAAGTCGCTGCTCTCTGCCATCGCTTCCTACCGCGGTTTCGAGGGCAACATCGCACTGCTCTACACGCACATCGGCGACCACTCGGCACGCACCGCACAGAGCGCAGCCGCGCTCTCGCGCCTCACGCCGATGTTCCTCGCCTCGTGGCACCGCCGCGCCTTCACCGTGCGTGCCTTCCACAAGCGCATCTTCCGCGCACCTACACTGAACGACCTCTACTACACGCTCGTGGGCAACGCGCAGCTGCGCCCCGAGTACACTTCGCAGTTCGACCTCGGTGTCGACTATAAGGACCGCCATCTGCACCTCGCCCTCGATGCCTACTACAACCGCATCGAAGACAAGATTGTGGCTATACCGATGAAGAGCCAGTTCCGCTGGTCGATGGTCAACTTCGGACTCGTGAAGTCGTTGGGACTCTCCGCCACTGCCGGCTACGACCGCACGTGGGGCAAGTTCTCAGCCTCAGCCTCAGCCAACTACACCTGCCAGCGCGACCGCGACTACTCCTCGCCCCACGACCCGGAGTATCGCAACACCATACCCTACTCGCCGCTGCACAGTGCCTCACTAATCGTCGACCTCGCATACGACGGCTGGAGCCTCTGCACCTCGTGGCTCTACACGGGCGACCGCTTCGCGCTCATCTCCAACAACCGCGACGATATGCTGGGCGCATGGCAGACCGTAGACCTCAAGCTGAACAAGCGTTTCCGCATACGTCGCCACTCGGTGCAGGCTACCGTGGAGTGCAACAACCTCTGCGACTCGCGCCACGAGGTGGTGAAACGCTACCCCATGCCCGGACGCAACTGGAAAGCCACGCTGCAGTGGCAGCTCTGAAGCCCGTGCGTATGGGGCTTTTTAGCCACACTCACACCACTTTGATACTCATCCGCTTGCCTCTGAATAATATTTTTTATATATTTGCAACCAAACGAATACATACTCAACCTCACGAAAAAAATATATATACATTATGGAGAAACGACATCTTGAAAAGCAGATACGTTTGCCACTTGACGAACTGAAACTTGCCTTTGCCGCATCTTGTGTGGAGGGAATAGCAAGAAAGACGGGCAAACACTATAGCGAAGTATATGAAAGAATGAGTAAGGTGGGGGCTATTGAGAACTATATACTCAAGAACTACGACACACTACACACCGAGAGCCACGAGTATGTGCTGGAGGACGTTGAGGAGTATATACAGAATAGAGAAAGGAGTTAAGACACTTACTGACAAATACTTGCACTTCTATGACTCAGAAAGAATTTGAAGAAAGAATTAAGTCGCCGGCTATCCAAACCATGATATTAAGTCATCAGATTGGCGGTGTGGCTTACGAGCTATCCAAACGTCTGAACGTATCGCCAGCCCGTGCGCTCGACCTCTTCTATCGCAGTCAGACCTGCGCCGACCTCCACAACCGAAACACCGGATTGTATCTCTACGGCAATCTGTATATCGCTGACGAGTTTATGCTCGAATGTCAGGCAAAGCAGTAAGACCCACACTATCTATAGGAGGGTATGGCATCCCTGCCATACCCACGCAATCTGCTAATAATATGGTTGCGTGGAGGGTGGCTGCGTGGGGGCGTGTCAAAAGTCGTAAGCGGTACGCCCCGAAGGGGCAGCACCACATAGCCCAAGGCAGCGCCTTGGGTTAAAAGACGCACACGAACCATACGCCCTGTAAGGGCAAAAGCTTAATTATTAAGGTGTTGCCCTTACAGGGCGCATTGTTCATTATATACACCATTATACCCAGGGCGTTGCCCTGGGCTATGTGATTGTTGGGCTTTCAGCCCGCACTAATTGACTTTTGACACCCTCCACGCAATCTGCTAATAATATGACTGCGTGCGGATGGCGTGGGGTGGCTGCGTGGGTATGGCAGGGATACCATACCCTCCTATTAATACATCTGCGCCGACCGATGCGGATGTCTGCGCCGACCGATGCGGATGTCTGCGCCGACCGATGCAGATGTCTGCGCCGACCGATGCGGATGTCTGCACCGACCGATGCGGATGTCTGCGTCGACCGATGCGAACCATGCAGGGAGGACTTTCTTGCTCTGGCAAGCGGCAAAGCAGAGCGCAGCACGTCTTTGACCACACTATTAGTTTTACCATATCGCAATAACCAACAATGTATAATACCGAAAAAAGCGGTGCGACATTCATGTCACACCGCTTTTTATATTTATAAATACCGATTAAACGGCAATGTTGGGGTTATTTTTCTACAAGGACAGGGCGAACCCAGTATTTTATATTATCTGTCATATATGTTTCTTTGTGTAAATAGTACGAACGTAATGTACTTCCTTCAACAAGAAAACCTAATGAGGTTCCATAACCTTGCTTTATCACTGTTGAAGCCCAATAAATAACATGAAGAGCCCCTTCGCTACCTTCTGTAGGAAGGAATAGTGTTTTATCTGTATATCCAGGTTGAATACCAGTATACAAAAGACCTAATACTCCACCTTGACTTCGAACTTCGACTTTCGTATTAAGTGGAGTTGCAGTTACATAATAGCCTAAGACGTCATCGTAATTATCTTTATAATTAATAAAGTTCAACTCATCCAGTTTTGGTGTGCGCCAGTTCTTACCCCACACATACGCATCACCGGTCTTGCAAGCATCTGTAAAAGTCAACTTGTCTTTCACATTCTCTTTAGCGAACTTCGGACCACCAGCCCACAGCTGTACCCACTCAATTGTCTCGCCTAATTTATTCTCAGCAGAGCCTTTTGTCATACCTGTAGTCAGAGTATAGTACTTGCCAGCTTTAAGACCATCGGCCTTAGTTGTACTCATGGGTTTATCGCCGCTATACAAAGATTTATCGCCGTTAGACACAGAAATCTTCACGCCTGCCGGCACTACTACGTAGTACACTCCTGCGCCTTGCTTAGAGAGCAACGACACCTTTGTGTCGCTTGTCTCCACGCTGAAGCCTTCCGAGTTCTTAACCGCCTTAAGACCTGAAACGTACTTACCGTCGTCAGCAGTCTTAACGCTGATGTCTAACTTTTCGTCATTATTCACGCCCACGATACGCAGCACAGCTGCCTTCGCCTTCATCGTTACGATCAAGCCATCAGAGCCGGTTGTAGCCGAGGCGGTCGCGCCAGCCAATGCGTAATTTTGGCGACGTCAGCGAAATCACCCGACTGATTTCTCAAGTCGATCTCCTCACCGGGGAAGAAGGCACACCAATTGGCAGCCTCTGTAGTCTGCTTGGCATCGGTGCTTGTGAACACGGTACCGTCATTAGTGAAGGTGTAGTAGCTCTCCACCTTATCATTACCTACCTTCACCTTGTCATCCTTAGTAAAGGCAAACTTCCATTTGCCCTCGTTGTCGGTGATTGTGGCACGGGTGTCGGTGTCCTCAACATTAGCCTTGAGCACCATTCCACGCTTTACGGCTGGCTCGGTGGTGTCGTCGCTGCTGCACGCAGCAAGCACCATTGTAGCCAGCATAAATACTGAATACAATATCTTCTTCATGTTGATTGATTGTTTTTCTGCGTTGATACAAATAAAAGTCTTACTCCCAAACGTCGTCGCCGTCACCGCTTGTCAGCTCATCGTTCTCCAAGCTGAAGCTCTGCTTTTTGATCGGTTCATTGTTTCCGCCACTGCCTGCAAGTATGGCTGTGGTCTCTACCTCGTAGATAGTGATGCGAGGCTGCTCGTAGCTACCTTTCTTCATAGTCTCTTTTAAAAAAAATCAGTAATATTATTATGCAGTTTATATTAAAAATAAGAAGTCATCCAACGTATGCCGTAATGTCCTACGGCTCTGTAATCATGTAACAACTTGCAAAGTTAAATATAAAAATTGAAATAATAACAAATTATTCATCAAAATGTTACTTTCTATACATTTATTGACATAAATATAGTATCTTTGCACCTATATACACACATTTTTTCAAGTGAAATATCTCAACCGCATACTTATGCTCCTGCGTCCGAAACACATAACGCTCAGTGCGTTGCAACGCTTCAGGCTCGGTGCTTGCGCCGTACTATGCGTGTGGCTGCTCGTCTCGTGCTCGCTGGAGCCTGCCGACGACAAGCCCATTGGCGGTAAGCCCACCGCCAACACCGACCGCCTGCTGATTCTCTGCGAGGGTCTGTGGGGCATGAACAACGCGTCGCTCTCGCTGCTCGACCACGGCGTGCTCACCAACCACTGGTTCCGGCAGCAGAACCCGGGCGAGCGACTCGGCGACACGGCCAACGACATACTACAGGTGAACGACACGCTGATAGCCATCTCCGTAAACTGGTCGAACATAGTGCAGTACATACGTCCCGACGGCACCGCCATCGCTGCCACGGAGAACATACCCAACAACCGACGCATGGCTACCGACCACCGTGGCTACCTCTACGTCACGTCGTACGCCGACCACGGATATGTGGCGAAGATAGACCTCCGAACGAAGCTCGTCGTCGACACCTGCCACGTGGGCTACGAGCCGGAGGGCATCGCCTACTACGACGGCAGACTCTACGTAGCCAACACGGGCGGCTACTCCACACAGACGCAGGACCACGGCTACGAGCAGACCATATCGGTGGTCGACGCGCAGACCATGCGCGAGCTGCGACGCATCGACACGGGCTGCAAGAACCTGTACGGCAAGGTGGCGCAGTGGCGCGAGTGGCTCTGCATCAATGCTGCCGGCGACATGTACTACACGCCGCCGCACACCGTGGTGCTGAACATGGCATCGGAGGAGTTCCGCGTCTTCGACTTCCCATCGACGTACTGCTGCGCGGCGCAGGGCAGGTTCTACTGTCTTGGCTCTGCCTTCTCGCACCTCACGGGCGAGTACGCCTTCTCCACGCACACCATCGCCCTGCCGTCGCTCTCTGCCTCCGAGGGGCTTGCCGGCTACGCTGCTGCCGACTCCGTGATAGCTGCCATGCAGTCGCCCTACGCGCTGTACATATCGCCCCGCTCCGCCCACATGTACGCATCGGATGCCCGCGCCTACGCCACCAACGGCTATGTCTACGAGTTCAGCCCCACCGGCACACTGCTCAACCGCTACCTGCTGCGCGGCGTGAACCCCTCTTCCTTCGTAGCACTGTGACCCACGCAACCCAAATAATCCTCCCACAGATTTCACAGATTCTCACAGATTCACTGGGGGCGTAGGAGGTCCCACAGAATTCACAGAAATCACAGAACTCCAAACACACATCATCTGTGAGAATCTGTGAAATCTGTGGGAGAATATCTCTGCCAGTCTGTTCTGTGAATTCCGTGAATTCTGTGGGAGAACATCTCTACCAGTCTATTCTGTAGGAGGGTAGAAAATAATCCTCCCACAGATTGCACGGATTTACACAGATTCACTGGGGACATAGGAAGTCCCACAGAATACACAGAATTCACAGAAATCCAAACACGCACCATCTGTGAGAATCCGTGAAATCTGTGGGAGAACATCTCTACCAGTCTGTTCTGTGAATTCTGTGAATTCTGTGGGAGAACATCTCTGCCAGTCTGTTCTGTGAGAATCTGTGAAATCTGTGGGAGAACATCTGCCAGAACAAGAAATGCACCGTTTACTTGGTTGGTGCACTTGAGACAAGTGCACCCCCTGAAAAAACAAGAATATGAAAACAACAATGATACTCCTCGCCGCGCCCTTGCTGGCAGCGGCACAGACAACACAACACGTGAAGGTGCTCGAATACTGCCCTGCACCAGGTCAGTTCGTGGGCAAGCTGCCCGCCATCGACGCCACGATGAGCGAAGCCGACCGACTGCAGGCGTGCGAAGCACAACTCGCTGACCAGCTGCCCATATCGCTCGGAGCCTTCGGCGGCTACATCACCTTCGGCTTCACAGAGCCGATAGCCAACACACGCGGCTCCGATCTGCGCATCCTCGGCAACGCCTACTACGCTGCTGCCGACCCCGTGTACGGCGCAGCCACTATCGGCGGATCGATAGAGCCGGGCATCGTGTACGCCGGCGTGGGCACATCGCCCGAGACAGCCGAGTGGTACGAGCTGGCAGGGTCGGAGTACTACACCACCGCCACGCCGAACGTCACCATCACCTACCAGCGACCCGATGCCGAGCAGGGCGAACACACGCAGCCCTACTCCGTGTACGACCGCTACATACCGTTCCGCGCCGAGTGGACCGACCGCAACGGTGCCGTGTGCGACACCGTGGGCTACATGATGAAGAACTCGTTCCACAACCAGTCGTACTACCCCACGTGGATAGATGCCGACAGGCTGACGTTCCGTGGCTCGCGACTGCCCGACAACACCATCAACCGCGGCGGCGACGGAACGGACAGCGACAATCCGCAGAACTGGATCAGCTACCGCTACGCTGCCGATGCGTATGGCTACGCCGATGCGGCTCCAACGGACGACAAGATGTACAACACGTTCGACCTCGACTGGGCGGTAGACGGCAACGGCAATCCGGTGAAGCTGACACACGCCGACTTCATACGTGTGCAGACCGGCGTGCTGCAGATGTGCGGATGGATTGGCGAGCAGTCGACAGAGGTGTGCTCGGTAGAGAACCTCCACCTGCGCGAGGGCTACGACGACAACCCCATCGTCATCACACCACGACAACGCCCTACTGCCATCAACCACACAACCGCAGACGGCAACCGCCACGAGGTGGCACGCTACACCGCCGACAGACAACGCATCTCGACACCAAAGAAGGGCGTGAACATCGTGCGCTACAGCGACGGAACAGTCAAAAAAGTAGTGGTACTATAGGGGGTGCACTTGTCTCAAGTGCACCAACAGAATAGATAGCACCACCTGCTTTGTTGGTGCAGCAGAGACTGCTGCACCCCCTGAGAAAGCGCACTGTATATCAAATTTTTAAGACGCAAACGCACATATATATAAAGTAAAAGTCGTAACTTTGCATAAAAACAGTATAAAAACAATGGAATATAACTTCAGAGAAATAGAAAAGAGATGGCAGAGCCAGTGGGTGAAGGACAAGACTTACCACACCACCGAGAACTCTGCAAAGGAGAAGTTCTACGTACTCAACATGTTCCCATACCCGTCGGGAGCCGGTCTGCACGTAGGCCATCCGCTTGGCTATATCGCATCGGACATCTACGCACGCTACAAGCGTTTGAAGGGCTTCAACGTGCTCAACCCTATGGGCTACGACGCATATGGACTGCCGGCTGAGCAGTATGCTATACAGACCGGTCAGCACCCTGAGGTGACTACCGTGGCTAACATCGCACGCTACCGTCAGCAGCTCGACAACATCGGCTTCTCATTCGACTGGGACCGCGAGATACGCACCTGCGACCCGAAGTACTACCACTGGACTCAGTGGGCGTTCGAGAAGATGTTCGGCTCATTCTTCTGCAACTCTTGCCAGAAGGCAGAGCCGATAGAGAAGCTCGTGGAGCACTTCAACGAGAAGGGCACCGAGGGGCTGGACGTTGCCGAGAGCGAGCATCTGGAGTTTACGGCTGAAGAGTGGCGTGCCATGAGCGACGTGGAGAAGCAGAAGACACTCATGAACTACCGCATAGCTTACCTCGGCGAGACGATGGTGAACTGGTGCGCTGGTCTGGGCACGGTGCTTGCCAACGACGAGGTGGTGAACGGCGTGAGCGAGCGCGGCGGCTTCCCCGTCGTGCAGAAGAAGATGCAGCAGTGGTGTCTGCGCACATCGGCTTACTCGCAGCGTCTGCTCGACGGTCTTGACACCGTCGACTGGAGCGACTCTATCAAGGAGACACAGAAGAACTGGATAGGCAGAAGTGAGGGCACGGAGATGCAGTTCAAGGTGGCTGGTCAGGACTTCGACTTCACTATCTTCACCACTCGCGCCGACACTATCTTCGGCGTTACGTTCATGGTGCTGGCACCGGAGAGCGAACTCGTGGCGCAGCTCACCACCGAGGAGCATAAGGCTGAGGTGGACGAGTACTTAGCGTACGTGAAGAAGCGCACAGAGCTCGACCGCATGGCAAACCGCAACGTGACGGGCGTGTTCAGCGGCTCGTATGCCGTGAACCCGTTCACCGGCGAGAACATTCCTATCTGGATCTCAGAATACGTGCTTGCAGGCTACGGCACGGGAGCCATCATGGCTGTTCCGGCGCACGACTCGCGCGACTATGCCTTTGCCAAGCACTTCAACCTGCCTATCATTCCGCTCATCGAGGGCGCTGACGTGTCGGAGGAGAGCTTCGACGCAAAGGAGGGCACCGTGTGCAACTCGCCTGCCGCAGGCAAGGAGACACTCGACGGCTTCTCGCTCAACGGACTGAGCGTGAAGGAGGCTATAGCAAAGACAAAGCAGTTCGTGACGGAGAAGGGCATGGGCCGCGTGAAGGTGAACTACCGTCTGCGCGACGCTATCTTCTCGCGCCAACGCTACTGGGGCGAGCCGTTCCCGGTTTACTACAAGGACGGTATGCCGCAGATGGTGCCGGAGGACTGCCTGCCGCTGCTGCTGCCCGAGATTGAAACATACAAGCCTACAGAAACCGGCGAGCCGCCATTGGGACGCGCCAAGATGTGGGCGTGGGACGTGGAGAAACGCCAGGTGGTAGACAAGGCACTTGTGGACAACAAGACCGTCTTTCCACTCGAGCTGAACACTATGCCGGGCTTCGCCGGCTCGTCGGCTTACTATCTGCGCTATATGGATCCGCACAACGACACATGCCTCGTGGGCAAGGATGCCGACAACTACTGGCAGAACGTAGACCTCTACGTAGGAGGTTGCGAGCACGCTACGGGCCACCTCATCTACTCGCGCTTCTGGAACAAGTTCCTCTTCGACCTCGGCGTGTCGTGCAAGGAGGAACCGTATCAGAAACTCGTCAACCAGGGCATGATTCAGGGTCGCTCCAACTTCGTGTACCGCGTAAACTCGGACGACCACTCTAAAGCCCCCGTCTTCGTATCGTACAACCTGCGCAAGGACTACGACGTGACACCGATACACGTAGACGTGAACATCGTGAGCGCCGACGTGCTCGACATCGAGGCGTTCAAGGCATGGCGACCGGAGTATGCCAATGCCGAGTTCGTGCTCGAGGACGGCAAGTATATCTGCGGCTGGGCTGTAGAGAAGATGTCGAAGTCGATGTTCAACGTTGTCAACCCCGACATGATCGTGGAGAAGTACGGCGCCGACACACTGCGTCTGTACGAGATGTTCCTCGGTCCGGTGGAGGCAAGCAAACCTTGGGACACCAACGGCATCGACGGCTGCTTCCGCTTCCTCAAGAAGTTCTGGGCACTGTTCTACGAGAACCGCACCGACGAGTTCCTGCCGACAGACGCAGAGCCGACAGCCGACAACCTCAAGAGCCTGCACAAGCTCATCAAGAAGGTGACAGAGGACATCGAGAACTTCTCGTACAACACCTCTATCTCGGCATTTATGATTGCCGTGGGCGAGCTGGCACAGCAGAAGTGCCGCGCAAAGCAGGTGCTCGAGCAGCTCGTTGTGCTCATCGCGCCGTTCGCTCCGCACATAGCAGAGGAACTGTGGCACGCCTTAGGCAACGCTACAACCGTATGCGACGCAGCATGGCCTGTATTCAACCCGCAGTATCTCGTGGAGAGCGAGGTGCAGCTCACCGTATCGTTCAACGGCAAGGCTCGCTTCCAGAAGAAGTTCGCAGCCGACGCCACCAACGACGAGATTCAGGCTGCAGTGCTCGCCGACGAGCAGAGCGCGAAATATCTCGACGGAAAGACAGTCGTGAAGGTGATTGTCGTACCTAAGAAGATCGTGAATGTCGTTATAAAGTAATACGGACGACTCCTTTTTCTTATATACATTAAAATAATAATGTAATAACTGTAACTCCTATGATGATCGACCGCAAAATTATCTGGCAAGAAGCGAAGGACTATTTTAACATCACTCTCGGGTTAATGTTGTACACCTTCGGGTTCACCGTATTCCTGCTGCCTTACGAAATCGTAACCGGAGGCATCGCAGGTATCGGAGCCATCGTATTCTATGCCACAAAATTTCCAGTTCAATGGACATTTTTCATAATTAATGCTGTACTCATCGTGGCAGCACTGAAGGAGCTTGGAATAAAATTCCTTGCCAAAACCATCTATGCCACGATAGTCATAACCGTGATGCTCGACCTGGCGCAGAAGATAGTGGAGATGCCCGACGGCACCTTCTACAAGCTTATGGGCGAGGGCAACGACTTCATGTCGCTCATCATAGGATGTATGCTCACCGGCACGTCACTGGCAATAGTGTTCTTGAACAACGGCAGCACGGGTGGAACAGACATCATCGCTGCCGTAGTGAACAAACACTATAATGTATCGCTCGGCAAGGGTCTTATCATGGTCGACCTCGTCATCATCGGTAGTTGTCTCGCCATCGACTCTTTCGGTCCGTTCCCACAACGCTGCCAGATGGTAGTGTTCGGTCTGTGTACGATGGTCATCGAATGTACCATGCTCGACTACGTGATGAGCGTCCAACGCCAATCGGTGCAGTTCTTCATATTCTCGCACAAGTATCAGGAGATAGCCAGTGCCATAACGAAGAAGACCGACCACACGCTGACCATTCTCGACGGTCACGGCTGGTACACGGGCAAGGAGATGAAGGTGATCTGTCTGCTCGCCAAGAAGAGCGAGTCGGTGCTTATCTTCCGCCTCATCAAGATGATTGACCCGCGCGCCTTCGTGTCGCAGAGCAGCGTCATCGGCGTGTACGGCGAGGGATTCGACCAGATAAAGGTTAAGGTAAAGAAAGAAAAGGCAAAAGAACATGAACAAATCACAACAAGCCCCGAAGAATAAGGCTATCGTCTTCGCCACCAACAACAAGCACAAGCTCTCGGAGATACGCGCCATCCTCGGCGACCGCTTCCACGTGCTCTCACTCGAAGACATCAACTGCCACGCCGACATACCCGAGACAGCCAACACGCTTGAGGGTAATGCCATACAGAAGGCACGCTACGTAGTGGACAACTATGGTTACGACTGCTTCGCCGACGACACCGGACTCGAAGTGCCGGAGCTTGGAGGCGAACCGGGCGTCCACTCCGCACGCTACGCCGAAGGCACCGACCACAACTCTGAAGCCAACATGCAGAAACTGCTCGCACGCTTGGGCGACAGCAACGACCGCCGTGCGCAGTTCCGCACCGTGATAGCTCTCGCACGCCGCAACGACGTAGCCGACTACACGCTCTTCGAGGGCATCGTGCACGGCACCATATCGCGCGAGAAGCAGGGCACAGAGGGCTTCGGCTACGACCCCATCTTCGTGCCAGAGGGCTACAACGAGTCGTTCGCCCAGCTCGGCATGGACATCAAGAACGGCATATCGCACCGCGCACGTGCCGTTGCAAAACTCGCAGAGTACCTCAAGTAATTTCTACAGACACAACAGCTTGGTTGGTGAGCGGTTTCCGCTGCACAAACCAAGCTGTTATACTATACCCACGGTTGGTGCTATCCACAGAGAAGAGTCTCACACTGATAGCATAGAACCTTTTTAGTGTTACATTTGTAACAAACAACACAAAAATACCATACTATTTGATATTTATATAGAAAAACGGCTTTACATATCTAAAAAAATAGTACATTTGCAAAAATTAATTTAAAATCAGATATACTATAATAAAAACACTAAAAATTCAATGACATGAAACAGCCCTATTCTTTTAAGACATGGCATTCATTGATTTCAATGCTATTCGTAATGATGTGCTGCCTACCTGAGACGGTTGCAGCGCAAGTCAGTTTCAGTGACGACTTCAACTATCCGGCAGGCAACCTTCACGAGCAAGGAGGCTGGGTGCGATATGGCAAGAATGCTGAAGACCCCATCCAGGTGCTCGACAAGCAACTCACATACGCCGGCTACAACGACAACGCACCGGCTAAGTGTGTGAAGATAGGATCTGCAAAGCAGGGCGAGGACCTCATGGTGAAGTTCACCGACAACGCCGACGGCGTGAAGAGTGGCAACCTCTACTTCTCTGCCCTCATCAACGTGGAGGCTCAACCGAAGGGCAACGTTTATGTTATGTCGTTCGTGCCCAGAACAAAGGCATCAGAGATAGCCGGAGGTATTGCGCCTACCGAGCTGGGACGACTGTACATTGGCGAAGGCGACAACGCCGACGAGGTAAAGGTGGGCATAGAGCGCGGAGCAAACAACCCTGTGTTCGCAACCGCTCCGCTGAAGCTCAACCAGACCTATCTCGTTGTGCTGCGATACGAGATAAACGCAGCCAACCCGAGACAGGACAACATCTATCTGTACGTGAACCCTACCGACTTCAAGCAGGAGCCTAAGCTGAACATGGCAAGTGCCGTCATCGATGGCGTGAACAAGACCGGCAGCGGACTGGGCAGCTATGGTCTGCAGGGCCTCGAACTGCGCCAGGGAACAACCTCCTCTGTCACTTCGCCGGAGATGTACGTGGCTTCGGTGCGCGTCTCAGACACATACGCCGGACTATTCGGTGAGGCTGGCGTTGACACTACGCCGAAGCTGGGCGTATCGAAGAAAACCTTCGTGCTGGGCGAGGTGTACAGTGGCGACACACACGAGGAGACGGTAAAGGTGACGGGCGAGAACCTCACGGGCGACATCACCGTAGAGTCGTCTTCGGAGGCTGTGAGCGTAGAGCCTGCCACTATCGCGGCTGACGACGCGATGAGCGCCGGTGGTGCCGAACTGAAGATAAAGGTGACATATACCGACGGCGAGCAGCACGCCACTCTGATACTCAAGAGCGAGGGAGCGGAGGATGTGCAGATAAAACTCTCGTGGACGGGCAACTCTATTCCGGAGATAGCCTCTATCAAGGCACTTTACAGTGAAGACCCCGAGGCAGGAATGACGTACAAATATACGGGCGAGGCTACGGTTACGTTCGTAGACCGTGGCGGAAGCCGACCTGTGTTCTACCTGCAGGACGAGACGGCTGCTATAGCTCTGAGCGACGACTACGAGATGCTCACCAAAACCGACTACGAGGTGGGCGACAAGATAACGGGCACCATACTCGGTGTGCAGAGCGCATTCGGCACGACCAGCGCTATGGCTCTCGGTGCTGACCTTGGTACAGTAGTGTCAAAGGGCAACGCCGTGACCCCGGTAGAGGCAACACTCGCACAGCTGAAAGCCAACCCGACAAGTTACATACAGCAGCTCGTGAAGGTGAAGAACCTGAAGTTCAAGGACGTGGCAGAAGGTGCTGTCTTCGCTGAAGGCATGGCACAACCGGTAGTAACGGACGGTGCTGAGGAGGCGAAGGTGCGCATCTTCAAGGGCACAACGCTCATCGGCAAGAGCATTCCTGCAGCCGACATCACACTCACCGGTCTGTTCACATCGAGCAAGACACTCATCATCGGTCCGCGCGGCATAGAGGACATCGCCGAGCAGCAGCCGGTAGGAGAGCCAGCCATAACAATCAGCCCTGAGAAGATAGAGCAGACTGCAGGCAAGCTGGAACAGACCGTGGAAGTGGCTACACTGCACGTGTCAGCGAAGAACATGACCCATCCTACCTTCTTCGAGTTGGCAGGTAAGAACGCTGACCAGTTCGCGCTCTCAAAGACAAAGATAGAGAAGGGATCGACAGAGACCGACATCGTCATCACGTACACGCCGACAGAGGTGGCTGTACACAGAGCATACGTACTCGTTACCTGCCCAAGCATAGAGGACTATGACAAGTCTATCGCCTTCAGCGCATACGCCATCGACGAACAGAACCCGCCGACGATAACACTCAACCCGCAGAAGCTGGAGAAGTTCGAAGCGAAGATTAACGAAAAGAGCGAGCAGACCATAGAGGTGACAACGGCAAACATGCCCGACTACACCTATGTAAAGGTGAAGGATGCAGGAGCGTTCGTGCTCAACAACACCATGCTCATACGCAACATGAAGAACACGCTGAAGGTTACGTTCCTGCCTAAGAAGGCTGGCACATACTCTACAGCACTCGTCTTCTCAGCACTCGGAATGGAGGATGTAGAGGTTGCCATAGAGGGCGTTGCCACCGGCGAAACGCCCGAAGAACAGAAGGAAGGCGTAGACCTCGTGCTCAGCGAGGAGAATGCGCTCAGCGTGCTCGACGAAAAGTTCGACAACATAGAGCGCAACAAGCCGCTCGACATCGAAGGCTGGACCAACTCGGCACTGAAGGGAACACGTGCATGGTGGGGATTCTCATTCCTCAACTACGATGCGGAGTCGCCTAACGAGAAGGTGGCTAAGGTGACACCGTACGACTCGAAGATGGAGGTTGGCACGGGCACACCGGCACAGATGATGCTCGTAACGCCGCCGCTCGACTTCAAGAACTCCACTACAAAGGTATTCACGTTCAAGGTGCGTGGCGACTATCTGAAGGACAACCAGCCCGACCTGCTCGAACTCTGCTACATCGACATCGCTGAAGGCTCTCTCTACGTGCAGCCGCTCGCAGAATGCAAGATGCCATGCACAAAGGACGAGAGCGGAAAGTGGTTCCCGTACAGCATCGACCTCACCGGACAGCAGATTGCAGACGTGTTCTTCATGGGATTCCGATTCACCAGCACACGCGGATGCGACAACACTGCCACATACTACATCGACGACGTGACATACGGTATCGAAACGACGGCTATACAAACCGTTACTACAGCAGAGAAGGCTCGTCTGATGGTGTACAACCTCGCAGGAAGCAAGGTTGCGGAGAAGAGCGGCTCGTCGGTTGAAGATGCTCTGCGCGGACTGCCTCAAGGCATATACATCGTGAAAGCGGTGTCTGCCAACGGCGTTCACACAAGCAAAGTGCAGGTGCGGTAATCGCATTACATAAACTAAAAAGGAGGCATTTGAGCCTCCTTTTTAGTTGTCTTAGGCGGATTCGAACCACCACAATTTTTCCTTTATCGGGATTGCGCAAAAAAAAGGAGACCCTAAAAGAGCCTCCTTAAACGTTGTCCTAGGCGGATTCGAACCACCACAAACAGAACCAAAACCTGTTGTGCTACCATTACACCATAGGACAATGCGACTGCAAAGATACGCATTTTTGTAAAAACAGCCAAACGAATTGGCTGTTTTTTTATTATATACGACTCAACACAGTTACTTCACTGTGATGAGGTAATAGTTCTTCTTGCCACGCTGCACGAGCAGATACTTGCCGTCGATGAGGTCGTCGGCAGTAACCACCTGGTCGAACGCGCCGAGCTTCTCTTTGTTGAGCGATACGCCACCACCCTGCACGAGCTTGCGCATCTCGCCCTTAGAGTTGAAGATCTTCACGTCGTCGCGTGTGAAGAGGTCTACAGCCGGCTGTCCGAGCTGATCCTTCGGCAGCTGGAAGTGGGGCACGCCTTCGAAGATAGAGAGCAGTGTAGCCTCATCGAACTTCTGGAGAGTCTCCTTTGTGCCCTTGCCGAAGAGGATGTTAGAAGCCTCCTGAGCGGTCTCGAGGTCCTCACGTGAGTGAACCATTGTTGTCACCTCCTCAGCCAGACGCTTCTGCAGTACGCGGCGACCCGGATCTTCATTGTGCTCGGCTACGAGCGCGTCGATGGTCTCCTTGTCGAGGTCGGTGAATATCTTGATGTACTTCTCAGCCTCTGCGTCGCTGACGTTGAGCCAGAACTGGTAGAAAGCGTACGGAGTGGTGCGAGCCGGGTCGAGCCAGATGTTTCCGCTCTCGGTCTTGCCGAACTTCTTGCCGTCGCTCTTGGTGATGAGTGGGCAGGTGAGGCAGTAACATTCTGCGTCGTTGCCGAGTGTGCGGTGTATAAGTTCTGTACCGGTGGTCATGTTGCCCCACTGGTCGTTGCCACCGAGCTGCAGGCGCACACCATACTTCTGATACTGGTAGAGGAAGTCGTAGCCCTGGAGCAGCTGGTATGTGAACTCTGTGAACGAAAGACCGTCGCGAGCTTCGCCGTTGAGACGCTTCTGCACGCTGTCCTTAGCCATCATGTAGTTGACGGTGATGTGCTTGCCCACCTCGCGAGCGAAGTCGAGGAAGGTGAAGTCCTTCATCCAGTCGTAGTTGTTGACGAGCTCTGCCTTGTTAGGCTCTGTGCCGTCGAAGTCGAGGAACTTAGAAACCTGCTTCTTGATAGCCTCCTGGTTGTGGTAGAGGGTAGCAGCGTCGAGCAGGTTGCGCTCCTGGCTCTTGCCAGAGGGGTCGCCAATCATACCGGTAGCACCGCCCACAAGCAGATATGGCTTGTGACCGCAACGCTGCAGGTGGCGCAGCATCATGATACCACAGAGGTGACCGATGTGGAGAGAGTCGGCTGTAGGGTCGGTGCCCAGATACGCAGACACCATGTTGGCATTGAGATACTCCTCAGTGCCGGGCATAATCTGCGCGAGCATGCCGCGCCAGCGCAGTTCTTCAACGAAATTCTTTGTCATTATTATTGTTGTTTTTTTGATGATTGCTATTTTAGGGTGGCTTTAGGGTGGCGTTTAAGCCGCCTTTAGGATGGCGTTTAAGCCGAACTAAGCCTCTTTAAGCCTTTCTAAGCCTTGGAGGACTATACTAAACCCTTCTAAGCCTCTTTAGGCCTTTCTAAGACTTTGCTAACTAAGCCCTCCCCGACGGGGAGGGTTGGGAGGGGCTGTTGGTGGCTTGTTAGGGTACGGGGTCGTAGCCTGAGCCTCCCCACGGGTTGCAGCGGAGGATGCGCCAGACAGCGAGTGCCATGCCTTTGAAGAAGCCATGCTTCTGCAGTGCCTGACGGGCGTACTCGGAGCAGGTGGGTGTGAAGCGGCACGAAGGGGGTGTGTATGGCGTGATGCACACCTGATAGAACCGTATGGGCAGGATGGCAAGCCATACTAAAGCGCGTGAGACGTAGTGGGCGCAGCGTGAGATAAAGCGGGGAAGTTTCATTGTATCTACAACTTATCAGCGTTGTCGTTATGATTTTCTGCCCTATCGGCTGCTGCCTCCTTGCCAATCTTCTCTGCTATGCGCTGCAGCAGGTTTGCTATTTTGCGCTCCACTTCCTCGTAGCTGCGCAGGTTGCCGTCGGTCCATATAAAGCATAGCGAGAGTGCCTTGCGTTGCTCTCCGGCTTCGAGGGTGTCTATTAACACCTGCTTGTTGCGACGGTATGCTTCGCGTACGAGACGCTTCACGTGGTTGCGCTTCACGGCACGCTTGAAGTAGCGTTTGGGCACGCTCACCATCATCTTTGCGAGCGGTTCGTGTGCGTCGGCATCCTCTGTCATAAACACCACACGCAGCGGGAAGGCAGACATCGACTTGGCTCCTCCTCCTTTGAAGAGGCGGTCGATGAGCTTCTTGCTGTTTATGCGCTCACTCTTTGAGAGCTGTTGTGATGATGTCATAAGGTGGTGTTATGTTGTTGTGGTGAGGTGGTGAGATTTGATGGTGAGATGGTGTTGTGGTGAGATGGTGAGATTTGATGTTGAGGTGTTGTTGTGATGAGATGGTGAGATTTGTCTATACCTCTAAAAGGTAATGTCAACATCTCAACACAACAACCTCCTATCACCATCTCACCATCTCAACCCAACAACCTACTTATTATTCTCAAGATAGTAGCGGAGTGCGCTTGTCATCGACGGGTGTTCCTTTGTAGGAGCCTCAAGGTCGAGTCGGTAGCCTGCGTCGGTCACAGCCTTTGCTGTGGCAGGTCCGAAGGTGGCGATGCGCACATCGTTCTGCTCGAAGGTTGGGAAGTTCTTTGTGAACGACTTGATGCCCGACGGACTGAAAAAGACGAGCATGTTGCAGTCGAACTGGGCTGCCTCCTCTTCGGTGAAGTCGTTGCTCACGGTGCGATACATTACGCACTCGGTGTGTATTAGCTTCTTCGAGTCGAGCAGTTCTTTAACGTCGCCGTTGTGTACGCTGCTCAGTGGCACAAGATACTTCTCGTTTTTGTGCTTCACCATTGTGGGGATGAGCGAGTCGAGCTTGCCGGTATTGCCGAAGAACACCTTGCGCTTGCGATACTGCACATACTTTT
>ENA-USZK01000109-USZK01000109.1-human-gut-metagenome-genome-assembly--contig:-NODE-109-length-45404-cov-37.460697_pt1 | contig 45404 bp, 38 predicted proteins | sample MGYA00250043_ERZ773534 | MGnify/ENA primary metagenome ERZ773534 (study PRJEB29103, sample SAMN06112056) | human gut metagenome | biome: human gut; feature: ankylosing spondylitis patient; material... | reverse complement strand
GAGGCGGACGCCGTCTCCTGGTCGGCTATACAGATGACCGTGCAAAGAAAGATGCCTATAACCGGGAGAAGGGAATATGCAGCCTTGGAAAAGGCTTACAAGCATGGCGCGCTTACGAAAGGTAACTACACGCAAACGCATCGAAGCCCATATATGCATCTGCTTTGTGGCTTTGAAAGTATACAAGGAACTGGAGCGCATGTTGAAAGTCTCAGAGATTAAGATGAGCGTAAACAAGGTACTTGCATTAGCAAAGACCATTACCACCATACAAATTAAGCTACCTCTGAACAAGGATGTATACACTCAGACAATGTTGATGGCAAGGCATCAGAAAATCGCCAAACTCTTTGATGAAGATTTTTGGGTGACGCAATGACGAAGTCAGGAAAGAATAAACGATAATATACTACGAAGCAGAAGGATGGAACGTCCAAATGTGCGAGAAAGCCGATAATTACTGGTGTACCCGAACGTTATGAAATAAACTTGTTTACGTATGTGTTTACGGTGTAACTCGTTTATTAGCAGCAGCTTACACAAAGCATAATATCGCTAACAGCTTGGTAAAGAAGCTGTTAGCGATACAATCAAATAAAAAGCAATATTGTCAAAAAGTGACCTCGCAGGGATTCAAACCCTGGACCTTCAGAACCGGAATCTGACGCTCTATTCAGCTAAGCTACGAGGCCCCTTAATTCGTGCCATTGTTGTGGTTGGCAGTTGCAAAGGTACAAAAATATCTTAAGATAACGGTACGAATGGCCGTTTTTTAATTATTAGTACCATTGTACGGCGTTGCTGTAGCCCGAGCGCTTGTCGTACTTCAGAGCATCGGTCAGGGTAGAGGCGTTGCAGCGGAACGAGAAGTTGTAGCTGGTGTATGGCGCAAGCACTACAGAGCACGACATGTTAAAGCAATGGAGGTCGCGTTGCAGCGAGGCTGTGGTCATCGAGAGGTCGTGCTGATCGAAATCGTAGCCCGATGAGAACGATATGTTCCAGCCGTCGCTCAGGCGTATGTTGCCGCTAACGTTGAGGTTCTGCGAGAACTTGTAGGGGTAGCGCATCGACTTGGTGTTGAACTTGCCCTCCGTGTTCTCTCTCATCGTGATGCCGTAGCCGAATGTGAGTGACCATGGCATGGAGAATCGCATGTATCCGTCTTTGTCGGTTTCGGCCTTTCCGCCGCCGCTCTTCTTCTTGGCTCCACGCTGTGCGTTTATCATTGTGTCGTCTACGTTCGACTCGATGTCTGTGTCGACACCCTCCTCTTCGTCCTTGTTGCCCTTGTTCTTGCGGTCGTCGTCGCCTCCGCCGAACCATTTTTTAAGCTTGTCGGGTGTGAGCGTGAATGAGAAGTTCTGGGATGTGCCCTGGAAGCGTCCAAACTTGCCCATTCCCCACAGGGTGTGGTTGCCAACGTATGGATGTCCGTTCTTGTCGAGCTCGTAGGCGTATGATGCGAATACGGCAGTCATGTTGAACGTGTAGTTCTTCCACCACTTAAGGCGTATGCGCATGGTGAGGTCGGACAGGGGTTTCTCCTTGGCTGCCATGTTGTAGCTCATGGCAAGTCCCAGCTCGTCGATAAGGCTGATTTTCTTGATTCCTGTAGAGTCCTTGTCGCTCTTAATCTTCATCTCCACGTTGTTTGAAATGTCGAACGAGATGTTACCCGTCTTGCCCTTGCCTGGCACGCCGTAGAGCTGGTCGTTATAGGGCGAGTATTCCACCAGTTCTACCGATCCGTCGGGATTGGTCTTCTGGTAGGTTTTGTAGTAGCCGTAGCGGCTTGCCGAGAAGTCGGGCGCGTAGCTGTAGCTGATTGTTGGGGTGATGACGTGGCGTATGGTTTGGAACTTGTCGCCGAAGATCTTGCGGTTGGGTACAAAAAATCCGTACAGCTTGGTAGACAGGCCTATGGAGAAGTTGTAGTCGTAGACGTTGTTGAATCCATAGATTGTGTCGTTTTGCACGCGCTGGTTGGCAGCGTCCCACGACTGCATTACCTTGTGTGTGTACATGCGGTCGCGGAAGTTGAATGATGGCGACACGTTGATGTAGTTGAACAGGGTGAAATTGCCCGATATTGGTATGTTGTGGTTCCATCCGTTGCGCCAGTCCTTCACCAAGTTAGAGTGCATCAGCTTGTCTTCCTTGGTGTTGATGCTGTTGGATATTTGTCCGGTGTACGACATGGATATTTTTTCGTACCATCGCTCATCGCCGACTATGTGCTTGCGCTTGAAGGGGTAGAAGCGCGAGAGCGAAATGTTGAGGTCGGGCAACGTCATGGATATTGTAGAGTCGCGCATGTTCTGCGAGAGGTTGGCCGTGCTTGAGAGCGAGAGGCCGATGCTTGAGAATGTTGTGCTCCACGACACGGATGAAGTTCTGGTAGACTGTGTAAGCGTCTGCGGGTTGTAGAGCGAGTTGAGGTTGTTGCGCTCGTAGCTGGATGTTGCAAAGTTGACGCTTGCCGACAGCGAGCTGTAGGGATTGGCCTTGGAGTCCTGTCGGTGGCTCCATTGCACCTTGAACGATGTTTGTTTGGTGTAGTCGGGCATTCCCTTATCGCCGTTCTTTGTGTCCTGGTAGCTGAAGTAGAAGCTGCCCGAGTAGCGGTAGCGTTTGTTATAGTTGCTTGCCGCCGACACGCCCCATGATCCCTTGGTGTAGATTTCGCCCAGGAGCTTAAGATCCCACTTGTCGTTGATGGCGAAGTAGTAGCCACCGTCGCGTAGATAGAATCCGCGTGCGCTCTCGTCGCCGTAGGTAGGCATGATGAATCCCGACGAATAGCTCTTGGTGAAGGGGAAGAAGCCGTAGGGGATGGCAAGCGGCAAGGGCACGTCGGCCACTACCAAATAGGCCGGTCCGAAGACCACGTCTTTGCCTGGTCGAACCTTGGCTCGCGAGAGTGCTATGTAGAAGTCTGGGTGCTTGGCGTCGCACGTTGTGTAGCGTCCGTGTTGCAGATAGATGTCACCGTTGGCGTTGCGCTTTGACAGCTCGCTCTGAAGGAAACCCTCCTCTTGCTGGGTGTAGACTTTGGAGATAAGTCCCTTCTTGGTTTTGAAGTTGAAGGCCATGGTGTCGCTCTCGTATTTGTCGGAGCCCATGGTGAAGATGGGGTTGCCGGTAAGGGTGTGTCCGGTGGTATCGGTTGGATCCTTGGCGCCTGTTGCGTGCACCAGGGACGAGTCGATGCTCATGTGAATTTTCTCGGCAGCCAGGTCCATGTTCTCGTACTTTACGGTAGACTGTCCGTAGAGTCGTGCGGTCTTGGATGTGGCGTCGTACACCAGCGAGTCGTTGGCTGTGTATTGCACGGGCGAGTTGATACCGTTGGCTCGCTGTCGGTTGAGCGAGTCGAGGTGTATAGAGTCGTCGATAGCCTTGTTGTGTCGGTAGATGGCTAGCTGCATAGAGTCCATCTTGGTGGTGTCGGGCTGGTTGGCTTCGAGCGAGTCGGCCAGATGGGCTGCTATGGTGTCGAGGCGTGTGGAGTCGGCATTGGTGATGGAGTTAGCAAGTGTGGTCTTTCGCGATAATTTTCGTTGTGCGAAGGGCGTGTCGTTAGCTGCCACCACAAAAATGGCAACACACAAAAGGAGTGCTATGACGGATTTAGTTCTCAATTTTAATGAATGTTATTTGTTACAATTCCGGCTCAAACAGCCTTTTCATCTCACGGAACCGTGCCAGGGTGTCGCCTCCAAACTTTGCGAGGCTCTTCTCTGCCTGTTGTATGTTTTTTTCGCGGTCGAGATGAGTTTTAGAGAAGAACTTGTCGGCGTAGCATATAAGCTTCTCCTCAATGGTCTCTGGCTGCAGGTCGTGATGTGGTAGGGGCAGGTTTTGCGACAGGATGTCGTGGAGTGTGAGTCCGGCTCCTGTGTGTCGCTCGCACACGCGTGCGTAGCTTTCGGGCAGATGCTCGTTGCGCAGAATCTCGGCTCCGCACACGCCGTGTCGGATGTATGGCTCAGTGCCGTGGCAATGGATGCCGGGAGCGTCGACACGTATGATGCCAATGTCGTGAAGCATAGTAGCCTCAAGTACAAAGTTGGTGTCGATGTGTAGTTGGGGGTGATTTGCAGCAATCCGTAGCGCGCGTTGCACTACGGACTGGCTGTGTGTTAGGAGGATGTGGCGCAGCTCGTCGCATCCTCCGTAGTATTTGTCAATAATCTGTTCGTACATTTTTTATATGTATTCAGAGGTTTACTCGTGCTCGCGCTCGATGTAGGCAATAACGTCGCCCTTCGAAACCTTAGAGCCACGCTTGGCGTTAATCTCAACGAGCTTGCCGCCGAGGGCTGCGGGCACCTCAACAAACTCGCCCCAAGGAGCCTGGATATAGCAAAGGATGTCTCCCTCCTTGTACTCCTTGCCGATGAATGGCTCAACAGTAGGAGCGCATTCGCCCTCGCCTGAGAATTCCCAGTAGATGTCGCCCTTGACAGGAGCAACGATAGCGTCGGCCTTGGCGTGCTTGTAGGCGCTGAGCTGCTCGGGAGAAAGGTTGGCGCCGAGCTTTGCGTCCTTGAGCTTCTGCAGGTCGGCAAGGAAGTTCTTTTTGGCCTGGCCGCTCTTGAAGTTGCGATACTGCTCCGGGTGCATGGCAAGCTCGAAGAGTTCCTCGTCGTCCTGGCCATATTCCCAACCGTTCTCGTCCATCTCCTTGCGGAAGTCGTCGAGAGCGTCGGTGAGCAATGTGTGAGCGTCGACATCAGTAAATTCGCGGCCCTGCTTCTTGGCAAGCTCTACGAGCTCTGGGTCGATAGTGCCAGGAATCTTGCCCGACTTGCCGAGAATCATACCCCACATCGACTCGTCCATCATCACGAAGCGACCCTTGCCCTGCTCGATGGTGAGGAGGTTCATGAGGGCGATGTTCTTGACATACTGCGAGAACGGAGTAACCAATGGAGGATAGCCTACGCGCGGCCATACATACTCCACCTCGTCGAAGAGCTTGATGAGGAGGTCGTCCATAGAAAGCTCGTCCTCGCCCTTCTTCTTGCGTACATTATTAATAGTAGTGCGCATACCGCCAAGGTCGGCCATCATTGATCCCATCATACCGCCTGGCAAACCGCAACCGAGAAGGAGCGACGACATAATCTTGTTGCCGGGGTTGATGAAGTAGCCAAGCCACTCGTCGATGAACTCCTGTGTCAGGGCGCGAGCCTTCATGTAGGCCGACATGTTGATTTCGGGCACTTCGAAGCCCTCGTTCTTAAGCATGCTGATGACAGAGATAACGTCGGGATGAACCTTACCCCATGACAATGGCTCGATGGCTGTGTCGATGATGTCGGCACCGTTGTTGCACACCTCAAGGATAGAGGCCATAGAGAGGCCAGGACCTGAGTGGCCGTGATACTGGATGATAATTTCAGGATGCTTGTCCTTGATCATCTTTGTCAGCTTGCCGAGGAATGCTGGCTGGCCGATGCCCGCCATATCCTTCAAGCAGATTTCCTCTGCTCCAGCGGCAATCACCTGGTCGGCGATGTTCATGTAGTATTCCAGAGTGTGAACCGGAGAGTTGGTGATGCAAAGAGCGCATTGTGGAGTCATTCCGCCCTCCTTAGCCCACTTGATGCTGGGGATGATATTGCGCACATCGTTCAGTCCGTCGAAGATACGTGTGATGTTGGTACCCTGCTTGGCCTTTACCTTATACATAAGAGCGCGCACGTCGTCGGGCACAGGATACATGCGCAACGCGTTAAGACCACGGTCGAGCATGTGGGTCTTGATGCCAGCCTCGTTGAAAGGCTTGCAGAAGGCGCGCACGGCGTCGTTAGGATTCTCGCCAGCGAGAAGGTTGACCTGCTCGAAGGCTCCGCCGTTGGTTTCTACGCGGGCAAAGCAACCCATCTCGATGATAACGGGAGCGATGCGCTCCAACTGGTCTTTGCGTGGCTGGAACTTGCCAGAAGACTGCCACATATCTCGATAAACGAGACTGAACTGGATTTTTCTTTTCATCTCTATTAAAGTTGTTTTTTCTATATTCTGATTTGTATGCTGCACGCGCCTTGCTTGTGGTGTGGCCCGTGCATACTCTTTCAAATGTGCAAAATTAGGCAAAAAAATTCAAATAAGGCACTTATGAAAGTTTTTTTAGTATTTAAATATCGTGCTTTGCAAATCGCTCCTGTGCCAGTTGCTCCCACTTGGTGCCAGGTTTGCCATAGTTGGCGTATGGCCAGATGCTGATGCCTCCACGTGGTGTGAAGATGCCTGTAACCTCGATGTATTTGGGGTCCATCAGCTTGATGAGGTCCTTCATGATGATGTTGACACAGTCTTCGTGGAAGTCGCCATGGTTGCGGAAACTGAATAGGTAAAGCTTGAGGCTTTTGCTCTCCACCATCTTTATGTCGGGCACGTAACTGATGCGTATTTCGGCAAAGTCGGGCTGTCCAGTGATGGGGCAGAGTGATGTGAACTCGGGGCAGTTGAATCGCACCCAATAGTCGTTGCCCTGATGCTTGTTGATGAATGACTCGAGCACCTCGGGCGCGTAATCGTCACGATATTTGGTTTTGGCGCCAAGAGCCTGTAAGCCCTCGTCGCGACGGTTTTCTGAATTTGTTGACATTTCCTTGTGTTTTTTGATTTTAATTTTGGTGCAAAGTTACGTATTTTTTTTAAGACAAGAAAACAAGGAGGAGTGTTAAGGGAAAAGTGAAAAGAGAAAAGTGAAAAATCCAATAGTTAAGGGAAGAACAAAGAGTGAAGAACGAAGAACTAAGAGTGAAGAACGAAGAATCCATGTGCTAATAGAACTCTTTTACTTTTAAATGACCTGAGAACAAGAACAAAAAAGGAGACAACCACTTGTATGTGGGTTGTCTCCTTAATAATATGGGCTACTGCCGCTTACTGCATGATTACGCCACTGTCGTCAGTAGGATTCTGAGTGAGTGTGCCCGGATAAGCGTTGATAGCATTCTGAGGAATGTAGTATGTAACGCGATAATCTGAAGCCTTAACCACCTCATGCTGGTTGTGAGGACCTGGATAGTCGCGTGTCAGAGCATGACCGTTGCGGAATACGTCGTAGCTGCGCTCTGCCTGGTAAGCCAACTCAAGCTGGCGCTCCTTGTCGATAAGTGTGAATGCGTTGTTGGCGTTGAGAGTTCCGGTAGGATACTCGCCACCTACAATGGCACGTCCACGAATCTTGTTAAGGTCCTTCTCGGCCTCGGCATAGTTGCCAAGCTTGGCAAGAGCTTCTGCACGATTGAGGTAGATCTCGCCCAAACGGCTGATGACCGGAGAGTGGAGCTGTGAATCCTCGCCCTCGCGCGAGCACTTCACGATGTAGAACTGCGGATACTCGCGGTTTACAGTGATGTAGTTGTCGAGCATACCCTGATAGGTCTTGCCACCATAGTTGATGGTGTAGTACTGGGCAGTAGCGTCAACCACTGTAAGGTCGTATGAATTACCTTCTTTGTCAACACAAGTAACCTTGTCGCCAGTGTGTTTTGTATCGAACTGTGCATAGTGCTTGTTGTTGTCGCTTCCTACATAGATGAAACGGAACACCTCTTTATTGTCGTCGGTGTAGGTAGGTTCGATAAAGTTTGCACGAGCGTCAACAATCTTCTTCGAAGCCGGGCGCCAGTCGTTGCGTCCAGTCTCGTTGAGCAGGTCGATGTACTTCTGGCTAGCATACATTTCGCCCCATCCCATACCGCCGATGTTAGAGTACATACCGCCGATGCCGTAGTAGTGGTCCCATCCAGAGTACTCAGAAGCTACACGCTTAACAACGAAGATAGACTCCTTGTTGTCTTCAGGACGCAACGTGTTGTAAACCATGAAATCCTCGCGTGGGAGCAATTCGTAGTCGGAATTGCCTATAACCTTATCGGCATATTCCTTGGCAAGCTGAGCATACTCGCGGTTAGGATTCTCGTAAGTGCCGCTCATGTAGAGGTAGACACGCGAGAGCATGGCCTGTGCCGCAGCCTTTGATGCGTAGGCAGGTCCGCGGTTTACGGTAAGCAGCTGCTCAGCTTTCTTAAGGTCGTCGATGGCCTGCTTGTAGGTGTTCTCTACTGTGGCGCGGTCGTCGAGCTGCAGGTCAAGAATGTTGTCGGGTGTTCCGTTTACGATAGGCACGCCGAGATTCTTTGTAGGAGCCTGATAGTAAGGACGTCCGTAGGCGCGGCAGAGGTAGAAGTACATCATGCCACGCACGTAATAGCACTCGCCAAGCGAGTTGTCCACCTCTGTGCTTTGGCCTTCGGGCACCATTTGGATAACGTTAGAAGCCTGGGCGATGGCCTTGTAGCCAGAGTCCCAAAAGCTCTGCAGACGATAGTTGTTAGGTGTGCGCGAGTAGCTTATGAACTCGAAGAAGGCGTCGGTTGATGATCCACGAATCACCATGTTGTCGCCAGCGTATTCGCCGCAACGGTGCATTGGGTCCGACCATGACTTGAGCTGTGCATAGATGCCGTTGAGCAAGGCGTCGAGATTGCCAGCGGGGTCGTTCTTTATCTGTTCGTCCGACATGTTGTAGGTCGGGAATCGCTCTATGTCGCACGAGCCAAATAATGTGGCGCCAAGCATTAGAGCCAATATACTATTCTTCATTTTCATTGTAGTCTGGGTTTTAGAAAGTTAAGTTAACACCGAACATAAACTTGCGTACGGCAGGATAAACCGAAACACCGCCTGTGCTTGTAACGCTGAGCACGCCCTTGTCGTTGCTGTCGGCAGGAAGCTCAGGGTCAACACCCGAGTAGTCGGTAATGCAGAAGAGGTTTTCGCCTGATACAGAGAGGCGCAGGGTCTGGATGCCATACTTCTTAAGGTCGAAGTTGTAGCCCAGTGTGAGCGAGCGTAGCTTCAGATAGTCTGAGCTTTCGAGATAGCGCGAAGAGGCAAGATTGCCCTTGTCTTGGTTGTTGTACATGGCGCGTGGATGTGTAGCCTTGTCGCCAGGCTTCTGCCAACGCGACCAACCCTTTTGTAGTTTCATCTGGTTGCGGTCGCCTGCGTATGCACCGTCTGAGTCGTACTCCTGACGGAAGTAGCTGTAGATTTGTCCGCCAAGCGAGTAACCGAAGTTGGCTTGAAGGTCGAAGTTCTTGTAGAATACCGATGTGCTGAAGCTACCGTAAACGTCGGGCGACGACTTGCCGCACTTGTAGTAAGAAGCCTTGGAATAGCTGTCGGTAACCACCTTGTTGCCGTTGGCATCGTCCATATACCACTGTGGCTTTCCGTCTTCAGGATTAACGCCTGCCCATTCCTTCATATAATAAGTGTCGACAGGCTTTCCTATCTCAAGAATGCGCTGTGCAGTGCCGGCAATAGAAGTACCGTCGCTGATAATCACAGGCTTTACAACATAGTTGCCGTTGGCATCGCGCTGCTTGTAGAGGTCGCGCAGCTCATTGCTGTTGTGCGAGATGTTGGCTGTAACGTTCCATGTAAGGTCCTTGGTGCGTATGATGTCGCCGCCGATGGTAAGCTCGACACCAGTATTGCGCATCTTACCGATGTTCTTCCATATAGAAGTAACACCAACAAGGCCCGTTACTGGCACTTGGTAGAGAATGTTGCTTGTGTTCTTGACGTAGAAGTCGAGAGTAGCAGTAAGGCGGTTATGGAAGAAAGCAGCGTCAATGCCGACACCCGTTGTGAATGTCTTCTCCCATGTGAGGTCTTTGTTGCCAATCTGCGAGATGAGTGCGCCAGACATTTCGTTGTATGTAGCACCAACAGAGTAGAGCGAATACGAAGGATAGAGCGATGTTGGCACGTTGCCTACCGAACCGAAAGAGGCACGCAACTTGAGCATGTCTACCCATTCGGCCTTAAACCAGCTCTCATTGTTTATGTTCCATGCACCACTGAACGAGAAGAAGTTGCCATAGCGGTTGTTCGAACCGAAGTTAGAGCGACCGTCGCGACGCAGAGAAACTTCGCCAAAGTAGCGGTTGTCATAATTATAGCGCCACTGTGTGAAGTACGACTGTTTAGCCCATGCCTGACGGTAGCCGTTGGCTTTCTCAGGCTTGGCAGCTGTATAGAAGTCTTCGAAACCAGATAGGAAACCAGTAGCGTAAACGTCGGTATACTTCATCTCGTAGTCGTTGAACTCGTAGGCCACCAATCCGTTAACGTTGTGCTTGCCCCATGACTTTTGGAAGCGCAGCAACTGGTTGGTGTAGCGACGTGTAGCGTTGTAGTTGTATTCGGTAATACGTCCGTCTACACCCTCGCCACCGCTCGACTTAGGGTCGGTGTAGCCGTGAGTCTGGCTGTTGTAGTAGCTGTAATTGTTGACAGACGAGAATGTGAGCCAAGGAGTAATCTTGACGTCAAAGTCGAATCCTCCCGACAAATCGTACGAGCAGCTTGAAGAATAGTTGCCCGCAGCAAGGTCGTTGAGGTAGTTGGTAGCCTTTGAGTTGACCCATCCCGAATAGTAGTTGGGCACAGGATTGCCGTTCTCGTCGTACGGATTATCCCAAGGCAACATAGAGTACATTGCGCCTACACTGTACTGACGATCTTTATCTGTAGTACGCGATCCGCTGAGGTTAGGCTTGATGCTAAGCCACTCGTAAGGCTTGTAAATAACCTTGATACGTGTGCTGTAGCGGCTGAGGTCGTATCCCTTAACGGCGCCTTCCTCCTTGAAGTAGCCCATGGTGAACATTGACTGAATCTTGTCGCTACCGCCATTGAGCGTAATATTATAGTCCTGGGTAGAGCCAGTCTTCTTGGCAAGCTTGAACCAGTCGAAGTTAGAATTGCGCAAGTCTTCGTTCCAGCGTGGAAAGTTAACAGCCTCTACATTATGGAACGACTTGTAGTAGTCGTAGAACTCGGCACCGTCCATCATCTCCATATTGCCGCGGCTAAGCGTGCTGGCGCCAGCCTTTGCCGAGAGCGTGATAGACATCTTCTCGTGACGAGCCTGCTTAGTGGTAACCACAACAACACCATTGGCGCCCTCAGAACCGTAGATAGCTGTAGAGGCAGCGTCCTTAAGTACTGTCATCGACTCAATGTCGTCAGGGTTGAGGTCGCCTGCCGAATTGCCCACAATAACACCATCGACAACCCACAATGGAGCCGTAGCGCCATTGATAGAAGTCTGACCACGGATAACGATAGCACCCGTAGAGCCCGGACGACCAGATCCAGGAGCCACATATACACCCGAAACCTTACCATTGAGCATGTTCTCGACAGTAGCCGATGTAACGTCCTTCAGCTTGTCGGCCTTGATGTTGGCCATGGCGCCAGTAAGGCTCTCCTTCTTCTGTGTGCCGTAACCCACAACCACAATTTCCTCAAGCGATTCAGAGTCTTCGTGGATTTCAATCTTCATGCCGTTGCGAGCCTCGAACTCCTCGTTCTTGTAGCCTACATACGACACCAGAAGTGAGGCACCTTCGGGAGCGTTAAGCTCGAAGTTGCCGTCAACGTCGGTGATTGTGGCGTGTTTTGTACCCTTCACTTTGACGCTGGCACCGATGATGGGTTCACCTGTCTTGTTGTCGACAATAGTTCCCTTGATTTTGCTGGTTTGCTGTTCAAAGCGCATACCTTCCTGTGTGGCGGAGTTTTCAGCATAAGCTGCATTTGCCGCTAACAGCGAGGCGCATACAAGCATACCCACTTTAAGATTTTTTGCCATACTTTGATTGTTTTTGATTAGTATTAATAAAAATGTGAATATTTAAATTGTGTTTTATGGTGTGTTCTAAATTGTGTTATCATGAATTAAAGCTTCGTTGCAAATGTATACATAATTTTTTATTTACCCCTCCCGTAAACAATATTTAACACAAATGGCAAGTTAGATAAATATCCAGACGAGGTGTTGTGGGCTCTTGGCAAGGTTATACATAATTATATATAAGGAAGTATTCATATTTATCTTTATATATGAACGGCAATTTTATATATGAACGGCAATCTGTAGGAGGGTATGTAAAGTAATTCTGAACTGTTACTTAAAGTAATATGTATTAAATGGCAAAGTAAATAATATTAAATGGCAAAGTAAATAATATTAAATGGCAAAGTAAATAATATTAAATGGTAAAGTAACATATATTACTTTGAAAAGCTAAAAAATATGTGCTGGTTGTTTATATATAGCAGGAGGTACGGTCTCCGAACCGTACCACTCAAGCAGCACATTATCAATACGATACAGCCACTTGCGCGGTACGGTTCGGAGACCGTACCTCCTGTAAATGTTTTTTTATTAAATGCTGAATATTTTCCAGACGCTGTAGTTCACGCCCTTGTCGTAGGTGTCCTCGCCCTCAAGCTTCTTTGTGGCCCTTACCACGCGGATGGTGATGGGCAGAACAATGATCTCGTAGAGAGTCTTGAGCACCACTTGCGACACGATGAGTACGGGCAACTCTTTCATGGGCACCACGCCACCGAGAGCCAAGGGGAAGAAGATGAGCGAGTCGGCAATCTCGCCGTAAACCGTAGACAAGATGGCACGGGCAGAGAAGTTCTTGCCATTCGACTTAATCTTCATTCGGCTCATTACATAAGCGTTGACAAATGAGCCAACGAGGAAAGCCAAAAACGAGGCAAGGGCAATGCGGGGAGCCAAACCAAAGACAGCATGAAAGCCTGCATCGTTGTCCCAATAGGGAGCGGCGGGCAAGGCGTCGCACAAGGCTCCAAAGGTAACAAAGAGGAAGTTCATGGCAAAGCCAAGCCAGATGAGCAGACGGGTCTTGCTGTAGCCCCACACCTCGCACACGCAGTCGTTGATGATGTAGGAGATAGGAAACACAATCAGTCCGCCAGTAATGCTGAGATTGAACAGACCGATAGACACTTGCTTTGTTTCGAGCACGTTTGCCGTAATCAGACAAACGCAGAACAACGTGCTGAAAAGCATAAACAGCACGCTCACTTGTTTTTTGTTTGTTTGCATTTTCTTGTTTTTTAAGAGGTTTACCAAGCACTCTGTAGCTGGGACGGCAAATGATAAGCAATTGCCGCATCACCAAATTCGGGGTACAAAGGTACGCATTTTTTTTGAAATAGCCGAATTATTAAGTCATATAAAAATAAGGTGGGTATTGTTTGTCGTTTTGACAAAAAATCGGTATTTTTGCAATCAATTAATAAACAAATAGAGGTGATTATAAATAAACAATTTAAAAAACAATTAATTAGAACGTAATATGATTAACAAGAACTTTATTTCAACATTGGCAATGACACTCTTTGCCACAGTTTCATTTGCCCAGCAGAGTGTGGAATATCGCATCAACGGCACATGTCCGGCAAGCGTAAAAACCATATATGTTATGGATATTGACGGAAGTCGTCCCGAAGTTATTGACAGCGCAAAGGTGGAAGCAGGTAAATTTGCCATTAATGGCAAGTCGGACAAGGACGCCTTGTTAGGCCTTACAACTACCAAGAAGGACTATCGTATTTTCTTCAATGATGGCAAGCCCATAACAGCCGACCTTACTAACAACGTTCTTAAAGGTTCCGAGCTAAACACCAAGCTCAATGCCTACGACCGTGAGATGGATGCTTTGGGCGTAGGTTTGGAGCCTCTCTACCAGCAGGTGGCAAATTTATACAATCAGGAAGGTCTTTCTAAGCAGGAGAGGCAGAACAAGCTGAAAGAACTTCAGCCTAAGATTGAGGCCATTGATACCAAGCTCAACGCTCGCAAGCTTGAGATTATCAAAGCCAATATGGATAATCTTATCCCCGTTGCCTACCTCGGCGACGTTATCTTCGGTCTCGAATATAACGAGATGAAGGATTTGCTCGACGACAGTCGCGTTTATGCCAAGCATCCCGCCCTTAACGAGGTGAAACGCTATTATGCCATTATGGCAAAGAAGGCATCCTTCATAGGCAAGAAGTTTGTGGACATCGTTGAGAATGACGTAAATGGTAAACCTCACAAGCTGTCTGAGTATTGTGGCAAGGGCAACTATGTGCTCATCGACTTCTGGGCTTCGTGGTGCGGCCCATGCCGTGGCGAGATGCCTAACGTTAAGGCCAACTATGAGAAGTATCACGCCAAAGGCTTCGAGATTGTAGGTCTCTCGTTCGACAACAAGTTGGAAGCATGGAAGAAAGCTATTGAGGATATGCAGCTTGGATGGATTAACCTTTCCGATCTTAAGGGCTGGCAGACTATTGCCGGACAGACCTACGGCATTACATCTATTCCAGCAAGCTTCCTTGTAGACCCAGAAGGCACTATCGTGGCGCTCGATTTGCGCGGCGACAAGTTGGGAGCTAAGTTGAAGGAGATTTACGGATTCTAAACAGAAATTCAGACAAAAACACCCCCTATGACCTCTCCATAATAGGCAGGAGAGTAGAATGCTCTTTATATTTAAAACCTTAAAAGTGTCTCTTCTTTATGTTCTTCAGATAGAGAGAGGCTTTATCTTATATTTAAACCTTACAAGTTCCACTTTCTGCCCTTAACATAATGAGGGTCAGGAGGTGGGGCTTCTCATTTTTTTAATATTATTTATGGATAACAGCAAACAAGCGACCCTCGAACTCGGCACCAAGCCAGTAGGCAAGCTGCTAATGCAGTATGCCTTGCCTGCTATTGCCGCCATGACAGCAGCGTCGCTGTATAACATGACCGACAGCGTCTTTATCGGACAAGGTTGCGGCGCATTGGCAATCAGCGGACTTGCCATAACCTTTCCTCTTCAAAATCTTGGCGCAGCCTTTGGTGCTGGTGTTGGTGTAGGAGCGTCAACGTGCATCTCTGTGCGACTCGGACAGAAGGACTATGACACAGCCCAACGTGTATTCGGCAATGCCGTTACTCTAAACCTTATCATAGGTGTGGCGTTCAGCATCATCACATTGCTATACCTTAACCCCATCCTGATGTTCTTCGGAGCAAGCGAGGCAACTTTGCCTTATGCTCGCGAATATATGGTAATAACACTTGCGGGCAATGTAATCTCGCACATGTTCTTTGGCATGAACGCCATACTGCGAGCAGCATCCAAGCCACGCTCGGCAATGATGGCATCGATAATGACCGTTATCCTGAACGCCATACTGTCGCCTATCTTTATATGGCCATTGCACATGGGCATTGGCGGAGCGGCATTGGCAACCATCATCGCACAGTTCTGTGTGCTGATGTGGCAGTTGCGCATCTTCAGCAATCCGCAATGTATCGTACACTTCAAGCGTGGCATCTATCGCCCCGTGAGTCGTATAATCAAGAATATATTGGCCATAGGCATGTCGCCGTTTGCCATGAACGTGTGCTCGTGCATCGTCATAATATTCATCAACAATGCCTTGACATTACATGGTGGCGACCTTGCCGTGGGTGCATATGGTATTTGCAACAAGATAGCCTTCATCTTTATTATGATTAACATGGGTATGAACCAGGGCATGTTCCCTATAGCTGGCTACAACTACGGTGCGCGCAACTACGACCGACTGCTTACCGTACTGAAGTACACTATGATTATAGCCACATGCATTACTACCCTGGGATGGGTTATTGCTCAGACCCTACCGTACGAGTGTGCGCGTCTGTTCACCACCGACGAAACCTTGATAAAGATAGCCGAACGTTCAATACGCATCACCATGCTGTTGTTCCCGCTTGTGGGCATTCAGATGGTTTGCACTGGATTCTTCCAGAGTATCGGCAAGGCAAAGATTAGTATGCTTCTGTCGTTGTCGCGTCAGCTGCTCTTCTTCTTGCCTATGCTACTTGTATTGCCACAATTCTATCAGGTAGACGGCGTGTGGATGGCTCAGCCTATAAGCGACGTAGTATCGGTGGTTGTGGCTGTAACGATGCTGATGAAATATATCAAGAGATTCAAGAAAGCATAGAAAATGCGGTTTCTACCGTATCACTCTGTTTTTTTTAACTACAATTTGCGTGGTGCGGCTACACAAGGCCGTACCTCCTACATAACTTATATAATAAACCTAATAGATTATGAACAACAATTTGATAATAAGCGTAGGTCGCCAGCTTGGTAGTGGAGGCCGAATAGTGGCAAAGATGCTTGCAGACGAGTTTGGCTGCAAGTTCTACGACCGCGAGGTGCTTAATCTTGCTGCCAAGGAAAGCGGATTTAGTGAGGAGTTCTTTGAGCAGAACGACGAGCGAAAGGGATTCCTTGACCAGATATTCCACATGCATGTTCCGTTTATTAGCGACTCTTCGTTCTACGACAATGGATTGTCGCAAGAGAATTTGTTCCGTCTCCAAAGCGAGGCCATACGCAAGGCTGCCGAGGAATCGCCGTGTGTGTTTGTGGGACGTTGTGCCGACTATGTGTTGCGCGACCATAAGAATATTGTGACGGTATTTATCACAGCCGACCTTGACGACCGCATCGCAAACGTACAGAGGCTTAACAACTGCTCGCCAGAAGAGGCAAGGAAGATTATAAGCAATAAGGAGGAGTCGCGCTCAAGCTATTACAACTACTACACGGGCAAGACATGGGGCAGTAGTGCAAGCTACGACTTGTGTGTAAACTCGTCGCGCCTGGGATTGGAGGGCACCAAGCAGTTTATTGCCGACTTTATACGTAAGGTGCAGAAATGAAGAAGATAGGCATCATTAGTGACACCCACTCTTATTGGGACGAACGCTACCTTAAATACTTTGAACCTTGCGATGAGATTTGGCATTGTGGCGACTTCTGCTCAACAGAGATTGCCGAACGTCTTGCCGCTTTTCGTCCTTTGCGTGCCGTGTGTGGCAATGGCGACGGTGGCGACCTTCGCTTGATGTTCAAGGATGTGTTGCGCTTTAAATGTGAGGATGTGGAAGTTTTGATGAAGCACATTGGCGGTTATCCAGGACGTTACGACCGCAGCATCGTAAGAGAGATAATGGCCAATCCGCCTCAACTATTCATTAGTGGACACTCGCACATACTGAAGGTGCAATACGACAAGCAATTAGGACTGTTGCACATAAATCCAGGTGCGGCAGGTCTGCAAGGATGGCACAAGGAACGCACAATTGTACGTCTTACCATAGATGGAGCGCGATTTAGCGATTGCGATGTGATTACGCTTGCCGATCAAAGAAAGAATAAAGTATAAGAGAGTGGCACAATATAATAATAAAAAGGGTCTATGGCTGGTAAGCCGTAGACCCTTATGTTATTTCCTTAGTCTGTAAGACACATGTCGAGCTGTTCCTTAATAGTCGTCTTGTCCATGTTCTGTCCGATGAAGACAATCTTCTGCATACGGTCGCCGTATGTATCGTCCCAGTCGTTGCGCAATCCTTCCTCACGCTCGAGCAAAGGCTTAAGCTCGTCCTCTGGCATTGTAGCGTACCATTGACCAGCATTCTTCAATCCTATCTGTCTGCCAGCCTGCTCGAAGAGGTAACACATGTCAGGCTGATCCTTAAACCAGCAAATGCCCTTGGCGCGTATAACGCTCTTTGGCCACAGCTTGGCAACAAAGTTGTCGAAGAAGTTCATGTCGAACGGCTTGCGGCGATAGTACACAAATGTGCCAATACCATATTCTTCTACCTCGCCTCCCTCATGATCGTGGTGATGATGATGGCAGCAGCAATGCTCATCGTGGTCGTGATGATGGCAATGCTCATGTTCATCGTTCTCATCGTGGTCGTGATGATGACAATGCTCATGCTCCTCTTCTTCCTCTTCCTCGTCGCCATGATGGTTTTCAAGTTCATTAATCCAGGCAGCCGATGTAGCCACTTCGTTGAAGTCGAACATTCGTGTGTTTATGATGCGGTCGAGGTCTATGTCGCCATAGTCACACGGCATGATAACGGCCTTAGGCTGTATGGCGTGTATTATCTCTACAAGGTGGCTGTATTCCTCGGCACTCACTTCAGATGCCTTGTTAAGCAGAATGATGTTACAGAACTCAATCTGCTGGATTACGAGGTTCTCCAAGTCGTCCTCGGCTAAGTCGCTCTTCTGCAAAGCGTCGCCTCCACCAAACTCGTCCTTCATGCGCAAGGCATCAACCACGGTAACAATGCAGTCGAGACGTGGCACACCTTTAGATACATACTGAGGTCCGAGTGTTGGTATAGAGCAAATAGTCTGGGCGATAGGAGCAGGCTCGCATATTCCGCTTGCCTCAATAACGATGTAGTCGAAACGCTGTTCGGCAACAATATCGCGCAGCTGTTCTACAAGGTCCATCTTCAGGGTGCAGCATATACAGCCGTTCTGCAAAGCCACAAGGCTGTCGTCCTTTTGGTTTACAACACCGCCTTGCTGAATAAGATTGGCGTCGATATTCACCTCGCCAATGTCGTTTACTATTACTGCGAACTTAATGCCTTTCTTGTTTGAAAGGATACGGTTTACCAATGTTGTCTTTCCGCTGCCCAGATAACCAGTGAGCAGCAATACTGGAACGTCCTTCATTATTAATTGCTTATTAGTTGTTATTTTCTACTATAGGGGTGCCTTAGTGTTTTCGCTTGGCAAAAGTAATAAAAACTTCTCTATTATTATATGTGCATAACATTAATATTATATAATGTATAAACATTATTTATATGACAAAATGTATTGCCTACTGACTTATTGGCACAAATTTAAGACAAGCTATTGACTTCTATCAATAAATATAAGACAAAGCCAAAATAACTGCCATAATACTTGTGTGCGTACACAAAAGGTATTACCTTTGCATCAGTTAAAGTGATTAGGATAACAAAAAGAGAAAGGAACAGTATTATGATGGTATTTGGATTTATATTCGCTATTTGCTGTGCAGCACTCGTAGAGGCTGTAGTAGTGAACAAGAAAATCAACTTTTCTAAGTAATAGAAAATGGTCCTAACGGGCCAGTTGGTTGATGAAGAACACAGAAAGATGATAACAAAAGGATAACAAAGATTTATTTAAGAAAGGTATAAAGATTATGATGATTTTAGGTTTTGTAGTTTTGGTATGTTGTGCAGCTTTGGCTGAGGCCGTAAAAGTTAATAACAACATGTTTCTCACAAAGTAATGTGAGATTTGGTTTGAAACTTTATTAATTGATATTGATATATTTAGAGGCGATTGCAGGCTTGAAAATAGCTTGCAACCGCCTCGCTTTTTATACAATTGTGTCCAACAAGCTGTTCACTCTTTGTTGTTCAGCAATTCTTTCTTGTTTATTCAGCTGTTCACTATTTATTACTCAGCTGTTCTTTCATGAAATTTCTCCATAAGCCATTGCTTCTGTTCGGCAATTGTAAGATGGCTGTTGTCGAGCACCAAAGCGTCGTCGGCTTGCTTAAGTGGAGATGTTTCGCGATGAGTGTCAATATAGTCGCGCTCTTCAACATTCTTGAGTATAGCGTCAAAGTCGGCAGGCATTCCCTTAGCCTCGAGTTCTTTGAAGCGTCTTTGGGCACGAATCTCAGCCGAAGCAGTAACGAATATCTTCAGTTCAGCATTTGGGAACACCACGGTACCAATGTCGCGACCATCCATAACGATGCCCTTTTCGTTGCCCATAGCTTGCTGTTGCTCAACAAGCTTGGCACGTACAAAAGGCAGGGCAGCTATCGGACTTACGTGTTGCGACACCTCAAGCGAGCGTATTTCTTTCTCTACAACCTCGTTGTTAAGACATGTCTCAGGCTTTCCGGTCTTTGGATTAAGCTTGAAAGAGATGTTAACTTCAGGCAACAGGCTCTCAAGTTTCTCCACATTGATGTTGCCTTCGGCGTCGAATAAACCATGACGCATGGCAAACAATGTAACTGCACGATACATAGCACCTGTGTCTACGTATATATAGCCCACCTCTTGAGCAAGATCCTTAGCCATAGTGCTCTTTCCGCACGACGAGTATCCGTCGATGGCTACGATTATTTTTTTCATATTGTTATTAGTTTTTATATAGTCTTATTTATATAGTCTTATTGAATTATCAGAGCGAATAGGCTGCGCTCACGATTATTGACGAACTCGATACATGGTACTTGCCGTATGCAAGGTTCACCTTGAAGCGGTTTAGGTTTATGCCAGCACCAAATGACAATCCTGCTCCATGCGAGCTTTTGCCGTCGGTATCTTCAATGCCCATCTCATCGGCACGGCGGAAGTTGTAACCGGCACCTATCCATAACGATTGCGACATGTCTATGTCGACACCCATTACAAGATGGTTGGCAAATTTGTAGTTCAAATGGTTAAGGTCCACAAGAGTAGCCGATACACGGAACGGAGTGTGGGCAAATCGTTTGCTAACGCCAAGTTGTAGGTCTATAGGCATAGGGTCATAATCGTCGTTGTAAGCCTTAAGCTGTCCGCCAAGGTTCTTTGCAACAAGCGACACAGAGAGCTCGTCCTCGGAGTTGTAGTAGTTGAGTCCGAGGTCGATGCCCATACCTATGCTGTTGTAGTCGCCTATGTACGATGTAATGAATTTGGCTGCAATACCGCCCGCAATATGTTGGCTAAGCATGTAGCTGAAGTATCCGCTCACGGCAATGTCCTTAGCCGAGAACTCGCCCGTCTGTTGGTTAAACTCATCTGTCTGTCGCATTGAGCCATAGTTAATAAACTGTCCGCTTACTGCCCACGATGCCTTGTCGCCCACATTACGGTTGAACGACGCGCTTGCTGTGGTTGAGCCCTCCATGTATGTCATAAAGTTAAGGCCCAACGACTTATCGCCAACCGACGCCAATAATGCAGGGTTGTGAAACATAAGCGAGGCATCGTCCTCAATTATCGTAATGTTGTCGCCACCCAATGCGGCAGCATGCGCACTTACAGGAAGCCTCAGGAAGTTGTAAGCCGTTTGGCTTTCCTGTGCTTGCATGCCTGCAATGCCTAATGTGGCAAGTGATAGTGTGATGAGTTCTTTTTTCATTCAATCTACTTGATTATTTCCTTAGCACGTTCGAGTGCCAGGTTGATGTGGCTGCAGATGTTGTCCTTGCCTATAAGGTCGTAGAACTTAGCCTTCTGCAACTGCGAATGTACCTTTTCGTTGACACCCGACAACACAATCTGTATGCCCTCGTTCTTGCTCATAATACAGAGGTTGGTAAGGTTGTGTATACCGGTTGAATCGACAAACGGCACCTTTCTCATACGTATGATGCGCACTTTCGGACGGTCGCCGAATGCAGCCATAATTTCCTCGAACTTGTTTCCTGCGCCGAAGAAGTAAGGACCGTTAATCTCGTATACCTCAACTCCTTGCGGAATGGTAAGGTGCTCGAGGTTGCCTTTAACGATGTCCGACTCCTCGTTTATCTCGTCCATTATTACCTTAACGTCTGTAGTTTCCGACATACGTTTCATGAATAGCAGACAGGCGATGATAAGTCCCACCTCAATGGCAACTGTAAGGTCGAAGATGATGGTTAGGAAGAAGGTGATGAGCAACACGGTTACGTCGCTCTTCGGGTTCTTCATTAAGGCAATGAACGAGCGCCATCCGCACATGCCGTAAGATACGATAACAAGCACACCAGCCAAACATGCCATAGGAATGTACTTGGCCAATGGCATGAAAAAGAGGAAGATGAGCAGCAATACAACCGCGTGGATGATGCCAGCCACCGGCGTGCGTCCGCCATTGTTGATGTTGGTCATTGTACGTGCAATAGCTCCAGTTGCTGGAATACCACCAAACAAAGGTGATGCGAGATTGGCAACACCCTGAGCTATAAGCTCTGTGTTAGAGTTGTGATGGTCGCCTATCACACCATCGGCAACAGTAGCCGACAACAGCGACTCTATGGCTCCGAGTACGGCAATGGTAAGTGCCGGTGGTACAAGACTCTTTATTGTGTCCCAAGTCATGGCAGGAACTTGCATGTTGGGTATCTCATTGCTTACGTTGAAGCGGTCGCCAATGGTCTCGATGGATGTAATGCCGCAGTACTGCTTTAGCAGCAAGGCAGCGATAGTCATGACGATGATGGCCACAAGCGAGCCAGGTATTTTCTTGCTGAATTTAGGTGTGATGGCTATTATAATAACGCTCACAATACCAACGATAGAGCACCAGATGTCGGCTGTAGAGAAGTTGGAGATGTAGCAAATCCACTTGTCTACGAAGTCGGAAGGTACAGAGTCAATGCTCAATCCGAAGAGGTCCTTTATCTGTGTGGTGAAGATGGTAACAGCAATACCGCTTGTAAATCCAACGACAATAGGGTAGGGGATGTACTTGATGATAGTTCCGAGTTTCAGCACACCGAAAAGAATCAGGAACACACCCGCCATAATGGTGGCAATAGTCAGACCCTCAAGTCCGTACTTCTGAATGATACCGTAGATGATGATGATAAAGGCACCGGTAGGACCTCCAATCTGAACCTTGCTACCACCGAGCAGCGAGATTATGAATCCTGCAACGATAGCCGTTATAATTCCCTTCTCAGGTGTTACGCCAGAGGCGATACCGAAAGCGATGGCAAGTGGCAGAGCAACGATGCCCACAATGACACCAGCCATGAGGTCGCTCATGAATGTTTTTTTGTTGTACGACTTCAGCGTCGAAAACAATTGTGGTTTGAAATCGAAAGTTTTCATCTTCGAAATATTAGTGTTGAAAAAATAAAACAATAGTTACCTGTAAACAAGTGCAAAATTAAACATTTTTTACCAAATGACAAAATTTAATCAACTTGAATACAGGCTAATACCATTTTATTTGAACGCTAATGGGAATATGCGTTTGGTATTGGCGTTAGTTGCAGCCGCTACCTCGCTGTCATCTACACCGTATGCCTGGGCAAGACGTTCGAGCACGTACTTTACGTAAGCGCTCTCGTTGCGCTTACCGCGCATTGGTACGGGCGCCATATAAGGCGAGTCGGTCTCTATCACTATTCGGTTGAGAGGCACTACCGAGGGCAATACCTCTGGCAGATGACTCTTCTTGAATGTAAGCACACCTCCTATGCCGAGCACGAAATTGGGGAACTGCAATAGTTCCTCGGCTTCTTTCTCGTTTCCGGTAAAGCAATGGAATACACCTCCAGGCAACAGGTCGCGATACTTGCCCAGCATCTTAACCATCTCGTTCTGACCCTTTCTGCAATGAATCATAAGTGGCAGTCGTGTATCGATAGACCATTCCACCTGACGCTCAAAGGCTTGCATCTGCTCTTTCTCAAACTCGCGCGACCAGTAGTAGTCGAGTCCAACCTCGCCAATTGCTATGAATGGGTGACCAGGCTTAAGCATCTGTTGCATCTCATCGAGCACGTTGCACCAGTTGGCACGCACCTCTTCTGGATGCAAGCCAATCATAGGATAGGCATAGCCAGGATAGTGTTGGCAGGTGTCTATAACCGTCTTGACCGACTTTAGGTCTATGGATGGTATAAACACCTTGCTGACTCCCGCTTCGCGGGCACGCTCCATTACAAGATCGCGGTCGGTGTCAAATTCCTCGCCGTCAAGATGTGTATGTGTGTCTATAAATTTCATTCCGGTTTCTTTTCTCCTGTACGATAATAGTAAATTAAGCCGTATTTGCGGCACTCGTCAAATCGGGTCTCGGGTGGCAATTCTGCAAAGTGGGCTTCCACCTGATTCCATATGTCTACAATAATCGGGTCGAGTTTTGCTCGTAATGCCTTCAGTTCGGCAAGGGCACGGTCGGCCTTTTCATTCATAATGTGCTGTTGTTCGTATATGTCCTTAAAGATGTCGTAGTGAGTGGCCACCATACCTATTGTGGGATTGTATATTGGGCGTCCTCCTTGTGCGATGCGTTTCTTCTCGCCCTCTATGATGTTGGGCGTTAGTCGGTAGGCATCGTCTGCGTTGTGCAGCAGACGCAGAGTTTCGTTGATGTCGTCCACTGTATAGAAGGTTTGCAACGCCGTAGATTTAATCTCGCCACGCTCTATAGACATGTCGAGCACGCGCATGAAGTGTTGCACGTACATCATCATGCGCTTTTGAGGTTTGGCTATGCAGCGATAGTTGTCCATCTGTGCATCGTAGCAGAGACGGAAATTGTTGCACAACGACTTCAGCTGTTCTTGATACGCCTTCACCTTATTTATAAGGTCGATGTCGATAAAGCGCTTGTTAGCTGCGTATACATCATTGTTGTCAAGCAGTGTGCGTATCGAGTTGAGTCGTGCTGTGTCGGTTTTTGGAAATCTTCGGTAAGGCACGAGTAATTGTTCTTTAGAGTTTAATTATTCTTTAATATTCGCGCTTCATCATGCGCTGTGCATAGGCTGTAAGCTCAGCCTTGCGATCTTCTTCGATAGATATGGCTTCTATATATTTGCGACTTTGCTTGAAGTAGAAGTTTATTTTCTCTTGCGCCAGTTTGTCTATGCCAATCTCATTGTACAGACGTGTCACAGCGGCAATCTTCTCTTCGCGGTCGAACTCTGTAGCCGATATCCATTTTTCAAGCTCGGCACGTTGCTCGTCATTAGCACGCGCAAGAGCGTTGATCAGCATGTATGTCTTTTTGTTGGAGGTAATGTCGCCACCGATGGCTTTGCCAAATACGCGTGTGTCGCCATATACGTCCAGATAGTCGTCTTGCAACTGGAACGCCAGTCCAATCTGTTCGCCAAAGCGGTACAGGTTGTCGGCATCTTCGTTTGTAGCACCAGCAAGTACGGCACCAATCTTCAATGCACATGCCAGCAGAACGCTTGTCTTGAGTCTTATCATTTCAATGTACTCCTCCTCGGTAACGTCGTTGCGATGCTCGAAGTCCATGTCATACTGCTGTCCTTCGCCTATCTCGAGAGCCGTTTCTGTAAAGATGTTCAGCACCTCAGGCATCTTGTCTTTGTCGCATTGAGCCATACGCTGATATGCAAGCACCAGCATAGAGTCGCCTGATAGGATGGCTGTGTTGGCGTCCCACTTGCGGTGTACAGTCTCGTGTCCACGACGTAGGTCGGCATTGTCCATAAGGTCGTCGTGCAGCAAAGTGTAGTTGTGGTAGGTCTCAAGTGCACATGCTGGCATCAAGATATCCTCGGGATGCTCGCTGAACATATTGTATGCAAGCAGCATAAGCACAGGGCGGATGCGTTTTCCCCCCATAGACAGCACATAGCGTATAGGTTCGTATAGTGACGACGGTTTACGGTCGTAAGGCATATTGTCAAGATAATCGTTGACAAGCTTCAGTATTTCGTCAGCTTTTAACATATTAGTAGTGTTTACGTTTATAAATTGAATTCTATAGGTATGGCGAAGAGAGTGCGGCATGGCTTGTTGTTGTTTACACCAGGTTTCCACTTCTTCATCTTTCTTAGTACGCGCATGGCTTCACCGTCAAGTAGAGGGTGAGCCGACTTGGCTACCTTCAGGTTGCATGTGGTTCCGTCTTTATTGATGATGAAGCTTATAACCACACGTCCCTGTATATTTTGCCGTTGGGCTGCAGGTGGATAGATAATGTTGTTATTAAGCCACTTCACCAATGCGGCCATACCTCCAGGATATTCGGGTAACTGCTCTACGATGCGGAAATTTAGCGGATTGTCGTTTACGTCGATAGCAACAGTCTCGGGTGCGTCTTTATCACTCTTTCGCTTGTCGTTCTCGTCCTCCATCTCCTTGTCGTCATCAGAGCCAATGGTGCGCATTTGTGTTATGTTGTTCAGTTTTTCGGCTTGTTCCTTCTCATCAACAATCTTTAGTTTCTGTGTAGAAGGTTTTTTCGGCTTGGGCTGAATAACAGCAATCATGTCGCTGCGCTTAGGTTTAGGCAGAAGGTCTACGTCAGGAGTCTCCTCATCGTCAGGTTCTTTTGCCTTGTTGTCCGAATTCCCCGTGGTGTATTGCAGGGCGGCAAGAAATAACGATAACGTTACAACGAGTCCTATCAAGAAGCCCGTAAGGCGCTTGTCGTCCAAATTGGCACGCTGTGATTTCTTTTGTTCCACCTTTTATAATATTAATGTTATGCAATATTAATGCGCAATGTATGTAATAGGTGCGCTTTAGTCGTTAAGCGCACCAATAATCTCGCTCACCGAAGAGCATCCATGCTTGTCGAGCCAGTCGTTGATTCCATCGCGCACCTTTATAGTAACGGTAGGGTCAATGAAGTTGGCTGTACCAATCTCGATGGCTGTAGCACCAGCCATAAGAAATTCGATAGCGTCCTTAGCTGTGCTTATGCCGCCAAGACCTACAACTGGAATCTTTACGGCTTTTGCAACCTGCCATACCATACGCAAGGCAACAGGCTTAACGGCAGGACCACTAAGTCCGCCTGTAGATATGCTGAGCAATGGACGTCGGCGCTCTATGTCGATGGCCATACCCATAAGGGTATTGATTAGCGATACGCTGTCGGCGCCTTCGGCCTCTACAGCCTTGGCTATCTCGGTTACATCTGTTACGTTAGGTGATAGCTTCACAATGATAGGCTTGTGGTAAGTCTGGCGTACGGCACGCATAACACTTGCGGCGCCAGTGGTAGTAACGCCGAAAGCCATACCACCCTGTTTTACGTTAGGACATGAGATGTTAAGCTCAATAGCCGGTATATTGTCGAGCTCGTTGATACGTGCAGCACACTCGGCATAGTCTTCGGGCGATGAACCGCTTACGTTTACAATCATATTGGTGTCAATGTCCTTTATCTGCGGATAGATGTTCTTGCAGAAGTAGTCTACACCCTTGTTCTGCAGGCCAACGCAGTTGAGCATACCCTGTGCTGTTTCTGCCATACGAGGATAGTCGTTACCCTCACGTGGGTTGAGTGTTGTACCCTTGACTATGATGCCACCAATACCGTTGAGAGGTACAAAGTCGGCAAACTCCAAACCATATCCGAATGTTCCCGATGCGGTCATTACGGGATTCTTCAACTTAAGACCGCCTATTTTTACGCTTAAATCTGCCATGACAAATTCTTTATATTCATTACCGGACCTTCCTTGCATACACACTTGTTGCCCTCAACTGTCTTCTCTACACAGCAAAGGCAGGCACCTACACCACAAGCCATCTTGTTTTCGAGCGAAACCTCGCACTCGATGTTGTTCTTGTAAGCATAGCGAGCCACAGCCATCATCATTGGCTTTGGTCCGCAAGTTGATATAAGGTCAAAGTTCTCTTGCGACAATACAGAGTGGTTAGTTACAAACCCCTTCTCGCCTTCCGAACCATCTTCTGTTGTGATAAGCACTCGGCCAACCTCCTCAAACAACGACTTCTCTAATACATCCTTGGCTGTGCGTGCGCCAAGCAAGAATGTAGGCTCAATGCCCATTGCCTTGATTTTCTTGCCAAAGTAGAGCAGAGGAGCCACACCAACGCCACCACCAACAAGCAATACCTTCTGCGATGAGTCGTTAGGCATGGTGAACGAGTTACCAAGAGGCAATACACAGTTCAGCTTGTCGCCAGCTTTGAGCTGCTGCAAGCTGCGTGTTCCTTCGCCTACTGCTGCTACAAGGAGCCAGAGTTCGTTGTTGTCATAATCCACATTATTAATAGAAATAGGGCGGCGCAGGAATGTAGAAGGTGAGTTGTCTACGCGCACCTCTACAAACTGTCCTGGAAGCATCTCGGGAAGAGGCTTGTCGTCGGTAAGCTTGATGAGCACATGCTTGTCGCTCAAAGCTTCAATTGAGTTGACCGTAAGGTCGAGTATGAATTTTTTCATTTATAATTGTTATTGTTTTTGCTAAGTAATGACAAAGGCATTGTGTCAGTCCAAAAGACAGAGGACGGCCTTTCGGACTACAAAAATACTGCTTTTTATTGAGATAAGCCCGAAAGTATGCAATTAATTTTATTATTATGTGGAGTATAGTGTTGTGATATGGGATTTTTTTGTAATTTTGCATACTTATCAATGATAACATATATAATGTTCGTATAATATTATGTCTAAAAACAATTACATTCTTCCTTCCGAATGGCATCGCCAAGCGTGTGTACAGCTTACTTGGCCACATGAGGAAACTGATTGGCTTCCTTATCTTGACGACATAACAGAGACATTTGTGCAGATAGCTAAGGCTGTGGCATGCTACGAGCCGCTAATAATTGCGGCCAAGAATCCTAATTCTGTGCTCGAGCAGCTGGAAGACAGTTTGGATAACAATGAGATTAAGGGCGTGAGCATCATCAAGTGCGACAACAATGACACTTGGGCACGCGACCATGCTTTTATTACGCTTGTTCCTGTGAAGGAATCAGATGCAGAATCTTTAGTTGGTAGTGATGAGGATGAACAAAAGTTGGCAACATGTCGACTGCTCGATTTCCGCTTCAACGGATGGGGCGAGAAGTTTGCTGCCGATAAGGACAACCTTATCAACCGCACTTTATTTGAAAAGGGAATACTGCATGGCGAGCGTGTAGACTATGACGACTTTGTTCTTGAAGGCGGTTCAATAGAGAGCGACGGTCGTGGAACTATTCTCACAACAAGTATGTGTCTTATGGCGCCACATCGCAATCAACCAATGACCAGAGAGCAGATTGAGCAAACTCTTAAGGAGCGCCTATGTGCCCGCAAGATTATTTGGCTCGATCATGGTCAGCTTATTGGCGACGATACCGATGGTCATATCGACACTATTGTTCGAATGTGTCCCAACAATACATTATTGTATGTAGGATGCGACGACGAGAACGATCCGCAGTATGCCGACTTTAAGGCTCTTGAGCAGCAACTAAAGGATATTACCGATGCTGATGGCAATTCCTATCGCTTGCTTAAGCTTCCTATGCCCGATGCCATCTACGATGACGGCGACCGTCTGCCGGCTACATACGCCAACTTCCTTATATTAAACGGGGCTGTAATAGTGCCTACATACAATCAGGAAACTAAGGATGCACGTGCGCTTGAGGTCGTTGCCGAGGCTTTCCCAGGCTATGACATCATTGCCATCGACTCGCGTACCATCGTGCGCCAGCATGGATCTATACACTGCCTTACAATGCAGTACCCTAAGGAGATGTATTTATAATAGCCAAGGACAATCTGTTAGATAGGAGCGTATATGCCTTTAATTGAGATAACGTCATTGGCTCAGCCTGGTGTTGAGGTGTATGGCAACCTTACCGAGAAGCAACTGCGCCATCAATACGAACATGGCAACGGCATATTTATAGTTGAGAGCCCTAAGGTTATAACACGTGCGCTCGATGCTGGCTACCAGCCTTTGTCGCTGCTTTGCGAGGAAAGGCACGTAGAGGGAGACGCGGCTGATATAATTGCCAGATGTCCTGACATTCCAGTGTATACTGGTAGTCGCAACTTGCTTGCCACGCTCACTGGCTATGTGCTTACGCGTGGCGTACTCTGTGCTATGCGCCGTCCTGCACAACGCAGTGTAGAGGATGTGTGCGGTAATGCACGTAGAGTGGTGGTAATAGACGGGGTGGTCGATTCTACAAATGTAGGTGCTATCTTTCGTTCGGCTTCTGCGCTTGGCATTGATGCCGTGTTGCTTACTCGTACATCGTGCGATCCACTTACACGTAGGGCTGTACGTGTGTCGATGGGAGCTATATTCTCCATTCCTTGGACTTGGATGGATGCACCATTAAGCAGTCTTAACAACATCGGATTGCGTACTGCTGCCATGGCTCTTACCCACCGTTCCGTGTCGATAGATGATAAGACACTTCTTGCCGAACCGCGGTTGGCTATAGTTATGGGTAACGAAGGCGACGGACTGCCTCAAACTACAATCGATCAAGCCGATTATGTGGTGCGCATTCCTATGTCGCATGGAGTAGATTCGCTTAACGTTGCGGCTGCGGCTGCTGTTGCATTCTGGCAACTGCGAGTGCGATAATATCGTCCATGCTGTCCGCCTTTGCCGTGTACATAGTATAAGTAAAATCAATAAAGACAATAAATTATGAAGCATTTGAAAATAGGATATCTTCAGCAGCACAATATCGCTGACCGTAAGACCAATGTATTGCGCCTTGCCGAAGGCATACGCGACTTGGCTATGCGTGGTGCCGAACTTGTGGTTCTGCAAGAACTCCACAACTCGCTTTACTTCTGCCAGGTAGAGGATGTAGACAACTTTGATTTGGCTGAACCAATACCCGGACCTTCTACCGAGTTCTTTGGTCAGGTGGCTAAGGAGTGTGGAGTGGTTATTGTTACTTCGTTGTTCGAGCGTCGTGCGCCTGGACTCTACCACAATACTGCTGTTGTAATAGAACGTGACGGAACCATAGCTGGAAAGTATCGCAAGATGCACATTCCTGACGACCCTGCCTACTACGAGAAGTTCTATTTCACACCGGGCGATCTTGGCTTCCATCCTATTCAGACCAGTGTTGGCAAGCTTGGAGTGCTTGTATGTTGGGATCAATGGTATCCAGAGGCTGCCCGTCTGATGGCTCTACAGGGTGCCGAATTGCTTATTTATCCTACAGCTATTGGTTATGCTGCCAATGATACAGAAGATGAGCAGCAACGCCAACGTGAGGCATGGACAACAGTTCAGCGTGGTCATGCTGTGGCTAATGGTTTGCCAGTTGTATCGGTCAATCGTGTTGGTTTCGAGCCCGACCCAAGTGGTCAGACTGAGGGCATTCAGTTCTGGGGTTCGTCAATGGTTGTTGGTCCCCAGGGCGAGATGCTTTATCGCTCGTCGGCTGATGAGGAAGAAAGTGTAATAGCTGAGATAGACCTTGCGCATAGCGAAGATGTGCGTCGCTGGTGGCCATTCTTGCGCGACCGTCGTATCGACGAGTATGGCGAAATAACAAAGCGATTTATCGACTAATCTCATTTCAAGCAATCGCAGACATTATAACAATCGCAGACATTATAATAAAAGCTAAACCCTCGCTTAACAATGTCAAACGAGGGCTTAGCTTTATATTTTTTTATACACATTTGCGTTGCAGTCTGTTCCTTAAAAAGAATACTGCTTTGCGGTTTAATGCTGTCGACTTTGGTATTCTAAATCCATATCTGCATTTATATGGCATTATGCGATAAACTGTGTAGGCTATGGCTGTACCAATCAATGCTCCAGTCATGAGGTCACCAAGATAATGCACGCCGAGGTATATTCGAGAGTAGCACACCATAAGTGCAAACAGGAACAGGAAAGCTGAAATCTTGCGTCTTCCAACTATTAGTGACACGTACGTTACAGCGCCAAACGAGTTGGCTGCATGACTGGATGCAAATCCGTATCTACCTCCACGATAGCCGTTGACATAATGCAACAGATTCTCCACACCCGGCGTGTGCGACGGGCGAAGACGGGCAAAGTAAGGCTTCATAATGGTTGATGTAACCTGGTCGCATAGCGTTATGATAAGTACAAGGGCAAGCACCACAAGCGTTGCTTCCTTCCATTTCTTTGGTTTGTGATAAAGAAAAAATAGGAAGGCCAATGCAAGCGGAACCCATGTCAAGCGCGATGAGAAACTATCCCATAGGGTGTCGTTGAACAAACCACCATTGAAGTTGAAGAATACTGTAAGAGTCTTGTCTATTGAAATAAGGTAGTCAAGTATTTGTTCAGTCATATATATACTATTTATTTCGGCTGCAAAATTATAACAAATTTCTGATATACGTATACCTTTATAGACCATTTTTGTGGAAATTTATGCTATTTGTATAAAATGTACATATATTGTGGGCTTGAATGTCATATTTTTAGCTTACCTTTGCATACTGCACACCTATATGTGCACTAATCAGAAGTCATTAAAAATCGAAAATACGAAGAACATGAGAAAAGCGTTCGTACACTTTCTTTGGGGAACTCTTGTCCTTGCATTTATTGTCAGTGTCCTTGCATTCACGGCTATATGGAATGGATGGATAGGCTATATGCCGCCTATTGAGGACTTGCAGAATCCTATAAACCGTTTTGCCACACAGATATATAGTGCTGACGGCAAGGTGATAGGTACATGGAACTTCAACCGCGAGAACCGTGTTTGCATTCCTTACAGCAATCTGTCGCCTCATCTTGTTGATGCTCTTGTAGCTACAGAGGATGCTCGATTCTACGATCATTCGGGTGTCGACTTTATTGCTCTTGGACGTGCTATCGTTAAACGTGGACTATTAGGACAGACATCTGCTGGTGGTGGCTCTACCATAACACAGCAGCTTGCCAAACAGCTCTATTCTGAGACTGCCAAGAGTACGTTGCAGCGTGTGTTGCAAAAGCCTATAGAGTGGGTTATTGCCGTAAAGCTCGAACGCAACTATACCAAGGAGGAGATTATTGCACTATACCTCAACTACTTTGACTTCCTTCATAATGCGGTTGGTATAAAGACCGCATCAAACACCTATTTTAATAAGGAGCCTAAGGATCTTACTGTTGAGGAGGCTGCTACGCTTATCGGACTATGTAAGAATCCGTCGCTGTTCAACCCCGTACGCTATCCTGAACGCTGTCGCGAGCGTCGCAATGTGGTGCTCGACCAGATGAGAAAGGCTGGATATCTTACTGATTCGCAGTACGACGAGTATGCAGCAAAGGACCTTAAACTCGACTTCCACCGTACCGACCATAAGGATGGTACGGCTCCTTATCTGCGTGAGTTCCTTCGCATATATATGACAGCCGAGCGTCCTGACATATCTAAGTATCCTTCATGGAACAAGCGTCAGTATGTGCTCGACTCTATTGCTTGGGTTACCGATCCGCTTTATGGCTGGTGCAACAAGAATTTCAAGAAGGACGGTACTCCGTACAATCTTAATGCAGATGGATTGAAGGTGTACACCACAATAGATTCGCGTATGCAGCGTTATGCCGAGGAGGCTGTTTATGGTCATGTAGCTCGCTTCTTGCAGCCTGAGTTTACAAAGGAGAATCGTCGCAAGTCTAACGCTCCATTTACTTCGCAACTTACTAAGAAGCAGGTAAATCAGATTATGGAGCGTGCCGTGCTTCAGAGCGAACGCTATCGTGTGATGAAGGCTAATGGCGCAAGCGACGAGGAGATACATCGTGCATTCCATACGCCAACCGATATGTCGGTATTTACCTATCATGGCGACCTCGACACAACAATGACACCGATTGACAGTATACGATATGTAAAGTCGTTCTTGCGTGCCGGATTTATGAGTATGGATCCCAAGACGGGTGCTGTAAAGGCATATGTTGGTGGTCTCGACTATAGACACTTTATGTACGATATGGTTACGGGTGGACGACGTCAGGTGGGCTCTACTATCAAGCCTTTCCTCTACTCGCTTGCTATGGAAAACGGATTTTCGCCATGCGATCTTGCGCCTAATGTGCAGCGTACATATATGGTAGCTGGCCAACCATGGACACCGCGTAACGCAAGTCATAAGCGTGCCGGAGAGATGGTAACGCTTAAGTGGGGTCTTGCTCAGTCAAGCAACTGGGTATCGGCTTATCTTATGAGCAAGCTTAGTCCGCAACAGTTTGTGCAGCTTCTACACGATTATGGTATCAACAATCCCGACATACATGCTTCTATGTCGTTGTGTCTTGGTCCGTGCGAGGTATCTGTGGCCGAGATGGTAAGTGCTTATACAACCTTTGCCAATGGCGGTATTCGTGTGGCTCCATTGTTTGTCAGTCGTATTGAGGACAACGATGGCAACGTAGTTGCTACATTCCAGCCACGTATGAACGAGGTTATTAGTGCCGAGAGTGCCAATAAGATGCTTGTAGAGTTGATGGGTGTTGTAGACGGCGGTACTGCCGGACGCCTGCGTTATAAGTACAACTTCACTGGCGATATTGGTGGAAAGACTGGTACAACCAACCGCAATAGCGATGCTTGGTTTATGGGATTCACACCTGAGCTTGTAAGCGGATGCTGGGTAGGAGGTGAGGATCGTGACATACACTTCGACTCTATGCGTATGGGTCAGGGTGCTACTATGGCTCTGCCTATATGGGCATATTTCATGAAGAAGGTATATCGTGACAGCAGTCTGCCTTATGACCCTAACTCTAAGTTTAATCTGCCTGAGGGTTTCGACCCTTGTGCCAAGGATGCCGATGATATGGAATATGGCATAGACGAGGTTTACGAATAATAGGGTAGAGGGATTTTATCGCTTGTATGAGGGTGTGTCAAAATAGGAGTTAACTTCTTCTTAACTTCCTTTAACTCCTATTTTGACACACCCTCTTCGTATTTATTACTTAGCGTATAGCGCTACGATAGTCTCGTACTTCTCTTGCTTGCCACTTGTCTGCTTAGGCTCGCCGTTCTTCTTGGCATAGTCTACAAGTTGCTCGAGTGTAAGTTCGCCATTCTCAAACTTCTTGCCTTCGCCTTCGTCAAAGCTTGCATAACGAGCCTTGAACATTTCAGGCAATTCGCTTTCGGTAAGTATTGCAGCCGCGTTCTCCAATGCACGTGCCATGGCATCCATACCCGATATGTGTGCAATGAAAATATCTTCAGCATCAGTGCTGTTACGGCGCAGCTTTGCATCGAAATTAGAACCGCCATTACCCAATCCACCGTTGCGTATTATCTGCATCATAGCCTGTGTAAGCTCAAAATTGTCGATAGGGAACTGGTCGGTATCCCAACCATTCTGAGCATCACCTCGGTTGGCGTCAATTGAGCCAAGCATGCCATTATCTACAGCTACGGCAAGCTCGTGCTCAAATGTATGACCGGCAAGAGTTGCGTGGTTTACCTCGATATTTACTTTGAAGTCCTTGTCAAGACCGTGTGCGCGAAGGAATCCAACTACGGTCTCAACGTCAACATCGTACTGATGCTTTGTTGGTTCCATAGGCTTAGGCTCAATAAGGAATGTACCATTGAATCCCTTAGAACGAGCATAGTTGCGGGCAAGTGTAAGCATCTGTGCCAGGTGTTCCTTTTCTCGCTTCTGGTCGGTATTAAGCAGAGACATGTAGCCCTCGCGTCCACCCCAAAACACGTAGTTGCTGCCGCCAAGCTTTATTGTTGCGTCTATTGCGTTCTTAATCTGTACAGCAGCACGAGCCACAACATCAAAGTCGGGGTTGGTAGCTGCACCGTTCATATAGCGCTTATGGCTGAACACATTGGCTGTGCCCCAAAGAAGCTTGATGTTAGTGCCGCTCATCTTTTCCAAAGCATAGTCGGTTATGGCTTTCATATTAGCCTCGTACTCGTCTATATCATCTGCAAGCTCGATAAGGTCTACATCATGGAAGCAGAAATACTCAATACCGAGCTTCTGCATTATCTCGAATCCGGCATCCATCTTGTCCTTTGCACGCTGCAAGGCATTGTCTGCCTTGTCCCATTCATACGAGCGTGTGCTGCCACCAAACTGGTCGCCAGATGCATCGCCAAGTGTATGCCACCAAGCCATTGCGTACTTCAACCAATCCTTCATCTTCTTTCCCATTACCACCTTTTCGGGCTGGTAGTAGTGGAATGCCATTACGTTCTTGCTTTCTGGTCCTTCGAAAGGAATCTTTCCAATTTGTGGAAAATACTCTTTTGCCATAGTTGTTTTAGCTTTTTAGGTTATTACTGATCATTAATAGTTTATTTCGTTACCATTGTTTTATAATTGCTTTCCGAGTATAGTCTTCCATCGTATGTAAGCCTCTTGATATTGTTGTGCCATATTTGGCTCAGGCTCAATGGTTACGAGTTTCTTAAGCGAAGCGAATGCTTCATTGTTGTCCTTGTATATACCGCATCCCATACCGGCACCCTTTGCAGCTCCTACACTGCCGTCGGTTTCGTACAAGTCGATGGTAGCCCCGCTTGTATTTGCAAGTGTTTGTCTGAATAGCTGACTTAGGAACATATTGGCTTTGCCCGCATGTATGTTATGTATAACCATGCCCATGTCTTGCATCACTTCCATGCCGTAGCAGAAAGAGAACACGATGCCTTCTTGTGCCGCACGTATTATGTGTGCGCGGTTGTGCTTGTTGAAGTTTATACCATGTATGCTGCATCCAGTCTCACGGTTTTCCAGCACACGCTCTGCTCCATTGCCAAATGGGATTATGCTTACACCGTCACTACCTATAGGAGCCTTTGCTGCAAGTTCGTTCATCTCGGCATACGACAGTTCGGGCGCAACGTTGCGGTGTATCCATGAGTTTAGGCATCCTGTTCCGTTGATGCACAATAGCACACCAAGACGTGTTTGTATGTCGGTATAGTTGACGTGGGCAAATGTGCCTACCCGACTCTTTTTATCGTATCCTACCTCGCCCAATACTCCATACACCACACCTGATGTGCCAGCTGTCGAGGCAATTTCGCCTGGGTTAAACACATTAAGAGATAGCGCATTGTTAGGCTGGTCGCCTGCACGATAGGATATAGGAGTGCCTTTGGCGAGGCCTGTCTCTGCGGCAGCCTCTGCCGATACATTGCTTTGTATGCCAAATGTAGGTACTATGTCGGCTATCATATCCTTGTTTATGCCAAATGTGTTGAGCAATGGCTCAGACACTTTCCGCTCCTTAAAATCCCAGAATATGCCTTCCGACAATCCGCTTATAGTGGTATTTGCCTTTCCGCTAAGTTTCATTGCCAGATAGTCGCCTGGCAGCATTATCTTGTATATCTGTTCAAACAGTTGTGGCTCTTTCTCGCGAACCCAAGCCAATTTAGCTGCGGTAAAGTTACCTGGCGAGTTGAGCAAGTGACTAAGACAATATTCGGCACCAAGCTTATTGAATGCCCTCTCGCCGTATGGCACGGCACGAGAGTCACACCAGATAATGCTGTCGCGCAATGGTTTAAGGTCTTTGTCCACACATACCAGGCCGTGCATCTGATATGAAATGCCTATACCTTGTATGTCCTCTCCCTTGCATCCGGTTTCGGCCATTATCTTTTTAAGTGCAAGTTTGGCGTTATGCCACCACATTTCAGGGTCTTGTTCGGCCCAACCAGAGTTTATTGCTTTAATAGGAGCTTCAGTTTCGGGATAGAAGGCAGATGCGGCACATTGTCCGTTGTCGATGTCTACGAGCGAAGCCTTGACGCTACTGCTGCCAACATCAAAGCCTAATAGATATTGTCGATGCATTTAGATAGGTTTTTATATTGTTTTATAAGATAAGGCAAAAGTAAGAAAAAAATTATTTTCTATGAAATAATATGTATCTAAAAAATGTTGCACAAACATATATTATAGGCTGCTTGAGTGGTACGGTTCGGAGACCGTACCTCCTATAGTATAAATAAAAACGTCCCCTCGTCTGGTATGACCAAACGAGGGGACGTTATAGTTTGTATTTCTTTTAGTCGGCAATTGACTGCTTCTTCTTTGCGTCCTCAATCTTCTTAAGGATGTCCTTAGGAATGGCGTTCTTGTTAACCATATAGTCCATAGTGTTGGCAATGATGAAGTTCTTTGTCATGTACCATGTACCCTTGTAGTCGCCAGTCTCGCCCCAAGAGTTCTTAACCATATAGTACTCCTTACCGTTCTGGTCCTTAGCGATACCGTAGATAAGCATACCGTGGTCGTCTGTTAGCTCCCAATTGTCGAAGCGCTGCTGACGCTGCTCTGCTGTAGGCTCAAGCTCAGGAACAGTGCATCCAAGAGAGTCAACAAGGTTGGTGCGCTTTGCAGGCGACATCTTAAGCCAGCGAGCCATGTCCGAACCAGAAAGGCTCTCCATCTTCTTAGTGTCATAGAAGTAAGCAAGACCCTTGCGTGTGAATCCTGGCTCGCTAACATCGCCACCCCATGCTACAGTATAACCGTTCATGATAGCGTTCTCGATAATGCGTGCCATATCCTCCATAGGAAGGTTCCATGACAATGGGTTGCGCCAGTTGTCCTGCACCTCAACAGCATACTGTGTGTAGTATGGCTTGTGGCTATAGCTTGTAACTGAGACATAGTTGTCCCAGTTTAAGCCAAGGCTTGCTGCAAACGACTTAGGTGTGTATTTCTTGCCTTGGTATGTGAACGACTCTGGGCACTTGCCAAGATATGCATCGAGGATACCCTGAAGTCCAACCTTCCACTGGCTTGAAATCTTATTGGCCTTGCTGCGTGCAATACCAGCTACGTAAGGCTCAAGCTGACCGAAGAATTCGTTGAAGTTGTTCAAAGAATCGCCATAGAGAGAGCCTGGGAACGGCATAGCATCCTCTGGGCAAATACCATAGTTCTTAAGAACATAGTAAACATCGTAAGCCGAGCCACCCTGAGCAAACTGGCAATCACCATGCAAACGAACCACCTGAACAGCACGGTCCATATAGTCCTTATTGGCAACAAACGACTCGCAAAGGTCGTATGTCTTGCCAGTAGCCTTCAAAATCTCAGCCTCAAAGAATGAGAGTGTTGAGTAAGCCCAGCATGTACCGCTACGGTTCTGGTCCTTAACGCTTGTGATAGGGTTTGCCTTGATGGTAGTGAAGACGGGCTTGTTCTTGTTCTCGTCTTTCTTCTCCTCAGCGTTTGCGTTCAATGCGAATACAGCAAGAAGCGCAAGTGTGAAAATTTTCTTCATTGTTTTGTTTTATTGTTGTTTGAATTAATTGTTCTTCATAAACTCCTCGATGTCCTTAGGATGATAAGGAATGCGGTCTTTGCCGATGAATCGACATCCGTCCTTTGTTATAAGCACATCGTCCTCGATACGTATGCCGCCAAAATCCTTGTAGGTCTCAAGCATGTCGAAGTTGAGGAATTCTGCACAATGACCTGATGCTTTCCAGTCGTCTATCAAGGCAGGAATAAAGTAGATGCCTGGCTCGTCGGTTACAACAAAACCCTCTTCAAGTCGACGTCCCATACGTAGGCAATTAGTTCCAAACTGGTCAAGACGTGGACGTGTCTCGGCATCAAAACCAACATTAATTTGATCTAACGACTCCATATCATGAACATCCATACCCATCATATGGCCCAAACCGTGAGGCAAGAACATGGCATGTGCACCAGCAGCTACAGCCTCGTCTACATCGCCCTTCATCAGTCCCAGTTCCTTAAGACGTTCTGTCATAAGGCGGCACACGGCAAAGTGTACGTCCATATATTTAACACCAGGCTTGGCTACATCGAGCACGTAGTCGTGGCAAGCCTCAACAATGCTGTAGATGTCGAGCTGACGCTGTGTATACTTGCCGTTGACAGGATAAGTACGTGTGTTGTCCGAGCAATAGTTGTTGATAGTCTCGGCTCCGCAGTCGCACAAAACCAGTCGACCACTCTCAAGCTCTGCCATTGATGGACATCCGTGCATAATCTCGCCATGCTGGCTGAAAATGTTAGGGAAGCTAACCATTGCACCATACGAGCTGGCAATACCGTCGAGCTGTCCGCTGATATATTTCTCGGTAACGCCCGGTTTGGTAAGACGCATAGCTGTAGTGTGCATTTTGTAGCCAATAACGGCAGCACGCTCAAGCTCCTCTATCTCCTGCTGCTCCTTGGTAGAACGCATCTTTACAACGGCATTGATGAGATCCATGCTTGCAGCTTCCTTCTGCTGTACAGGATGAATGCCAAGCAAGTCGAATATCTGAATCTTAATATCGTGGCGATAAGGTGGCAAGAAGTGTATGCGACGCTTCAGTCGCATGGCATCGTTGCATATTGTCTTAAGGCTCTTCATCGGTGCTGAGTTCTTTACACCCACGCTCTCAGCCATATCGTGTACACTGTCTACGCTGCCGAACCATACAATATCTTCTATGTCGATGTCGTTGCCCACAAGTGTCTCAATGTCGTTGTCGATGTCGATAACGCCAACAAGACCATCGCGGTTCAAACCGAAGTAATATAGAAAGGAAGAGTCCTGACGGAATGGTGAATAGCCATTTGCAGGACAGTTGCAAGGTGATTCGTTGTTTCCGAACAATATAATAATTCCGCTCTTTACAAGCTCCTTGAGTTTGGCGCGGCGGTTTACGTAGGTAGCTTTATCAAACATATTAATAATGTATTAAGTTTAAGTGCAAAGTTAATGAATTTTAAACACACACCAAAGACTTAACTTCTTATTTATGTTTTATTATGATTAGAACAAAGGCTGATGCGCAAAGTGTCATAAGGTTTTGAAATATTTTTGTGTTTGAGTCGGTTGTTTGATGTATTTTGCTTACTTTTGCAATGAGGAAACTATTATTGTAGATAACGGAAAACATAAGTGAGATGACTATTGACAATAACACCGGGCTTGTACTCGAAGGCGGCGGAATGCGCGGCGTCTTTACCAGTGGCGTATTGGATGCCTTCATGAAACACGGTTTGTATTTTAATTATGTAGTGGCCGTGTCGGCTGGCGCTTGCAATGGTATGTCGTATATCAGCAGGCAGCCTCGTAGGGCGCGTGTATCCAATATTGATTATCTTGCGCGTTACAATTATATAGGCTTGCGTCATCTTGTAACTCAAGGCTGCATATTCGACAGAAAGTTGTTGTACGACAAGTTTCCCAATGAGTATATACCATTCGACTTCGACACCTTTTTTAATAATAAGGCTACGTTCGAGATGGTTACTACCAACTGTCTAACCGGTCGCGCCGAATATTTGCAGGAGCGACACGACCGTCAGCGCGCCCTTGATGTGGTAAGGGCATCGAGCTCGTTGCCATATGTCAGCAAGATTGTTATGGTAGATGGTGTGCCAATGCTTGATGGAGGAATAGTTGACAGCATTCCTGTGATGCGTGCAGTGGAAATGGGACATAAGAATAATGTGCTTATCCTTACCCGCAACAAGGGTTGGCGCAACACGGGTCACGACCATAAGATACCTAAGTTTATATACAAGAAGTATCCTCGCCTGCGTGTGGTGCTTAGCCGACGACTTGAGGCTTACAACCGACAACTCGACATGATAGACCGAATGGAAGAAGAGGGTAGTGTTGTATGCATTCGTCCGGAGCGCACAATGGAGGTTACGCGTATGGAGAAAGATACCGCAAAGCTGGAGCGTCTGTACGAGGAAGGCTTCAAACTTGGCGAAGAGTTTTGCCAAAAATATAAGGGAGAATAAGTAGTATATTCTACTTGTCAATTTAATATATGTTCTTTGCCAATTTAATATATGTTCTATGGGCATTTAATATATGTTCTTTTGGCATTTAATATATGTTCATTTAATATATATTACTTGTGCCATTTTACGACCATATAACCAAGGGTCTATACGCCACCTGTTCGTCGTGGCATATAGACCCTTGTCGTTTGTTTATCCCAATACAACATTGGCAGGAACGCCAAGGTTGTGGTATATGTTTCTTGCAACATCAAAATTAATTGCACGACGTCCATGGAGAATATCACTTAATGCGGTTGTTGACACGCCTATAGCTTTTGCTGCCTCCTTTTGCTTGTAGCCTTTCTGGCGAAAAGCAACTTTGATGGCAGCAATGAGAGAAGGCTTAACTCGCCATGGATGGGGATCAACTTCGCATTCCCAATCGTAAGCAGCTTCGCTGAGGACCTTTAATTCTTCTTTTTCTACTTCGCTGAGAAAGTCCATACCGCCCAATTGGGTACCCTTTGCAAGCAGAGCCTCCATTCGCTCTTCTATTTCATTATATGTCTTTTCGTCTTTGATATTCATAGTTATATATTTTTAATGTCCTTAATTTTATCATATTCGGCATGAGTTCCAACAAATCTAATATGTAGAAATCCTTGAAAGAAAACAACGATAGTTACAAGCCTAAATTTATTGCCTGATATGTTGAAGACATATCTGTCATTCCCGACATAATCTGCCGAAGGAAATGCTTGCTTTAATTCTGCATGGCTTTTCCATTCTGTCTTTTCAACAAACTCAGCCCAGCGCATGAGCGAATCCGCTGCATCAGGATGTTTCCTTGCAAAATCTTTCAGCAATTTGAACTTTAATATCTTCATAATCGTTTATTTATGCTGCAAAAGTAAATAAAAGTTCTCAATATTGAGAACTTTCTGCAAAAAAGAAATAAATGTTTGCAATATTTAACTTATACATTCAGGGTGCGTTGCGACATTCTTCGGCAGAGGAGATAAAACTGCTGAAAGAGGAGATGTAGATTACGAATATCATCATATAATCAAGGGTCTATACGCCACCTTTTCATCGTGGCATATAGACCCTTGTCGTTTCACCGTAAAGTGTGGGGGGATATAATTGCTGAGCACCTTATACTCCTGCCCAGCTTAGGAGTTAAAGTAACCCCAAAAAAGTTAGACACATATTTACCGCAAGAGTTTATCAGCCTCTTGCTCTTAATGCTTAGAGTGACCACAAATTATAGACTTGAAATAATTGTTTATAAAATGTTTGGTGTTATGGTCGTAAGAATCTGCATAAGGAGTTTGTGAAGCTTCCCATAAGCTACCATTTCGGTCTTCTTTCAGCTCTTTTTGATCGGAAGAAAGAATCAGATCAATTCTATCAGTTTCGTTGTCAAAAATTGGAGAATTAAATTCTTCTGCATTCTCAATTGGTCCAAACCTTAGGGTTTGAAGGTGTGGACAATACAAGAATGCCCCAGAATAAATAGTTCTAAGCTTAGGAGCCTCAAATACTTGAAGTGTCTCATTGTCACAAATAGCAAATTCTCCAATCTCTTCAGTATCTGTTAATTTTAAGGATTTTATGTTTGAAATCCCTGCAAGAGCGTAATGTCCAACCTTCTTTAATCCCATAATGGTAAGGTTGATATTTTCATCTTTGGCATATTCAAGGGCACTTTTTATTGCATCCATATCATCATTCGTCATATCATCAGAAAGGACAAGACGGATGTCTGCCTTCCCTTTATTCAGTTCATTCTTGATAGTACTTTGTATTTCCTCAGTGCTCAAACCGACCAAAGACACTACGGTCGCATCCAGCACATAGCTCTTGTTGGTTTCAATTTCTTTTTGGAAAAAATAATCAACTAAAGTCACATCGGCATTTTTCACAATTATTGACGAATACTTAAAAAACTTACCGTACAAATACACATTGCCTTTTTCATCAGGCGTAAGAGTGTAGGTATTATCAGAATAGCCTCTAGTGTTGGCTGGAGTGATAAACTTGGCAATAACGGTAACAGAACCATCTTGATTTGTAGCAATGCGGAGGCGTGAATAGTTGCGTGTTGCATCGGCAAAAGATACATTTATACCCTGACCATTAGGGGTGATATTGGCTTTTCCCTCAATATATTCATCCGTTCCTGCAGCCTTACCTTCTTTCAAAACTAATGTGCCGGCTTCCCATTTGTAATTAGGGGCATAATATACATGAGGAAAGGTTGGCACTTCGTCTTCTTTATAAGACAGCTCTCCACTTGCCAATTCCCAGCTACTGCCATTATATTTAAAAGCAGCATACTTAGTCCCGAAAGTCTTACTGGTCATCTCCAGAAGCAACTCATCTCCTTCTGCCCATGAAGTTTTGCCTTCATCTGTTGTACCAATAGCACGAGTCTGTGAATCTCCGAATGCCGGAAATTCACCTACAACCAACTGTACGTTGCTCTTGCCTGTTGTTGCGGTTGTTTCTTCTATATCACTTGTGCATGACGCCATTACTATAGTAACGACTGCCAGCATGATGTATTGAAATATCTTTTTCATATTCTTTCCTCCAATTATTTGAGTTCATCTTCGTTTGTCCAACCAGTCATATTATCTATGCTGATTCTGGTCAGGTTCACTTTGTCTTTTCCGACATCGAGTTTGTAGGTGTAGCGCTCGCCCTCTTGAAACTCCGTATCTGATTTCATTTTTGCATGGAAGTTTTGGTCGCCAATCTTGAATTTCACGAAAATCTCGCCAGCTTTGTATGAACCAGGGATAACGATTGCTGAAAACATATAATCGTCATGCTTACAGGCTTGTACCCAATCAGGATTGCCAGAAGGTGTACGCATGACAAATTGCCCTCGGGCTTGGTCTCTACTAAAATCAACACTGTTGTGCTTAGAATACACTTGTGGTTCACTAATATCCATATTAGGATAATCTGCAGTTCCAACATGATATACTATTGTAACCAGCGACATGCGATGCTTCATAGGAATGTTTAAATCGAACCGAGGAGCATCGTACCAATATCCAGTTATGAGATCAGCGTTTTTCAAATTACCTTCGCTGCTTTGGTCTGTTTGTAAATCATACTGTAGATTATTTTTCCCAAAATCCGTGTCAGATGGATATACAGCCAAAATAGTATGTTGTTCGTATTCATTTAACCAACGGAAACTACCACTGCGGGACCAGGTTTCGCCATTAAAAGAAAGAACAGTCGTACTACCAGGATCAGAATCCGTAAATATACTTACTTTCAGCTTATCTTTATCCTCCCAATTTTTACCGTCTCCCAATGTATTGACACGAGTCTGCATACCTCCAACAGAGAAAGTGGCATTGATTTCCTGCCCTTTCTGCGTTGGAGTCATATCTTCATTTTGCGTGCATGCTGTAAAGCCCATAGCCATAAGGCCCATTACCGCATAGGAAATTCTTTGTTTTATCGTCTTCATAATCTTCAGTTTTTTATTGTTAGTGAGTTAGTGAGCGGCCAAGCTCACTAACCCTGTATTTCCTATTTTCAGTACCTTATTTATCATTGTTATTGCTGTTCTGCGTCCAGACCACCTTCATCACTTGGCAGCCATCCTGTAATGCCAGCTTTGTCTATAACAACACCTGTGTTGTTGATACTTATTGTATATGTGTACAGATAGCCGCCTTTAAACTCATTGTTTGTTGACGAAGGCAATGAAGTAGTGTAAGTATTGATTGTGCCATTGTCAGCTACTTCAAATTCTATATCCATCTTGTTGTTGTCCAAAGACTGAGGGAATACTATGAACTCACAGGAACAGGTGACATCGTTTTTCAAACTTTTATTATCCACATCGGATTCATAAATTCCTCTATCTCCAGAGACTGTAACTTCACCAGTTAGTGTATTAATAGAACCTGTCTTATAGATACCCTTTAATTTTAATTTATTTTTAAGGTTTGCATTATTTGCATTAATGCCCTTGCCAGCCCTGAAAGTCAACCGTATCATACTCATGCAATGCTTGAATTGGTTGTCTCCAGTAAATTGCACCTGTGGGGAAGACTTGGTGGCGGTTGCATCTCTTGCAAAGAGAAAATCTGCTGGGCATGGTTCGCCTTCCTTTACCTCTGCCATATTCCAATTATTTACAATGCCGTTACCATCAACATTTTCTTGATATGGATAATAGGCACAGAATTTGACTTCTTCAGTTGCGCTTGCAAAATATATTGGATTGGCAGATGTGAAATTTCCGTCACCAGTAGTTGTATATTTCACATTGTCTCCTATTGTATAGCCTGTTGATGTGACATTTACACCAATGGCATCATTCTTAGACCATGTATTGTCAGTGGTGGCGCGTGTGGCGTTTTTAACAATGTCCGCCTGTACGGTAGCAGCAACAGGACCATTGTTGCCGATACCGTCTTCTTCGTTAGCGCAAGCTGCAAACA
>ENA-USZK01000105-USZK01000105.1-human-gut-metagenome-genome-assembly--contig:-NODE-105-length-45942-cov-8.608852_pt1 | contig 45942 bp, 44 predicted proteins | sample MGYA00250043_ERZ773534 | MGnify/ENA primary metagenome ERZ773534 (study PRJEB29103, sample SAMN06112056) | human gut metagenome | biome: human gut; feature: ankylosing spondylitis patient; material... | reverse complement strand
TTGATATTGGTCTGTCACATCACGACATTCTCCCATCGTTCTTATCAGATCATTTTTTATTTCCACAACTGCCTGACAATCTGCCATAAAACAGCCGTTTTCAAAATGGTGATATAAACTTCGATAATCCAGATTAATTGTTCCACAAGTTGCCATACAGTCATCTGCCACACTCATTTTTGCATGACAGAAACCAGGAGTCCACTCATAAACACGAACACCATGTTTAACTAATCCATGATAAAAAGAACGAGTTATATTATAAATGAATTTTTTATCAGGGATACCAGGTGTGATAATTCTTACGTCTACCCCTCGCTTAGCAGCCAGACATAACGCATGCGTCATTTCATCTGTTATGATTAGATATGGAGTCATAAACCAACAATATTTTTCAGCTTTATTTATCATACTGATATAAACTTCTTCTCCTACTTGCTCATTATCCATAGGGCTGTCTGCATAAGGTTGAACAAACCCAGTTTGCTGTGCCGCATAATCATAGTGGAAAAGGTATTTACTAAAATCAGAATCATTAGCATCCTTATCACTTACTGCATTCCACATTTCCAAAAATGTCACCGTAAGCGACTGAACAGCATCTCCTTCTAAACGAATACCTGTATCTTTCCACTGTCCATACGGGTGTGTGTAATTAAAATATTCGTTTGCTAGATTATATCCACCTGTAAATCCGACTTTTCCATCAATAACTGTTATTTTTCTATGATCACGATTGTTCAAAAACAGATTTAAACCTGGCATAAACGGATTGAATACACGGCAATGAATTCCTATTGCCTCCATTTTTTTCACAAAATCTGTGTTAATAAAGCCTATAGAACCCATATCATCGTAGAATACTCTAACTTCCACACCTGCTTTTACTCGCTCTTCCAGAACATCTTGAATCTTATGCCATGCTTCAGCGTCTTCTATCGCATGATATTCCATAAAGATAAACTTCTGTGCTTTCTCCAAATCCTTAAGCTGTGCCTCTAATCCTTTCACTGCTTCATCAAAATACACAATATCCGTATTCTGATAGATTGGATACTGCGAATTTCTTTGTATGTAACTTGCTATATTTCCTGCTTTCGGAATTGTTTCTTTTATTCTGCTCAAACACTCCTGACTGTCCGGAAGCATTGGTAACAATTTGCTATCAATTTCTGCATATCGCTCACGCATTTTATGTGTGCCACCATTCAAACCAATCAACAAATACAGGCCTACACCCATAATTGGGAAAATTAGAATTAAGATGACCCAGGGCATTTTCATAGAGGATGTCTTATTTGATGCGTACAATCCCAAAACCAAGATCCCACTCAAAATCCTTGTAAATAAATTTATGATTTCTGCATATTCATTCAAGCGTGTTACGATAGTAATAATAAAAATCACTTCCAGAAGAATGCAGATTATGGAAAAACACAGCCGTTTTACCCCATTTTTTGTTTTTGCTTTGCCCTCTAAAGTATCTTGTTTCATATATATTCCACCTTCCTACTTGCTCAGTTTTCTCCCTAAATTTCGTAGAACATACCAATTTTGTCTTTTATTCTCTGCATTTCATTATCTGCTTCAATGATAGCTCTTGCAGAATGAAGTAATTCTTCACTTATCTCATCATAGCCAGGCATTTCTTCAATTCCTTTTTTATAGCGAAGTTGATGTTCCAATGTTGCCCAGAAATCCATACCATTGGTTCGAATCTGTAATTCTACACGCATAGGTGTTTTACCCTTAGCAAAAAATACTGGTATTTCAACAATCATATGATAGCTTCGATAACCATTCGATTTTGGATTTTTTATATAATCTTTTATTTCAATAACTTTAATATCATCCTGTTGGGTAATCAAATCTGATATCATATAAATATCGTCAATAAACGCACAAACTATTCGAACGCCTGCTACATCATTGAGATATGTCTGTATATTTTCTGTTGTAAATTCATATCCCATCTTCTGCAGTTTATCGTAAATACTATTGGGCTTCTTAATTCTTGTTTTTATAAAAGAAATAGGATTTCGATTGTTCTCAGCTGAAAATTCATCATCCAAAACCTCAAGTTTAGTTTGTATCTCCCGAATAGCACAACGATACATCATCATTAAATTATAAAATTTTGTAGCATTATTTAAAAACTGTAGTGATTCCGGACTGTCCATCCTGAGTTTTTTTACTTCATCTTTTGTCATGGAACTTTCCTTTCTACCTCATCCCTGATTTCAAAACATTATTTATTTTGATAGTTGATTCGTTCTCCTTGAATTACTGGATAACAAATCATTTTATCACTATCCAGATTTTCTACATGCATATCTACTGCACTGATCTGATGGTTTTCATAAGTATTGTAATAATAAATACCTTTTGTAATATTACAACACGACGTATACAATGTGATTTCATATTTTCCATCCGCTACTTCGCAACATCCTCGTTGCTGATCCACAGATCCGAGAATGTGGAAGAATTGGCTAACGCTTTCTTCCCCTGATTCACCTGAAATTGCATTTACCTTTGTAAAAGCCACACGTACAAAGCGTGAGGAAGATGAGAGATCTCCCGGAAGACCTAATCCTCCCATACCTCTACTATATGCATCAAGATCCAAATTTTCGCAGAAAGTATTTCTGGGCTGTTTAGGAGATAAATACATATAATTATTTAGTTGAAACATCTGCTGTGGAAATGGCGGATTATTCGTAAGCACTCCTACTGGATTGTCATAAATATGTAAACCATCTGACATAGATTCTACCGTAATTGACTCATTCTCATCAGAAATGATCCAGTGTAATTGTGCTAATGGGAATTGCTCGCTGAAAGGAGTATTAACAATATTAATTCGTTCAAGAAGCTCGCGAACTTCAACTAAAGAAGAACACTGACTTAAAATCCACGGAATAAATTCAAACTGTGCAATATTTTCCACATCTGGCTTAATCGCGGCATAAACAGCATTTCCGACAAAATTCAGTCCTGCCATTGCCACTCCTTTTTCATTCATAGCATCATAATACAAAGGATAATCCTCTGCAACATGAGCCATTCCAATAATTGCATAATGATTTTTCATATCGCCAACATGGCGAAAATTAAACGCATAATTACGTGGTGTAATTACTATCTGATCACCATAAGAGAATTCATAATCGAGGGTTCGTCCAAAGTAAAAATCTTTTGTTTTATAAGTTGCTGCTGTACACATGATCGTTTATCCTCCTAAATAGATTGAAATATGTCAATGAGTTTTTTTCTTGAACAATAGTATAGCACAATTCTTTTATTTTGTTCCAACTTTATACATGATCATAACATGTAAACTTTAAACTATTTTCCTAGATTATTTCTCCATCAGTTTTTCAAACCATGTATCTACTGCAAAAATATAGCTTTGATTGTATCAGTCCATCTGATTTTCATCAGTCAATAACGCTGTCATTCCTTGAATGTCTAAAATGCTTTCAGAAATGACTAATCAGGAATGACATCCATGATGTCTCCAATATTCGCATCAAGTGCGTTACAAATTTTTACAAGCACTTCGACATTAACATATTCATCTTTTCCGAGCTTGGCCATAGTTGATGAGCTTATACCTGCTGCGGATATAAGATCCTTTTTCTTCATCTTTTTATCAATCAGCAGCTTAAATAGTTTGCTATATGAAACGCCCATTGAAGTTCCTACTTTCTGAGTGATACCTAAATATATAAAATATTATAACACGATAGCTTCAAATTCGCAACAGAATATGCGAGAACTCAAATTTTTAATTTGAAAATTCATAACAGACGAATGTAAATAATGGGGCTGTGCTTGATATTCGACGATTGGAATGCAAAAGCTGGTTAGTCTGTACCAACGCCAGTGTGACAATCGTATCCCCCCTTCATCATAGAAAAAAGCAGCCTTTACCAGCTGCTTTCCTCATTATGCACGCATAAGAAAAAGTTCGGCGCAAAGCCGAACTTTGAAGTTATTTGGACAAATCTCTAACCAAGAGATCAAGTACATCATAGACGGTCTTTCTATCCTTGGTGGAAAGCTGAGAAACTTTTGCGTCAAGCTGATTATTCTTCTCAGTTACACCCGCATCAATGACATCGCAAAATATCATATCAGCAGAAACACCGAGTGCGTTCATAATATCAATTAGCGTTTCGACTGACGGTATCTTTACGCCTCTCTCGACAGCACTGATATAATTTGAACTCACATTCGCTTTCTGTGCCAAATCTTCCTGACGCATCTTTTTTGCGTTTCTGCATTTTCTGATATTCAGACCAATCGTTTCGATGTCCACGGGAACCACCTCCTTCAGCGTTACTATCGCACTATTAGTATTGTCCAACACATAAGTTTCCGGGCTGCGGTAATAGTAGATCCGCAGCGTGTTCGGCACCTTCCGCTTCGGGCACCATTCCGGTGCGCGTCTGCTTAGATCATGGTCTTTGAGATGTCTGGCTCTTTTCGATAGGGTGCAATAGCTTTCGCCAAAGTGCATCATGAGTCCCTTTGACTTCTGGGAAGCGGGGATCGCATGGTAATACCGTTCCGGGCAATTCCGACAGGTATACTCCTGCGGGGCAGATTCTCTTTTCATGTTTATACTCCTTATTGACTTATATTTGAGGCCCCGGAAATCATCCGGGGCCTCTGACTTATGGGCGCAGTGTAAAGCGGTTCTCGCCTGTAAATGCACTTTGCAGGTGTCTTACTTCCGTCTCCAGCGCCGCTATGATCTGTTCTACCTGTTCCGGTGTGTAATCGTAGCACACACGGCTTGCACAATTAGAAAGTGAATAGATAGCGTCTACGGCACGCTGTGTGCGCTGTTCGGCCACACGCACGAACCGTTCCGCCTTGGTTTCTCTTTGCTTCAATGCTCAATACCTCCTTTACGCAATTTCCTGTTCGCCCCAGCGAATGCTGAAACGGCCGTCTTCATCTATGTCGCGGTATAACAGCAGCGATGTGAGATCGTAGTCCACTCCAAATCGTTCGTAAATATCATCCATATCTGCTTCGTCGCCCTTCATGAAGAGATTGAGCTTCTCTTTTGCCAATATCATCTGCATCAGGTTGGACTCAATGCTCTGTGCATAGGTCAGGAAATAGATGTCCTTCCAGTCAACGGAATTAAAGCGGATGAAGCGCATGTAAAACTGGCTCATGCGGGAGTTGTTATAGTGCAACTCCGGGATGATGACTTTGTTGACGAACTCGAAGTTGACTGAACTGGGCAAGCTCTGCTGCGTACACAGCAGGATGCCGTTTCCGCTCTCGCGGAGTGTTTGCCGTAATGCCCTGCGTTTCGCAAAGGTAGTCGTCGCGCCGGTCACAATGAAAAGTGGCCGGTTGGGAAACGCTTCCCGCAGGGCTGCCGCATAGGCGTCCAGCACCACGGTATGGCGGACGCCTATGGCCACGATCTCTTCTGCCCAGCTGCCGGTAAGCTGGATCGTTCTCCGCAGCTTCCCTGGAAGCTCGCCGCTATACTCCGAAACCGTATTAGGCGCGGCACTGATCCGCAGCAAAAGCGTGATCTGCTGGATGATCCGCAGCATGGCATCTTTCCTCGCGTTATTCGTTGAGGTGAAATATTTCTGGCGCATGGTATGGAACTCCTTGACCGCCTGTACCCATACAACCTTCTCCTCTGCTGAAAACGGAATGGGCTCCTGATGGATACGTTTGATGTCCTTCCCAGTGACCTCCTCAAAGGTACGGGTGATTACTGTCTTGGCGAGGATATCACGCAGAATATCTGCATTGTAGATGTCCTGTGTGCGCTGTCCGACACCAAATACGGTGATCTTCTCCGGCAGATGTGAATTGGCAAACAGCGTGTAGCCACGACGATAGGCCGGGATCGGTTGACCGTACCACGGGTTAGTCTCTCGTGTCGCCGTGCCGTCCTTATCATAGTGATAGATGGTGTGGCAGCAGGATAGCATATTGATGGAATTGTTATAAAGTAATTCCATCTGCGGTGCGAACTCAGAGATGTTGTTCCGGGTACTGGTTCCTGTGGTCAGCAGCTTTGATTGGCATCGTCTGAAGCAGGACAGCACCGCCTTGGCACGGCTGCTGTACGGGTTGCAGATTTCATCGCTTTCATCCAGCACAAGGCAGGTTTTGCGGCTATGGATCTTCAGCCACTTTTTGATCTGCCTGCGATACTTGCACAGCGCATTAAAGGTCATCAGCACAAAGTCGCCGGGCTTGATCCGCTCCAGATCCCTCAGCCGTTCCACGAACACATACGACACGTCATAGTTTGGCAGCACCACATTCCAGTTATTGCGGATAGAGATGGCCGATGAAATGACCCAGGTGTTGCGGTAGCCCTGCTTCTCCATACGGTATTTCCCGTAAGCGATGCCGGCTATGGTCTTGCCGGAGCCTTGTTCCCACTGCAGCAGCGTATAACGCTTTTGCAGCGCAAGATTCAGGTCGTGGAGCTGTGTGTCGTTCAACAGGATCTCTTCCTCATTTTCCGAATCCCACAGCCAAAAATCATCCAGCCATTCCCCAATCTTGGTATCCTGACTCATTTCAGAGAAAGACTGGCTCTGTATCAGGTAGTCATTTCGTTTTTTTCGCAGCAGCCGTTCGTAACCCGGAAGCGTTTCACCATACAGTACCGCATTGTAGGCCGGAACAGGCCGGCGCATTTCAGCGGTCATACGACGCCGCGCCGCAGCACTATACCCTTTATATACGAAAGCATAGTCCTGCTTGACGAGACGGATCTCATCGCGTTCCGGCTGGCGATGCTGACTCCTGAGCGTCTGACGAAGATAATGCAGTACCTTTGCCTCAGTCAGTCGCCGGCTACACCACTCTTCGTACTTCATGTCCGGTGGCTGTGTTTCGGTATAAAACCGGTGCAGATACTCACAGCACTTGGCGTAACGGTCTTTCAAAGCAGGATGTATCTTGATCTGGTACAGCATCTTTTCCACCGTATAGGTGAACGATTCGGACGTCTGGCGCTCCTTTGCTAGTTCCCGCAGGATCTTGGCGCGGTTTTCTTTCAGCATGGCCTTTGGCATTTGCAGCAGTGTCATGTGGATCGTCTGTGCCGCACCATCAAAGATGCCGCCGGAAAGATCGTTATCCATTCCTGTGTGATAGCGAGCCGGTGTTTCGGCATCCACGCCCTTCTTCTGCCAGAACTGCAGCTTTATTGGGAAGTGCGAAACACCCATCTGCGCAAAGGTATCATCCGGCAACAGGATCTGACCAAGAAACCGGAATTGTGCCTCCATCTTCCGAATCATTGAGCTGTCCGAAAACGAGTCGGCCAGAAATGAGTTGGGTACGATCAAAGCCAGGATTCCCAGCGGCTTCAAGAATTGGGCAGCCTTCAAGCAATAGTAGAGCTGCGATAGATACTCCTTTCCATTCTCAGCCATCCATTGCAGGTTGAAGGGCGGGTTGCCTACCACATAATCAAAGCGTACCTGCGGCATATAATTGCGAATATCCTTATTAACCAGATTGGCCTCCGGATAAAGATATGACGCCACCTTGAATGCCTTGGTGTCCAATTCACAGCCGTAGACATTGGCTTCCACCGGCATTACGTTGAAGAAGTTCCCCATCCCACAGGTGAGGTCCGCTACCAGATCGTCCTCTTCCAGTCGAAGGCAATCCGCCACGAACTGACACAAGGCGGGCGGTGTAAAGAACTGGCCGTTTTCCAGTTCTTTTTTTGCCTCACTGTATGTATGGTAGCTCCGATAGTTCTTCCGGGAAAGCCCGTGCAGGCCTCCATCCCCTGTATAACCCTGAAAAATATCCTGCTTCGTGATACCATACGCTTCGCAGCAGTTGTTGTCGATCAGGTATAGGAGCTTTTCGTTAACTGCTCTGCGACTGCTCTGGGGGATCGATTCTGTCGAGGGTGTATACTTCATGACGACACCTCAGCATGAATAGTCAAGATACGTTTCGGCAAACTCCTTTGCAATAGATGCCGTCTTAAACTTCAGATCCACGCGCCCGTTTTTGAACATGCGCAGTTGTACGAGCTTCTGGCAGGTTGGAAACTGGAACTGCGATGTGGATACGTCAGAGTACCCCAGCAGCTCGGAAAAGCCTGCGGGAAAGCGCCCAAATGTATTGGTCTCATAGTGTGCTACAGCGGTAAAAATGTCCTGCATACGTTCTGCAAGCCTCCACTCTTCATGGCCCCATCGTTCATCGCAACTGCAAAAGTATCCGCCAAAACGAAGCGTATCTCCTTTTCCATCGTAACCGGCATTGCTATTACTCCAATATGCCGCCTTATGGCATTTGGTACGCAGCTCCTGAAAAGCACGTTCTACGAAGCTGAGTCCGTCCAGCTGTATAAACATCTGGTCAACCACATCTTCATAGTGCAGCGAAAGATCCCGCAGATTGCGATGATACTCCTTGCTCGTATCCATATCGCACCTATACGGGTCCGGCTCTGCGGGGATCAGATGCTCTTTGATGGCATCCGTTGAGATCGTTACGCTATATTTCTCATTGAAATGCTGTGTGAGCTCAGAGATGAACCTACTGTGGAACTTCTCCAGTTCTCGGTTCAGATCCGTTACCCCGAACCGGTAATTGCTCCCAAAGTAGGGCAGCGACCCATCCTGTCCTATGCCGAGCAGGTCTCTTTGCGCCTGAATCGCTTTTTTCCACTGTTGGCGTATTTCACGGAGCGCACGGCAGGATTCATCATACGCCTGTTGATGGGTTTCGCAGAACATCAGGTCATCCTCCGGCAGGCGGGAATCCGCCTTGATCTCAACTTGCTCCAATTTATCGAGTAATCCCATAATTAAAAGTCCTCCTACAAAAACAAAAGCACCGCTGAACTGTCGTCAAACAATTCAGCGGTGCTTCTCCGCGTTTATTTCTTATTGTGCTGCTTCGATTAACACGTTTGGTATCCGGGGAATGGGCATAGATTTACACTGGACTTTACTGCCGCATAAATTGGTATGTTAGCTTCCTTCGATCCCATTATACCCATTATACTGGGAGATGGGGATATAGGAGGACGGCGTTTGCCGCCCTCCTATACCATTCGTCATACTATGCGCACATCGCCTCCGGCAGTTCCATCACAAAAGGGTACGTTTCCAAGGACACATGATACATGGAGTTCATGGTCTCAAAAACGGCCTTTCGGTCAGTGAGAGATTGGATACGGACGACCCGTGAGGTGCAGACCAGACCGCTATGATGGCGTATCCATGCACGGCTGCCCTCGCAGAGCGGTGCGGCCAACCGGCCGGTAAGAATGACCTGCTTCTTATTCATTTTCTTTCTCCTTCCTTCGACCTGTGTGGTCGTGAAAAGCGCGATCATTATCCGAATCGAAAAACAGCTTGCGAATGATCTAATAGGCGCACTTGAGAATACTCCGCACCATGTGCACGGTGGTATTCTCCCTCTGCGCGATCTCCCGCGTACCGTAGCCATCTGCCTTGAGCCGCAGTACGTTCATATCACGGCGGGGCATATGCCGGCCCAGATCGTGGAACAGCAGGCCGATCTCCATCTCCAGAAAGCTCTCATCCGTTGCGGAGAGCATATCGGACAGAGACAGGCCGGCATCGTCCATAACAGCATTGAGGCTGACCGTCGGTGCTGCACGCTTGGTAGATGCCTGATGGCGGAAGTGGTCTGCCAGGCGGCTCTCCATCTTGCGCCATGCAATGGTGGCGAAGCTGAAACGGCTGGACTCACCCTGCGTGGTATAGTCCATGACTGCCTGCAAGTAGCCAAAGACCACCACATCGTAATACTCATCCTCCGGCAGCTTCTTCTCATTGAGAAAAGCATAGACCAGATTGTGATGCTCCTCCGCAAATAACTGCTGCGCCGGGGTCATGGGGGTATTTTCATTCATTACAGTTCCTCCTATATGCCGGGAGCCGCAGCCTGTGTTTTACACAGACTGCGGCTCTTCACATGTTTCAGATCCTTATAAGGTCTGACAGGTTCATTTAGTGGGGAAGCTCCTCACGCTCGCCATCGATCACATCCGCACCGGAAATGCAGAAATGCTGGCCGCTGTCGGCAACAGCATACTCGGTGTTTGCGGTGGCATACTGGTCCTCCTCGCCCTCACGGGCGGCAGACAGCTCCGCACGGTTCTTCAGCATCTCCTTCGCCTGCTGGCGGAACGACTCTACAAAGGCGCGGAACTCGCCCACCTGTTCAGGCTGGAGATCTTCCACTTTACGGAAGGTCGCCACGCTGTAGGTGTTGTTGCCGTTGTCCACGCGCTTCAAGCCGATCTGCACCACGCTGCTCCATGCCGGACGGCGCCGGGCCACAAATGCGGCATTCATGAAATCATTGAACGGTCGCAGGCTGGTAGGCGGCAGAGAGAGCTGCAGCGGGATATAGTCACCGTCCTGCAGAAGGTACAGAATACGCATATTCTTGCAGGCCTTTCCCTTTCCGTCTGTTGCCGTCCCGTAACGGTTCAGCTCACAGGCAGCACAGACACCGCCGGGCGTACCGTAGCCCTGCTTTCCGTCCACGGTGGAGCACAGAGGGACGGTGTTATCATCGTATTCACAGCCCTCGGGCCAATACGCGCCACTGGCATGGTGATACAGGATAACGCCCTGCAGAAAACGGGTATACTCCGGATTCTCCGGGTCGCCGGTAGGCAGCTCGAATTGCAGTGCGCCGCCGGACGGGATCTTGACCTTGGGGAATGAGAGCGTCAAGCCCTCCATATCGTCGGCAAGATCATCGTTGCCGAAATCAAGGCCGGCCATGGTGGGAAGGTTGAATGCACTGGCGGTTGCCATCGTAGTAGTTTCAGGATAACTCATTTTTTGATCCTCCATTTTATCTTTTTTGTTTTTCACATTACGCCGCGGATACCTGATTCAGCCGCGACCACACACTTCTGGGCATTGCCAGAATGTTGTAGCCGATGATCTCCAGATCCGAGGCGCGGTCATAGCTGCTTACGTCCTGACTGTACCGTGTTACCGCATTGGAAAGACCGTACAGGCTCAGGTCATGGCCTTCGATCAGATGCTGCAGGATACCTTCTCCCTCCGAGTCCGTAAGGCCGAACTGTCTGCTGGCCAGCTTCACAACGCCGGGTACATCTGCGGTGTTCATGGGGACGGCCGCAGCCTCCCGCATCATGCCCACCACCTGAGCGAACCGCGCTTCCTCTGCGGCGGCACGGACAGTGTCCTGCACCTTCAGCAGAAAAGCGTGATCGTCTGCAGCCAGCGTTTTTTCGGAATAGAGCTGGAAGTTCTCCTCCGCATCCGTTGCCCGGCCAATATGGTTGCGCTTTGTGGCGGCGTCGTTGACCACCATACCGTTGCTGCATACCAATCGGTAGATCAGAGGCTGGATGTTGACAGAGCCTAAGCCCACCTCGCTATTGCTGATGACCACACCGGCCTGCACTGTGTCACCCGGCGTCACATCCTCCTGTAAACGGGGATTGACCGCCTTGATATACATGCGGGAGTCGGTGATCTGGCAGCTCTCGATGCGCACATCGGGGATCTCCGCCAGGATGGGCAGCACCGCTGAGGCGATACTGTAGTTGTCCATACGCAGATAACGATTGCTGAGGTAGGCACGTGCCTTACCGTCCAGCACACGGATCATGCGCTGGGCAGGTGTCCGCTCCAGCCACGTGTTGACATTGTGTGCCAGTAGTCCGGGGTCTTCGCTGCGCATCCGCTCATAGTACTTGGCAGGGATACTCAGATGCGTACCGATCTGCCGGTGGGCGATGTCCCCGATCTCCAGCGGTTCGATACGGTCTGCGCCGTCACTGTCCAGCACACGAAGTGTCAGATCGGGACCATAGCTTTCCAGACGAAGATTGCCGGTATTGACCACATAATCCTCTTTGGCACTCTGCTGCCGGGTGATCTCCGCGGCAAGCTGCTCCAGGGTTAAGCCTGTTTTCATGGCAGCACCCTCCTTACCAGTTCAGTGCGATGGCATCATCCGTCATGCTGGCGGCGATGCCCTCACGCTCGAACACCTTCAGGAGCCGGGGCCAGTAATGCTTCTCCGGCAGGCTTTTGAATGAGGTCTGCGCTTTCTCTACGTCACCCTGACGGATGCAGATGTCACCGTTGTCCTTGATGACAAGGCTGCTATAGCCACGGGAATTGAGGTCGTAGATCAGATCATCCAGAACCTTGCGTCCCTGTTGCTCGAACCAGACCTGCGGATCGATCTCACGTGGCGGAGCAGGCAGCTTCTCGGAGGTGCCGTTCTCCGCCGCACTCTGTACCACAGGTGTGACCTTCAGCAGTGAGCAGGAGAAGTTGGCCTTTTGGTCAAAGGTCACTTCCGCCTGATCATAGTCGGGAATACCAGAGATGGTGATACGGCCTGTACCGCCGTGAAGGATCAGCTTCTCCGGCTCTGGGCTGCGCCACTCCCATGTGGCATCCGGATACACTGCTTTCAAATATGCTGATATCCGGTGGTTAACATGGCGGAGCAGCAGTGGGCCGAAGCCATCCTCCTCTTCCACAGACAGTGCGCGAAGACTCTGGCGCTGTGCGTCATAGGCTGCTCTGCGGGCGGCGCGCCGCTTTTCGTTTTCCTGTTCCTGTATATAAGGGAACACGAATGCGGCCGTGACCCAAATCGCCCAAATGGTAAATGCGGCTGTCAGAAGCCAGATCTGTGTGTCGCTGCGTACAAATGCAACGATGGCCAGAACGGCTGCGATAAGGACAGATACGCCAGACCAGATGGACTTCTTCTTATTCATGCTTTGCACATCCTTTCCTTTTCGTGATGAAAACAAAAAAGAGGAGCTGCCACGCATCCTTTTGATACATGACAGCTCCTCTTATGCCCGGCATCCTATCCGGGCAAGGGTTCTCGTTCTCCGTCGATCTCCGGTACCTGTTCAGGCACTTTCGTGTCATAGGGCTGGAGATACCGCCATCGCAGCGCGATGACCTTCAGACGCTTATCCCGCGTCCAACCATCCCGTTTCAGATAGTCCTCCAGCTCCAGTATGCCTTCCACACTGATCAGCGCGCCGCGGCACAAGCCTCTTTTGGCGAACTGTGAGGCAATAGCCCCAAAGGCAACGACCTGATAATACTGCGTTCTTGCGTAAGCCCCCTTACCGGTACGCTCCGCAAGGTCGAACCGTAGATAGGGTCGATTATTGACGCTGATCTTCAGTTCAATATCATCCGATACAATACGGCCAACGACGGATATGTTTGCCATTACACTCCTTTCTGCCTTACGGCTTAAATATCTATAATAAAAAGTGCCGGCATACAGCATCAGCAATAAGCCAAAGCTGTCATGTCGGCACTAAATTACAATCTTAACAAACGTGTGCGATCCGAAAGGTATTCGGAAACCCTGAATAGGCGATGCACAAAGAACAACTACAAGTGTATTGTAGCACTATATATTGCGATTGTCAAGAGTTGCAATTCTATATATAGATATTTATTGAAACACACGAGAATCAATGATGTGCTGCAGCGCAGTGATTGCGGTGGAATATGACACGTCTTCAAAAAGGAGTGCGGATGTAATCTGCTCATAGTCACTCCTATATGCATCGGAGTCAACGATCTGTCGGAGGAGATCATTCATATCCACTCCCTCTTGCGCAGACGGGCATATCTTGTGTGGGCGGCGTTCCAGAATGACCTCGCGGGCTAAGCGCCGCAGAGTATCATCGATTGTGACGATCATACTCAGTTTATATATGTCATAGATATGTCGCGAATGCTCTGTGATAGCTCCGTTGAGATAGTAGTCCGCAAGCGCAAACAGCTTATCCAGCAAAGTGCGTTCCGCTGCCTGCACATTGACCGAAAATGGTTGCAGATGATATTCGCGGATAATGTCATCCCTGCCACTATCTTTCAGGAAATCATAAATGAGACTGGATGCGTCCATGGGATGATTCGGGAATGCGCGCATGGAGACAACGGTTTCAACGATAAGCTGCTGCTTCAAATACGCTGCCCCTTGCAAAGCTGGGTAATTGATGATATAGCGATTATAGTCACGCCGGCTGCGAATTTCTTCAGCATTGCTCAGAGATAAATCTAAGTCATCAATTACCGTCACAATATTCCGCTTGAGCGCTTTGCGTTGTCCTTCACTGGGACGATCTTCAACATTCAGGTCAATGTCCTCAGAAAAACGCTGGATCAGCTTATAGCATTTTGAGAGTGAAGTGCCGCCCTTAAACACGATGTCCGGCTGGTAGGAAGTCAGCTTCCTCAAAAATTCTGTGACATAGTAGTCCTTCTCGATGATACTGGCTGCGATCCCCGTCGCATCCGCCGTTCGCAGCACTGTCTGCTCGAACAATTCTCTATTACTGTGTAACATGATAGATGATCTCACTTTCCACCAGAGTGCGCATAGCCTTATCAGGAAATGCCGGTGCGTATTCTGTGATGTCGCGTCTTGTAATGCTGTTTTTTGTGATAAACTCTATGGTCCGCTTCTTTCTTCCCTCTGAGAAATAAGATGCCGGCACCTCATTCATAAGTTCCAGGAAGCTCAACACAGCAACATTCTTTGCCGTGATCTTACTTCTGGCTCTGCGTAAAATAACACGCTGCTTCCCGATAGCTATCTCACGGGAACGCGTCTTTTCGTTGTTGGTACAGACTTCTATGGTATTTGGCATTTGCGTTGACAGCCCCAGTTGGTTTAAGAAAGCTGCACCGGAATAGTAGCCATAACAGCCAGAGCTATCCTTTACATACTTTTTCTCGATTACCTTGCGGGGGTCGAGCAGACTGGCACCAAATGCTGTCTCAGTGGGAATATAATAAATGCCCCGGTCAAAACGCGCCAGTTTACCAGTCCTACACAATTCGTTCAGTTCTTTGAAGAGCCACGGGCGTGAATAGCCCCCGCAGTCAATCTCATCAAGTAAGATCGGCTCGTTACAGCCGAAATCCTCTGTGAGTCTATCTAAAAGTGCCATATCACAGCCCCCTTCTAATCATAGTATGCTCACCTTGGTTTGAATTATACTATTTTTGATGCGTAATGTCAATATTGCTATAATCCGACGCCTCCTCAAGCCCAAGAAAACCATCGGTCGGGAGGGATGCGCCAAGGAAGCTGCTGCCGGTCAGGATACGCTCGGAAGATTTGAAATAGAAACGGTACTGGCGTCCGATTTCTACTCTGTCCTGCTTGGGCAGTACGAGCGTCATTTCATGCTCCTGACTATCTATGATCCGGATATTGCGGTACTTGCGGAGCGGCGTCTGCATGATGGCAATGCAAAAGCCATCAATGGTGGTATAGTGGGCGGTGATAATGAGATGATAGATTGCCACAGCTTTGCAAGCGAGACCTACGGCGAGGATGCCGCTGAGCAGCACGGTGATGGTATCACGGGAAAAGAAAATGGCTGCCAGACCCACAAAGAAGAAAGCTGCTCCTACCAATGCGGTAAGAAGCAGCTTTTTCTTCAGAGGCAGCGGTGCTGTCCTGAGCTTGTCCATCATGACAGCCTTTCAAAGATGATCTGGCGGCGCAGATAGAGGTTTGCCACAGCCTGCAGCACCGGGCGGCAGCAGCCGAAAGGCCTGACCACATCTGCGATATTATCGCTGGTGGTGGTATCGTCTGCATACAGGGCCTCCATCAGCTGCGAATCAGAGTGGATCGTATGGATATCATACTCCACGCACTTGATCAGCTCTGCTGTGGACAAAAGAGCCTGTTGGGACAGATGGTAGACCCGCCGCTCATTTGTGCTGCGCCGATCCTTGCGGAACAGCTTCCTGGTAATGGCAAAGGGAACATGGCCGAAGACCGTCAGCTTGATAAAGGAAATCAGGCGCAGCAGCAGACTGTCGGAGATCGGCACCACATAAAGCCCTGACAGCAGGGCATACAGCGCATCCTCACCGGTCTCGCCGCAGCCCTCAACCACCAGTCCGCGCTGCAGCAGCCGACGCATACAGTCATGGAAGCTGCGCCGCGGCGCGATGCTGCCGGCTTTCAGCTTGGCGATATAGGTATCCTCAAGGGCTCTGGCATCCATGATCTGCCAGTTCAGCGTGGCCCATAGGATCATCTCCTGAATGTCCAACGCGTACTCTCGCTTATTGATGATGACCATAGGGCAGGTCATATCGCCCATGTGGCCTTTGCGCTCGAAACGGCCCACTGCCGTGTAGTATTTCTGCATGTATTTCACCTCACATTTTCTCATGAAGCCTTGGGGCCTTTCTTCATCGGCTCATATTCAAGACTTTGCAAAAACTCCTTGTTGGACTTCAGGCGCTCGGCAGCTCTATGTACGGCCGCGCCCAAGTAGTTTGCCTTGATGCCATAATGGGCGGCGATGTCTGTATTGCTCAGGCCGATAAATTTCAGCTGCATTGCCTCAATGCCCAGCCGCGCGACACCATCGTATTGCCGCTTTGTGCTTTCCAGAAGGGATAGTGCATCTACCTCAGCCAACTGCTCCTGAAAGCTGCGGATACCGGAAGCCATGGCACGGCGGCTGTCAGCTTCCGTATCAAAGATCTCCGATACCGGGAAGCAGCGTCTCTCCTTGCTGCGCTGTAACCGGCAATAGGTACGCAGACCGTTCTCAACGACCTTCTGGGCATAGGTAGGAAAGCTGGCGCCGCCCTCCGGGTCATAGGTCACTGCGGCCTTGCAGAGCCAGATACATCCCTCTTGAAACAAGTCATCATAGCCGAAGCCATAAAGCTGCTCGTTGACCTGAATACTGGTGCGGATAGCCCAGCGTACTGTGTCCATGTTCGCCTCTACCATATCGCGCTGGGTATCGGTAAGGGCGATATCCTTATTCTTCATTGTTGAATTCACCTCTCTTTCCCGGTGGATTTAGGCACAGTCTCTATGCGATCTCTGTGCCAGGGATATGAAACTGTTCACAGGCGCGGATCAGCCGGTCACACATATACGCACCGAATTGCGCGATGTGCGCCTGATCTTTATGCAGACCGAACTCTGTCTGCATCCATTGGTACGCCTCTCGTTTGGACATCAGGCCGGAGCGCCATAGGCGGTCAAAAGCTCGGTGTGCCTGGATACGTTTATGCCGCAGGTCCCCGTCTGCCAGAGAGCCCAACGGGAGCCGCGTGGTGCGATGGGCGGCCACATAGCTGTTGCAGGCGGGGTAACGGTCACAGACATACAGATACTTGTATGTGCCGCGGTCATTTCCATACACAAAGCTGGCCGGGTGTAGAGTGGCCTTGGCCCCGCAGTTGGGGCAGTGGATGTTGACTCTTTTCAGATGATTCACCTCCTTTACAGGGTGTGTATACGTTCATTGCTGGCAGCTCTCCCACATCTGGGAAAGACTGCACCGTTTCGGGTCCTCTACATTCCAGACAAGCCAACTGGTATAGAAGTGTTGGAAGCCTTCCAGCGTCATAACGCCGACGCAATCATACTTATCCACGGTCTCACCGGAAAGCTCCTCGAATACTGCTACGGGGATGATCGTTGGCACGGCATTGTGATTTACAGACAGAAGAAAGCCGGAGCAGTTGGGACAATGCTGGCAGTCGATGAAAAAACTGTTCCGCCAATTACAGCAGGTTGCCTGTAAAAATCGGTAAAAACGCTTGTCCATAAAAATCCCCCTATTATCATTATCCGTAAAACGAAATCAAAAGTGCGCCACTTTTTGAAAAAATTTTCAAATTTCTCTGCGGCCGCGGGGTCGGGGGCGTCTGGAGACGATAAATGTCATGGCCGCAGCCACGGCCAGAATGATACAAATTGCTTTTTTCATAGTATTGATCCTCCTAATTTTTGGTTCTTTCACAATAGACCACATACCGCTGTTTACCGCCGCTGGCATAAGGGTGGCAGGTTAGCAGCGTCAGCAGGTCGCGGTTCGGTTGTATCTTAATTTTGTTCGCTTCATAGGGCTGGATGATTTGAATATCGGCCACCGTATAGGTCAGCGTCTCCCACAGGTTCGTAAGCTTCACGGTGTCGCCTACAGCCAGCTTGTCTATATGCCGGAAGTAATCCGCACCGCGCCAGCCCCGGTGGCCTGCAATGACGCAGTTGGTGTTGGCACCGCCGATAGGGGCAGAGGTATTGCCCAACACCGCAGCCCCTGCGGCGAGGTGGTCGTCGGATGCGCCTAGATAGACCGGCATGGTCAGTTCCATGGCTGGTATCTCCAGCACACCGATGATTTCATCATCAATGCCGTAGGTAGTCAGGTCGGCGGCGAGCTCCTCGCAGGCTTCCAAGTCAACGAGGCCGGATTGCTTCTCGTTATAGATGCGCTGATTGTACGATTGCAAGGCCGCCAGCAGTTCGGGGTACTGCTGCTCCGGTTCGTCGCGGTCGGTCAGGAACTCCTGCACAGCAGTTGCGGCGCTGCTCTGGAGCCGGTGGCCTGTGAACACCGGCCACAGCATCACGCAGATACCCGCCACAGCCAGCAGCGCCGCCAGCAAAAGGGATGTCCTACGCATGGCGAAGCCTCCTCACCAAAAAGTACCCGCCACCGACCACTGCCACCGTGCCAAGGCCGATGCCTAAGCCGGTGAGGTAATGCTGCATCCACGAGGAAGTGGTCTTCTGCGTTTCGGCAGCCTCCGCTTCCCGTTCTGGCACATACGGCACCCGATGACCTCGTACCAACAACCGGTGGGTGTTGACGCCAAATGGAGTGCAAGTGACAAGAGTAACCAAATCCTTGCCATCCTCGATTTGCAGCAGGCTTGTGTCTGTGGGCAGTACCGTATTGATGGCGTCTACCTCATAAGCCAAGACTTCACCCAAAACGTGAATATAAAAGATGTCGCCTTTTTCGAGCTGGTCAATATCCGAAAATAGCTTGGAGCTCGCCATACCACTGTGCGCCGACAGAACCGCATGGGTACTGTTGCCACCCACTGGCAGAGATGTTCCTACTACATGACCGACCGCTCGCTCCAACGTTTCGGCACCCGTTCCATGCTGTACCGGCAAGTACACATTGATTTTTGGAATGTCAACGTAGCACATGACGCCGCCCACGGTGAGTTGTTCGGCGTAGGCCAAGGGAGGGGCAGAAGCCCCTCCCTCAGTGATGGCTGCGCCGGACAGCATAGCGTTGTACTGCTTTGCGGCTTCACGCTGGGCGGTCAGCTCAGCATCGTCGGTGTCCTCGATGGCGGCGGTGTAAGTGGTTTCTACATCGGAGTGGTACTTTTCGCTCACCAACTCACCAATCAACGGGTAAAGCAAAAGCCCCAGCGCCACAACGCCGCAAGCCGCCGCCAGTAGCCAGCGTTTCACTGCTCACCCTTGTGCTGCTTACGGCTGCGAATCACGATGAAGGCCGCTGCACCCAGCAGTGCCACGCCGCCGATGGTGAACATCCAGGTACCGTAGCCACCGGTCTTGGGCAGATCAAAACCGGGGTTGTTAATCACGGTCAGGGGGACAATGGCATTGCCATCACTCATGGTGACGTCCTTGCCATTGACGGTGGCGGAGGCGGTCAGCAGCTTGGCGCCGCACTTCTCGCAGGCGCCGTTTTCGGAGGTCTTAATAACGATCTTGACTGCCTCCTTGAGCAGCACATAGCCCTTATCCGTGGCAATTTCGGTCAGGGAATAGCTATCGTCCTCCAGACCCTTGACCACGATGTGGCCGCTGCTGTTGGGGATAAAGGTGGTAGCATCAGACTTCTTGGAGGTAAATCCCTTGGCGTAGTACACGCCATCCTTCAGGTCTGCGATGATGTAGCAGTCGTCGGTGTCATTGTGCAGCAGGAACTTGACGCTCTGGACGCTGCCCTTACCATCAGAGAACTGCTTCAGCACGTCAATGCCGTAAGTATACACGTGGCAGCAATCTTCCAGAGTGTCGTAGTAGGTAGTATTGGTACGCTTCCAAGTCAGGGTCACAGTGTTGGGATTATCAGTATCGCCCATCTTGGCGTCGGGGGTCAGGGTGGCAGCGTAGGTGATCCGCATGGTGCAATCGCTGTAGCCGCGTTTCACGCTGTCGGTGTAAACAGTGGTCGCCTCATTGATCTCGCTCAGGCCGGATTCGGTCATGCGGATGGTCATGGTGTTGGCGGTATCATCATAAGTCACGGTGAACTTGCCGGAATCCTCGCCCCAAGTGGCAATCTTATCGGTGCAGCCAGCATCGCGGAAGAACTCGATAACCACGTCGTTCTTATTGTAGCGGATGCCCTTGCTCAGAGTGTCCACATAGGTATACTCGCTGAGAGAAGAAGCCTTGGAAGTGATCGTAGGCAGGGTGCTGATGATCTGATAATCCACAACATCGCCCACGGAGGCGGTAGCGGTATGCTCGAAGCCATCGGTGATGTCGGTCAGGCTGCCGTTGTGCTTGCCGGTGCTGTTCTTGCTCTCACGGACAGTCTTTTCCAAGTCGGGGTTGCCAGTTTGGTTTTTGGGGTAAATGACCAGATCGTAAAGCCACTCGCTGCCATCGACGGTCGTCATAGGCAGGGAGATCAGGAAGGGATTGCAAGTAGAAGTTACGTTTTCTGGAACGCGAGTTTCCACCACCAGATAAAGCCCCTGCTCCATGTTGGATGCAGAGGTATGACCGGTCGTATCGGTCTCAGTCATGGCAACGCCGCCGTTCTTCACGGCAGTTTCCAGAGCGTTCTTCGCACTCGTGGCATTGGCAGCCAGCGCGGCAGCCAGCTTATTGTTCAGACTGTCAGAAGTATAGTAGTTGATGCCGTTCTCAGTCTTGTGAGCATCGGAAGCGGTCAGGCCAATGGCGGACAGCACGGCGTTGGAGCGCTCAGAGCCATCAAAGCCATACAGCACACCCACCTGACGCTGACCATCCACCACCTCGTTGTTCATGGCAATGTCAGCGACGCGAAGGTATGTGAACTCAACACCCGGAATGGCGTATTTGCTCAGCTTGTCAATAACGGTGTCGTCATGCAGACCTGTACTGACGTAGGATTCCGCATCCCACACACCGTCCGCGCTTGCTTTGGTGATGTCATATTTATAGATACTCAGGGATGCTTTCTTCGCCGGGTCAATGGTAGGTTCCGCGGCAAATGCCGTAGTCATCAGGCCGAAGGCCATGAGCGCCGCCATCAGCAGCGCCAATACGCGATGAATCTTTTTCATGTTCAGTTGTTCTCCTTGATGTTAGATTTTTTGTAAAAATAAGCACCCGCCATCAAAGCGAGTGCTGCAAACAGAATATAGGGGGTAAAACCTGCGCTTCCCGTGAAGGGCAGGACGAAGCCCGCACTGTTACAGGCTGTGATGGTAACGTCAGGATTGGTGTTGTCCAGCGTTCCTACAAACAGAGGTTCCGTCATTAGGGTGTACCCCGCAGGTGCTTTTACCTCGGTAATACGGAATTGAGCACCAATTTTGAGGTCGCCCCACTTGGCAATCCCGGACTTATCGGTGGTGATCCGGCTTACTTCCGTCCAGCTCTGACCATCCGTGGAAGTTTCCAGCAACAGTTCAGCTCCAGCGAGAGGGCTGCCGGTAACGTCAACCTTGCGGACGGTAATGCAGCCCTTGACAGGCTTATTCTCGCGGGTGACTTTGATGTTAAGGTTCTCGCTGGTCAGGCTGAAATCATACTTGGTATCGTCCAACTGGTAGCCATCCACGGTGCTGATTTCCTGATAGCTATAGCTGCCGGGTTTGAGATTATCGAAAGTCACCTTGCCATTGGTGTCAGTCGTACCGTCCGCAATCTTGTTGCCCTCAGCGTCAAAGAGCCGATACACCACACCGGCCAAAGGCTTCTTGGTGTCAGCGTCAACCTTCAGGATCTCGATGCTTCCGGTAATCAGCTTGTTCTCACGAGTGACTTTCAGCACCTGTCCGTTCTGATTTAGCACAACGGGAAAAGCCGTATCATCCAGTTCATATCCAGTCGGTGCTTGGAACTCCTTGCAGGTGTAGTTACCCAGCTTCAGGCCGGTGAACGTCAGCTTACCATTCACATCTGTATAGCCTTCTGCGACTTGGCTTCCAGAAGCGTCATACAGACGGAAACCGGCACCCTGAAGCGGTGTGTTAGAATCCGCGTCCACCTTGCTGATCTCAACACTGGCCTTCCCCAGCGCATTGGTTCGGGTCGCCGTGATATTCAGGGTGGTGGATGTAATGGTGATTGGGTACTTGGTGTTGTCCACCACATACCCGGAAGGTGCGCTGATTTCCTGATAGGTATAGCTGCCGAGAGCCAGATCCGAAAAGACCGCTTTGCCATCCGCACCTGTAGTCACATCAGCCACCTTATTGCCGCTGGCGTCATAGAGCCGATAGGTAACACCTGCCAGCGCCTTGCCGGTATCTGCGTCGGTCTTATTGATGGTCAGGCTGCCCTTATCTTCCGTCACGGTGGCCTTGATCTTGATATAGGCTCTCACAGGATCAAGCCCTGTGCCAGTATAGCTGGCCAGAGACTGATATTTTCCAGTGCTGTCGTACCAACACAATACCGCTTCGTCCGGATCAATGCCGTAGGCACTGCCGGTGGCAGAATAGGTTTTCTCGGTAGAAAGGCCCTTGGCCGCCTCCGGTGTGGCCGTGATGGTCAGGGTATTGCCCTTCTGAGAAAACGTAATGCCGTTGCCGCTGTTCGAGCTGAAATTGAAATCGGACAGCACACCGTTGGTGTCGGTAACGCTGGCGGAGTAGTTGCCGCTGGTATCCTTGGTCAGCTCAATGGTATCGCACCAACGGGAGCTTGTGGCCGCAAAGCTGGGGATGTCTGTTGCGCTTTGCATCGCGTCTACGATTTCACTGTACCACAGCTCAAATGTGGGATAACGAGACGTATCCACGCAGCCAAAAAATGGGCTGCTGCCCCAGGAACGGTAGTCATACGGGCTGCGATATTCGCAAATCAAGTCCCAAATGACTGCCTGCGTGGCGGCCCACTTTTCAGCGTTCACGATGTCGCTGCTGTTGCTGTCACCGTATGCCGTACCATACTCGGCACTGGGATAGCCGCAGGCAAGCGCCAGCGCGATACCGCTCTGTACCGAGGCGGGCAGGTTGTACCAGCACCCACTGGAGCCCTGCACATAATTGCGGCTATCATCCGATCTGACGCCAGGCTGGATACAGTAGGCCACTGTGCCATCAACATACTTGACGTGGTACAGGGCGCTGCCGCTGCCCAAGCTGCTGTCCGCCAGAATGGTCAGGTTTGTTATGCTGGGCGTCGTCGAACTGCTGTAGTCATACTGCTTAAAGGTTAACTGCGAGGTGTAGACATACACCTTGTACTTGACCACAACTGTGGCAGCGTAGGCGGACACCGCCAGCATCGCCGCCATAACCAGTGCAAGTACCAAGGCTGTAAATCGTTTAACAGTTTTCAATAGCTTCCTCCTTTGTTGGAAAAGGTAAAGCCCCTCTGTTGCCAGAGAGGCTTTGCGTATGGAATTGTTGCGTTTTAGTCGTAGAGGACATAGATCAGCAGGCTCCCGCCATCCTCCACAATGCGGACGTTGCAGTGGAAACCGGCGTCTGCTACGCTGTCCCGGCCTGCCTGCATCATGAGCTGCTTAAAGGTGAAGTCCACCATGTCCCGCGCTTTGGATTCCAGTGTTTCCTGCGAGGCATCCACCGGCACTGCGGCGGGGAAACGGTAGGCGCTGTTGTCCAGCGTCAGGCCGCTGTCTGTGGTGACGCCGTACTGCGCCACCGCGTAGGCATTAGCCGCGTCGATGGCCGCCTGCCGGTCTGCCGGGGACATTGGTTCGGGCGTAGGTTCCGGTTCTGGCGTAGGCTCCGGCTCCACATATCCCGTCTTTGCGTGGACGGTCTCGGAGGGAATGTCCTCTGTGACATTGGGCTGTGTGGTGGTTGCAGACGCAGCCTGCGGCACTTCGGTATCTGCGTTTGCTGGAGTGTCCGCAGGGTCGCTTTCCACGATGCGTACTGGGGTATCTTCGTGTTCAGACTGCTGTGGAGTGGGGATCGTTTCATTCTTTGCATCATTCGTAACGATGGAAGACTGCTCCTGTTCGGGAAGCAGCGCCACAGGTTCCGGTTCTGCCAGCATCTGAGTTGCCTTGGCTGCACAACCGATCAAACATGTAATACTCAGTGCCAGCGGGATGCAATAGATCAGCTTATTCCTCATGGGTATCTCTCCTTCGTGTAAATATGGGATAGTCCTTTTCTGCGAGGACTTAATCATACTTACGACTGGAGAATCCCTTTTTTCAACAGCAAATTTCAGAAATCACGAAGCGTACACGATTGGGTAATGGCAAGTATCGTCTGTACCCAGTCACAAAGCACCAAAAGAACGGATTACTGCATCGGGGCTCACCACCTTCCTACATGTGAAAGACCGCTGAGTTGTTACCCAGCGGTCTTTACAATTTTGACTGTACCAAGTATAGCATATGGGGATTTACGACGAAATCGCAAAACAGTGCCAATCTGTTGCCATCCTTTGCCGATGTAGTGACACGACATTTGATGTGCCATATGTTTTACACTTTTTTAACTGCAATTCTCCCGCTTCCTGTGGTAAACTGGTAGTATGCATAATGCTAAAGTAAAAAAGTAGAAGGAGGGCAACATTTGATGAAGCATGATATGTCGTACCTGAAGGATCTGCCCATTGCCGTTTTAGGCGGCGGCGCGGTCGGAAAAACCTGTGCCGCAGATATGAAGCTGGCCGGGCGGGAAGTGCGGCTCTATTCCCGCACCCCAAAGGCCGTGGCGAATCTGGACAAGACCGGCATCCTGCTGGATGGCGTACAACGGAACCTGTACGGCTTTGAGCGGTCAGGCCGCGCGTTTCTGGATCTGGCCAGCAACGACATGGCCGAGGTGGTAAAGGGCGCGGGGCTTATCGTGATCGGTATCACCGCCAACGCCCAGGAGCACTACCTGCGCACGTTGGTGCCGCTGCTGGAGGATGGTCAGGTCGTACATATCTTTACCGATAACTACGCCACGCTTCTGCTGCGCCGTTTCATGCGTGAGGCCGGCTGCACCAAGAAGGTCATTGTGGGCGGCTGGAGCTCCGCCCCCTATGGAACGCGGCTGGAGAAGATCGGCGGCTTTACCATGCCCCATGTAGGCGCGAAGTACCGCGCCATCACCCTCCGCGGCGCGACGCAGCCCATGACGGATATTGACGATTTTCTGGAATCCGCCAAATATCTGCCCTGCATGGACGCCGTTACTCACGGAGATGGCCCCGTGGCCGGAGATACGGTGCTGGATATCGGCTTTTCCAATGTCAACCCGGTGATTCACGTTCCCGCTTCGGTGCTGGGCGTATCGAGCATGGAAAACTGGTCGTCCATCTACGGTAACGACCCCGACAGCTATTCCATGTACTCCCACGGGCTGTGCCCCTCCATCTGCCGGGTGCAGTATCAGTTCTATCAGGAGGAATGTGCCATTGCCGACGCGATCGGTATCCGCATCCCGGACTATGCCTATGAGTCCTTCTTCTCCCGCCGTAGCATATTGACGCAGGAGTATATGGGCCTTGGCTCCGAGGGCGAGGATAATGTGATCTTCCCACTGGACAAGCCCTGCGACGAGGGCAATACGGGGCCGAACTCCATCGACCACCGCTACATCACCGAGGATATTCCTGTGGGCTGCAAGATCTACCACGACCTCGGCAAAAAGTTCGGCGTACCGACGCCGATCATTGACAGCATGATCGTATTGGGCGGCGCCATGCACGAAACCAGCTTTTTTGAGGATAATCCCTTTGATCTGGATTATCTCGGCATCGGCCAGCTAGACAAGGAGCAGCTTCTCCGTTATCTGCACACCGGCCAGTTGCCGAACTGATAGAAAAAGTACAGCGCTGATACGCCTATGCTGACCGAATGATCCATAAAAAAGCACCTGACCGCATTTTGCGGCCAGGTGCTTTTCGTGTGTCCTAAATATGCTGCTTGATGATTCGGGTAATGATCCCTGCGGCGACGCCGCGATCTTCGTCCAGATGGGTAACGACGAAGCTGACATCATCCTTTCGCCCGGGCCTGCGCCGGTCATAGCAGGAGTGGGCGATGGCGTTGGCGCCGTTGCTGAGTCGGATATAGACAATGCCTTTATAGACATGGGTGACTTTTCCTGCGTACTTGCCCTGGATACGGCATTTGCGGAGATTATCATTCCGGTTGTCACCTGTTACGCTTTTGACGTCGGCCTTGATCTGGATCTGCTCCGGATCAGTACGGTCAACTTCCAGTACACGCACCAGCACATGATCTCCCACAGAGAAGCGGTCATTGGCATCGCCGATCCAGTCCCACGAAAGGTCGCGGGACAGAATAGACGTCTCCACACCAAATACCTCGACCCGGATGACCCGCTCTGACACGGCAACCACACGGGCCTGCACCACGCGCCCGGCACAGATGCGGTACTGACCGTCGCTGTCTGTGCCGAAATAATAGATCTGCTGCTTTTTCAGCATAGCGTCTTTCCGGCTGGCGACAACAGATCTGCTGTTGCCATCGATCCCCTTGATCACGAAGTCCACCTCAGCACCCAGCATTTTATTGAGGATCTTCTGATAGTTGAGGATCATTTCATCGTAGTCTATGCCATAGAGCCCTTTGGGGAAGTCCAGCACCATCTCACGCAGGGGGATCACAATGCGAAATCCCTTGTAGTCCACGATGGCAATGGTTCTCCCGGCATCCGTCTTTTCAATACCACTCAGCATACCGGTAAGGATGCGCCGGGTACGATAGCCGGTATGGATCTCATGCCAGATGATGTCCTCCCGCTGCTCCTGGGTTTCCGCTTCGTCACGGGCATCTACGGTCAGAATCTCCCACGGCTGAACAGTATCCGGCTCGGGTTCCTCAGTGGCATCTTCAGCAGGCGGCGTCTCCGGTTCCGCTGCCGGCTGCTTCTTCCTGGTAGTCGTCCGCCTGCGGACGGTGCGCTTCGGCGGTGTCTCTGGGGTGTCCTCCGGCTCTTCCACAGGGGACTCCACAATTTTAGGGGTAATGTCCTCGGTTACAGGTTCGCTCATGCGTTCCGGTAAACTCTCTTCCACGGCATCATCCACGGGCAGTACCGGAGTATCCGGGACAATGGCGATTTCTTCTGTTTTCTTTCTCGGCATAGTTGCTCCTCCTTGTACTACATTTTTGTTGACATGATGGAATCCTTATCGGTCTTGACAAACTCGCCGCGTTTGGCGGAGGGCTTATTCGGACGGGGTGCGCACTTCGGCTGCTCTGGCTTTGGAGTAGACGTGGGCGCGGGCTTCTTACGCCATTCCGGGATATGGGCGGAGGCCTTGCAGTCCCGCAGTTTCTTTGCCTCGTAGTGATTGGTATAGTCGTACTTATCTACCTGCAGCACCTTGTTGCCGCGTGCGATGACCAGCGCGCGGTTTACCGGCAGGCGCAGCACCTCATCCATAGTCAGTAGCTTGCGCTTGCCCACGCCGCTGGTTTCGCGGAACTCCGGCGTGTAGTTGCTGATACGCCATGTACCCAATTGCTTGGCCTTGCTGGAGACATGGACGCTGACCTCCCCGGTGCGGTCACTGAGGAATTTGGCAGTCAGCTCATCGGTGCAGCCCAAGGCAAGCTGATAATCGCAGCAGCCCAATATCTCCTGCCACTGGTTATAGGGATATCGGTTCTGCAAGCCTGCCAGATTCTGAAATACGCAGCTCATGCTGACGCCCCGTGAACGGATCACGCTGATCTTCCGACTCAAGTCGGGAATAACACCGCAGGCTGTCAGCTCCTCGCCCAGCACATGAACGGGAACCGGCAGCCTGCGGTCGGCACAGTTTTTATCCGCGTAACGGATCAGCTTGATAAACGCGAAGGACAGAAACAGGGACGTGAGAAAATCAAAGGTGCTGTCCTGATCGGATGTGATACAGAAATAGGCACAGGGCTGCTTGCCCGGCAGCTCCATGTCAATTTCATCATGGCTGGTGATCTGGCAGATAGGCCGGTTCTGAAACACCTGCAAGCGGCTGCCCAGCCCGATGATAACGCCGCTGCGCACCGTATCCGAGGATTGGCTGAACAGCGCGTAGGGCGCTCTGGCGGGATGGCTGGCCGGCAGCATGGAAAAGAGGTTATCCAGCTCCTTTTCCGCGTTCAGTACCAGCAGCTTATAGACCTCGCCAATATTCCGGCTCTCTGGTGGATAGCCCAGCGCCACATACAGCACTAACGCTTTCAGCAGGTTCATCTCGGCGGCGTTCCAGAAATGGTCGCCCTTTTCGCTGCCGGTATTCTTGATGATAATGTCACAGAAGATCTGCGCCATCAGTTCATCGCCCTCAATCTCCGCCAGGCAGTTCCATGAATCGGAGTTCTCCGGCTGGATCAGGTTGAACACCCTCACCACATAGCCCTTGCTGCGCAGATACTCGCTGGTTTTTTCGTAAAGCTCCGATTTCGGGTCGGTGATGATCAAGGACTCCTTGTGGCCGTTGTGGGCCTCGGACGCGCTTTGCAAAATGCGGTTGATGCAGTAAGCCCGCGTTTTCATGGAGCCGCTGGCGCCGAACACGGCGATATTGCCGTTGAGCCGGGAGTTCTCCGGAATACACACCACCTGATTGTCCAGCTTGCCCAGTATGACGCCGCTGTGCTTGCGGATGTCGGATACCAGATCAAGGACGCCCTTCATCTCCGCTTTCTCCATGAAACCAGCCGTTCCGTAGGTGCCTTTGTTGGAATAGGTCAGGTTGCGCTCCGCGTCATACTCCCCAACATCGGAATAGCCCATGCGCATCACCATGACGATCAGCAGGCCCAGCAGCAACAGGCAAAGCCCTACGCCGATGAGCCCGCTCTTACTGAACAGTGCTTCGCAGCAGGCGGAGAAGGACAGCACCGGCGCGGCCGGGGAGCTTCCGTCGCCTGGCGTTCCGCCCGCGTCCTTCCACTGTTGATAGTTCCGGGCGAATTGTGATAGATAGCCGCCGCCAAACAGCAGCCCTGATAGAAATAGCGGGAGTGCGAATAGCAGAGTTCGCAGTTTCTTTTTTTCTACGGAAAAAACCTCCTCTCGAACGCAGCAAAGTCAATGGCCTGCACAACAGCCCTGTCGCCGCAGTAACGGCGCAGCACTTCAGCCTGATGGTCGAAGCAGATCAGGATGCCATAGCGGTCCTGAAGCCGCAGTGCCGTATCGAACCGCCTGATCCGCGGCAGGTCACAGTCATAGGCAAACAGCACCGGCGCACCATCCGGCGTCACGGCGTCATTTTCCACTGTTTCACTCAGCTGCCGGGGCTCCAGATCAAGGAGCAGCAGCTCGCGCAGGTCATTGTCTATTTCTTTATCACAGAGGAGGCGCAGCAGCACCTCTCCATGATGGTCGTTGGTCAAGAAGCAGAACCGCTCATAGCTGCCATCCAGAACGAAATAGTTTTTGCCACCCTGATCAGTCAGCAGCTCATAGGCCAGTTCCATGCTATCACCCAACAGGAGACCCCGCACCGCATCCGGGTGATACTGGTGCGGCATTCGTTCACGGCACAGCACCGTCTGCATGAGTGCCTTTGTCCGCATCTCAGCTTTATAGCTCCATTTCATCAGCGCGTTGCCCATGTTGTAAACCACGTGGATATGCTGCGGTGTCAGCAAAACGCCCACGGACCGGGCACCACGGATTTTAACAAAGGTCGTCCCCATCTCCTTGATCTCACGGGAGGTGTAGAAGGCAGGTGTGCAGATATCGCCAATCGCTGGCTCACCGGGGCGGAATACGCCGGGCTTTTCATCACGGAAGATGCTGATACCGGCGTTACGCATGGTAATGAGTGTCTGAGAGACGCGGTGGAGCCGGAGCCGTTGCTCAGGCTCGCTCCTGATGTGGTTGGTGGCGCAGGCACCGGACAGGTAGAAGGAAAACCGCTCAGGGTCACGCTCCAACAGCAGCTTTTTCGCCGCGGCGGTAAGCCGGTATCCACGCAGGCCATTCTTGTAGTAAGACAGCAAAAGCCGCTGACGCTTCAGCGACTTGACCACGTTCTCTTTGTAGCTGATGCCACCGGCGAGTCTGCTCAGTTGGCTGGCCGGCAGCTCACCGGATATGGCGACCAGCTCCAGCAGTTGATAGGCTTGTGACAGGCTGCCGGGGGCTTTTTGCGGTAGGGTACTCATACTGACCACCTCCTTTTGGTGTGCAGTACCCAGACTGCCATGACCACGGTATTTTTTGCCCGTGCCGGTCATGTGGGAATGCCCGGAAATACAGGCTTTGCCATACCGTAGTCATGTATGCCATTTTTGACACGGCCAAAACGCTATAAATCGGATATGGAGCGAAGCCGGTTTTCACGGTCCGAAAGCCAGCCCTGAAATCGCTCCTTATCCATCACCGACACACGGGTGCAGTCACAGTCTCCGATCTCCGTTGTGTTATAGGCATCGCACAGCAGGCCCGTATCATCCTCCATGACGAAGGTGGAGATCACATCCAGAAGCTGCTTGAGTTCCAGATTGTCATAGTCTCGTACCCGCCTCGGTGAAAGCTCACGGCTGTAGATATGAGAAAAGCAGACAACACAGTACCGGAACTTGGGCAGCGTGTGCGTCTGCGCGTACTTACTGAGCGTGTAGTAGATGGGGTCGGTCAGGTACTCGGAGCTGTGTTTCTTGCTCTTCTTGGGCAGCAGGCAGGGGAGCGTGATCTCCAGAATACCATCTTCGTCCATGACGGAGATGCCCTGCATGACGCCGGCTGACGCCAGATACTCGGCTTTCCGGATGCTGGTCGTCTCATAGATTAGATGCCGCAGCCGGCAGGCAATGACCTCACCCCGCAGCGCGGCCTCCGTGGACAGCATTTCATAGTTATCTGAATGCCGTTCGATATTCGTGTTGTCCATAGCGTAGAGCGTATTGGACAGACGGGTGATCTCATTCAAAATGCTCTCTATCCGCTGCGAGAGGATGGCTCTCTCCACTGTGCTCCTCCTTCCTGAAGTATTGCACGCAGCCGGACTGATCCACCATGCAGTAGGCTGCGGTATGGGGGATATGCAGGCGCTGCATCTGTGCTTCTTCCTCGATGATAACGAGCCGCCGCCCGGAATCATCTTCCGTGGTCAGTACGTGCTGCAGCATCGCTTCCTTATCCGGACTTATATAGACGACCTCATATACCTCGCCATCCGCGAAGAATACCAGCTTCACCGGCGTATCATCGGGGCTGTGATACTCCACCTTCTCGATGAAGTCCAGCAGCACCCACAGCGCCGCTGTCAGTTCTCTGTCCTCGCGGCAGTTAGGGACGTCTCCATAGCAATCCCGGTCAGTGTTATAGAATATCCGCTGCTGCCTGACCAGATAGCGCAGCAGGTTTTCAATGACGTCCTCCTTGCCCGGATACAGGCGCAGGAGCTGGTCATGGCGTATGCAGTGATAGACGGTTATGTTCCGCAGCAGTCCCGCGGCCTCCTGTCCATAGATCTGTTCTCTGTTTCTCATAGGCGGCATCACCTCCGTAATGCGTATTAACTCCGTATTAAATGCGTATTGATTTTATAATGCGTGTTATCTCCGTATAAACGCCGTATTAGGTTTCCGGACGCTTCATGCGGCGCAGAAGGTCGAGCAGCTCACGGCGGTCTGTGGTGATAAGGTCGCGTTCCAGCGAACTGGCCTTAAACTCCACCGTGATATTGTTGTTATTGCTGCTGATCAGGCCGTTGCCCCGCTCAAAGTGGGTGATCTCCATGACCTCCGCTTCGGAGAGGTGCAATACCTGCTGAACGCGCTGGGCTTCTTCATCCTCCAGATTCAATATGACTTTCGTGCGGCAGTTGTTGATGATGCCCTTGCCGTACTTGCCGTTGTCCAGAGAGAAAAAGTCGTTCAGATCCTGCGTCGCGCAAATGCCGCTGCCGGAATAGGCACGGATGGTCTTGAAGATCTCCAGCACCATTTCAGCCGCCAGACGGTTGCCGACGCCGAAGGTGCCGGAGCCGCCGCCAATGAGCTGCCAGCATTCGTCGATAAAGATGGCCTTTTCCTCTGTGCGGTTGGCCTTGGCCTTATCCCACACGAAATCCAGCGCCACGAACATACCGATAGGCAGCAGGTCACCGCTGAGTTCCGAGATGTCCAGCACCGTGAACTTGTTGTCCAGATTTACATTGGTCTGCTGGTTGAAGGTGCTGGCCGACCCGTGTACGAAGCGGTTGATGATGTTGGAAAGGCGCTTGGTGTCGCTTTCCTCCTTCAGAACATCGTAGAGGTCGCCCAGCACAGGCATCTCGCGGTAAACATTGGGGTTATCCGGATCATTGAGAGAGACGTTGTCGTGGGTAATGCCTTTCCGGGCGTAGGTGCGGATCAGGGCATCATCCAAAAGCTGCTTTTCCTCATAGGACATATCGGGTATCAAAAGGGCGAAGAAGATATGGAGTCTCTGGATTTTGGCTGCCAGCTCAGAGCGTTCGATACCGGGGCCATCTAGCATTTCTTCCACGGACTTATCTACCTTGCGGATCTCCAGCACATTGATGCAGCTTTTGGAGGCGGGGGAGATACTGATGAACTCGCCGCCTGTGTTGACGCAGGCGCGGTGGAACTCGTGGCCTTTCAGGGGTGCCAGCATAAAAACTTGTATGCCTTTGCGTCGCATACGGAGCGCCATCAGCAGGATCAGGAAGGTCTTGCCTGCGCCGCTGGTGCCGCATACGGCAATGTTGGCGTTCTTATAGACCTTGGAATCGAAGATGTCGATAATGACCGGGGAGTTGTTGTATTTGTTCAGGCCGAACAGGATACCGTTTTCATCACTCAGCTCATAGGACGTGAAGGGATAGCAGCTTGCCACACCAGTGGTCAGCGCATTGCGCTTGGAGCGTTCATAGAGGTGCTTTTCCATGCTGACCAGCGGCAGCGAGGAGAGAAACGCTTGCTCCTCATGAAAGGCGCAGCTGCACACGTTCATATCGCGGGACATGAGCAGCTTTTTCATCTCACTGACCTTCCATTCCAGTTCATCCACTGTGGGAGCTGTTACCGTGATCAGCAGGTTCAGGTAATAGAAGTCCTCGTTGTTGCCTAAGCCTTCCTTCAGAAAGTAGCCGCTTCGGATGGCACCGTCCAGATCGTCAAAGTCCGTGTTGGTATCGCTGGCGTCCTTGATCTTACTGCGGTTGATACGGAGCTGCTGTCCAAGCCGCTGCACCATGCGGGCCTTCGGCTGGCGGCTGATGAACATATCCAGGTCAATGCCATCCCCGGCATTGACAATGAGAGACAGCCAGCCGGCCGGCACCTGCGCCTTATAGCCGGTGGAGGGCACCAGCAGATAGGCGTAGTAGAGTCCGTCAATACAGATATGCCGCCCGTTGGTGAAGTCGATGCTGTCGGGGGCAAAGAACTCCGTACAGGGAATGGCGTCGATCTCGGACTCCAGCCCCTTTTCCTTATACTGCGCAATGATCTGGCGGACGCGATCCGGCAGCGACATGGTGCCGTTGCGGCACAGCAGGTGATAGAGCGTATCGACTGTGAATTCATCATCGTTTTCCGGGATCAGCACCTCATTGCCGCACTGCTTGAGATAATTGACCGCAGTTCGGGCCGCCGTTTGCAGGGAGGCGATGGCCTCATCTTCCTCGTTGCCGCGTTTCCGACCTGCCCACGCCTCATATTCAAATACCATGAAGAAGCGGCGTGTAGTGGCTTCCCGTGCGCCGATCCGGTCAATGAGCGTCAGGTAGTCCTGCTGCAGCAGGCGGCAGTTTTCATCGGTCTCCTGTGCCATCTCCTGCTGCACGATCTCCCTGTGCCGGTTCAGGTCGGCCCGTTTGGCAATGACTTTGATCTGCATTTTGACCGGGCTGATCTTCAGGAACGAGATAAACGAGTAGATGATGTTCCGCTGTTCTCTGGCGCTGCGCAGCAGGAAGTTGATAGGCACGACCTCAACGATCTTCAGGTAGCGGTGGTCCCGTGTGTAGATGATGCCGTTTTCAATCTTCTCCACGGGCAGGTACTCCGCCACGGGATTGATGTACTTGGGCGCGGTGTCGCCGCCCTTGGCCTTGCGCTTTTTCCGTTTCTTCCGCTTGCCCTGTTCCTCTTCGTTGCGTGTAATAACGCGGCGGTTATGGAGGTATTTCAGGACAAGGAAGATGAACGACGAAAGACTTTCGCCGTTGATGCCCACCAGCGCGATAATGCCCAGCGGCAGCGCGGTCAGGCATAGAATGATGATCTTGGCTGTCAGCGTCAGTGTGGACACCGAGAACACAGGTATGCCGATAGCCAGCACGATAACCAGCGCCTCAGCTGTGTTGCGAAGCTTCAGCAGCCCGCCGAAAAAAGTCCCGCCCTCGATAAAATTGGGCGGGATAATATAGGTATCATAATCATTTGGTTTACTCACATTTAGTTCTCCTTCTTATCCAATGATCCAGAACGGCCCACCGGCGCCGGCACGGCCACTGGCTTCATTCAGGATGATGGACAAATCCCATGTCTGTTGGCTTCGGGTATAGCTGGCGGGATCGGCTACCAGTATCTTTCCGTTCTCCACGCCGCGCAGCACGATGAAGTGGCCAGAACTGGTGAAATGGCCTTTCAGCATGATAGCCACCACCAGCTTGCCTTGAGAAAGGGCGTCCACAATGCGCTGCCCCTCTGTTTTTCCACAGCCCTGTACCAGCAGGCCCCACGCCTTGGCGGCACCGGGGATCAGCGAGTGGTAGGAGCCGCTTTTGCTGCACCAGTAGCCGTTTTCATAGGCCCAATGTGCCATCTCAACGGGATCGACCGTCTCATTGGTCAGAGAAGATACCACCATCGCCATGCAGGTAGGCCCGCAGCCGTAGGTGCCGATGTCGTCAGTACCGTAGGGCTTGCTTGCATACCGCTCGTCCAACTGATTATAGTAGACCACCTGTGTCGCGCCATCTGAGAAACGAATATCGCCCAGAGATACGAGGTCGGCAGACTCGGCAGGAAGCAGACCCTGCATCATGCCATCGCCCAGGAACACGCTCAAGTTCTGCGCGTAGTTTTCCGCCAGTTCCTTTTGTTCATCTGACAGGGCGAATATCTTATCCTCAAAATAGGCTTCTCCGTTGTAGACGATAGTATAGATCTTCCATATCTCTGTGACTTCCGTTTCCGTCACAGTGACGTTGCCGGTATTTTGGTCAATGGTCGTGTCTGTCACCGTTGTCGTGCGAGGCTCCTCCGTGCTTGTGAAGGTGTAGAGGGCGTCCTTGGCCTTGCGGATCAGCGCCTCCATATCCTTGAGGGAGATGGAGGCGTAGTCCTGATCCTTGGCGGCGCAGTACATGGCGATGAAACGGTTGGCATTATAGGCTGGGGAGCTCTCGTAGGGATTGATGATCTCCTTCTGGTCGGCACCGGAAGCGGCAAAATCCGCGTCAATGCGAGCACGAACATCCTCCTGCCCCTCCTCCAGCAAGTCGCTGATCGCCTGTGAAATTTGATTGACGTTCTCCACAATAGCGGCGTTGTCGTTGAGGATCGGAGAATCAGGATTTCCCTCAGAGCCTGCCTGCGTCAGTCCGCCGAAGATCAGGGAGGGTAACAGCATGATGAACAGGACGGGGATCGCCAGCAGTCCGGCAATGATGGCGACGACTGCCTTGCGATGTGTCCAGAGTGCCGCTGCTGCCGCACCGTAAGGGCCTGCGGCAGCGGCGCCTTTTGCCGCACCGCTTACCGCTTTTCCGGTTTTGATGGCGCCGCGCACAGCGCCGGCAGCGTGTGCGCTGATCTCCGCGGCTTCGTTCAGGCCGCTTCTTTCTTGCTGGGCCATATCAGACCTTGTCCTTTCTGCGCGGCGGGTCGGGCAGACGCCGGATCAGGCTCTCGCGGTAGGAAATGCCGCCATCCGGATTCTGATAGGGCGTTTTCTCCACCACGTCCTGTGCGTACTGCTTATACCACTTAGTGCCATCCACGGTGGTGACTGTGGTGTATTCCCGCTTGGGCTCCATGTATTGCTCGGTGCTATACATGGCAAAGGAGCGACCCGCAGGTTCTTCCTCGGAGGTCTCCGTGCCGGTGATATGCCCGCCGCCGATCTCCACATTGGAGAAGGAGGGAATATCCGCCGCTCCTTCACCCAGCGCCGTGTAGCCCATATAGGACATGAGGGCGTCTGCCGCCATATTGCCGGACATGACATCGCCGGCTCCCGACCTGCCGGTAGCGATACGGCTGATCACATTGTTGGCAACATCGCCGCCCTTGGTCATAGAGGCGCGGAACGCCATGCCGCCAACGCCGCCTCCTGTGCCGGTGGCACTTTTGTATGCGCCGTTATAGAAGCTGCGGTTGACGACACCGGCCAGACCGCCTTGCAGGAAGGTATTGCTGTCACCGCCGCTGCCACCGGTGCTTCCGGCTCGCCCTGCATTACCGCCTCGACCTCGTCCGGCGACGCCACGGGCGGCAGCGATGCTCCGCGCGGCCAGCATCGCTTCTGCCAGCATGGAGCCGCCTGTATGGCCCACATTGATGCCCAGGCCCTGCATGAAGCTGTCGATCTTCTGTGAGATCTTCAAAAATGCTACCGCACACAGAAACCAGACGAACAGGTTTCCGGCCACGCCCTCCTTACCGGAAGCCGAGACCTGAGACTGCACATCTGATTCCGTCAGAGCAAAGACGGGAATCGTGAGCGCACATATGACCAGTGCGGACAGCGCGATCCCTGTGATGTATTTCATTTTTTGATTCATGATCGTCTCCTATAGGGATAAGGGGTTTGCCAGGAAGGTTCCCACCATGGTAATGAACAGGCGCAGGCACCATGCGTTCATCAGCAGCAGGAATATCTGGCCGCCAAACATCCGGCACCACGCCTTGAAGATATTGGAGGTGGTCTGTGTTGCACCCGTAGCAAAGGCCACAGGTGCCGTGAATACCAGAACACCCAACAGCACATAGCGCTCCGCCGCCTCAAACAGCAGCTTGATATAGTTCCATGCCAGTATGAGGACGAGGATCAGGGCGATAAGGGCCACGGCGCCATTGGCGCAGACGCCGATAATAGTGAGAATGACCGAGTTGAAGTCGGCAAAATTCAGCGCAGGCAGTTCGGACGACATGATCCATGCGTAGGGTGTCCCGCCGATCTTCAGTATCAGCTCCACGATTTCATCCGCGAAATAGGCCAGCAGAATGAACAGCACAGAGCGAATCGTCAGCTTTACGGGGTCTTCCGCTTCCACACCGGCCACAAGACCGTAGTTCTTGAAAAGCTGCCAGATCAGGTTCAGCAGGATCATGCCGATGGCCAACGCCACGAAGATGTGGTACATCGTCTCCGCGGCGGGGAAATAGCGCAGGAAGGTACTCATATTGCAGCCCAGCGCACCCAGTACAGAGGTGTTGATAAGGTCTAGGCCGTACATGACCTGTTCCGCGATCCATTCTACAATGCCATCTAATATGCCCATAGCACCACTCCTTTCTCAGCCGGGCAGCAAGGCGTTATCCGTTCCATCTGCCATCCGCGAAGAAGGGCGTCACATAGGACATAATAAAGCCCAGACCGTTGAGGATCGCCCAGGTGATGATGATACGCTTGAGCCATGCGCGGCTTTCATCCACGGTACGGCCGCTGCGGGAGAAGTTCATCAGCAGCAGGGCCACCGACGCGGTGACGATGGCGGCAATGGTGGAGATCAGAAGAATCTGGTTATAGACATCCTTCATGATTTCGTTGGCCTTCTCCCATACAGTCGCGGCAAAGACCGGTTGGCAGAGCATGGCGGCCATGGTCATACCCACGAAGGCCGCGTATAGTGCCTTGCCGGGACTCACCCTGTTGAGATGTGTGTTGGTCAAGTCATGTTTTTTCACTCGTGATACCTCCTGTGATACAAAAATGTGGAAAGGGGCAGCCCTGAAGGCCGTCCCCAGCAAACTGCCCAATAGCCCGGAAACACAGAACACCACCCTCGAAAGGATGGTGTTCTGTGTCGTAAAAGTGGGCTTTGGCATCTTTGGGCATGCTTAGTGTAGCACACTCAGATTTGCACCGAAATCGCAAAACTGTGCCAATGTTGTGGCGGGAGAGTGCTGATTATATCACACGCACGACAAATCCTTATCCCCTGTCCCAATACTCATGTCATTCTTCATGCCTTGCAGCTCTTTTTCAAACACCATGGTCTTATATCGTGATTACTACATTAAGGCGGGCAAGCACAATTTGTGCCTGCCCGCCTTCGCATATTCTCTCGGTTTCCCATTTTTACTTTTTGAAAAACGCCACCACAACAGCGCCGGGGCCCGCATGGGTTCCAATCACACTTCCTACGGTCGTATAGCGAATTTCTTTCAGGTTTCCTTCCCAGATGTGACGGCTGTCTTCGATATACTTTAGCAACAGCGCGTCAGAAATTCCACTGTAGCCCAGCAGAACCGGCCTGCTGAAATCAATGCCGCCAGCCTTGTCGATCTCCTGAACGAGCAGATTGTTCCCCATTTTGGAGCCGCGAGCTTTTCCCAGCAGGTGAATCTCGCCGTCAATAACGGAAAGCACGGGCTTGATATTCAGTACCCCTCCGGCGAATGCGGCTGTCTTTGAAATGCGGCCGCCCCGCTTGAGGTATTCGAGGGTATCCACCAGCGCCACAACAACGATTTTTTTCTTCTCTTCCTCCAGTACCTGCGCAGTTTCCTCTGCGGTCATTCCTGCATCCAAAAGGCGGAACGCAAGCTCCACCAGAATCCCTGTTCCCATCGCTGCGCTGGTGCCGTCCACAACATAGATGTTTTCATAATCCGCCGCCGCGATCATGGCGCTTTGATATGTGCCGGAAAATTTAGATGCAAGGGTAATAACAACGGCGGCTTCCTCCGCCTGCCTGACCTTTTCAAATTCCTTTATAAAGGCGTCCGGCGTTGCCTGACTGGTGGTGGGCAGCACATCGCTTTCGATGAGCTTTTCATAAAATGTTCTATTGTCGATGGTCACGCCATCAATGTATTCCTCCTGCCCGAAATGGACGGTGAGGGGAACCGTAGATACCCGTGCTTTGATCTCAGGAACTAAGTCCGCAGTGGAATCAACAATAATCCTTGTTTTCAATTTCGTCAATCTCCTATTCTTCGCTATTCTGAGCGATAGCCTCAAGGCTTCTGCTGATGGCAGAAAGGGTACGGTAAAATGTCGCTCGTTCGTCCTCCGTAAGGGTACGGCTGACCGTATCAAGGACGGCGCTGATTTTCTCCGCAATCCGTTTGCCGGCCTCTTGACCTTTTTCAGTCAAGAGCAGAGGGCTTCTGTACCGTTTAGCCCACCCGGAATTCCGGACGATAAATCCGTTACTTTCCAGATACTCCAACGCACGGGAAATGGTCGCCTTGTCCTCCTCGCAATGCTCACACAGCTCTGCCGCAGTCACACTGTCCAGCGAATATATGTAGTACAGGCAGGATACATGGACGCTTCTCAGATGATAGGCGGCCATCTCCTGATTTTTTATTCTTCGGATATCACGGCTGATTCGGTTGATCAAAACTGTAAATGTCTCAAATCTTTCCTGCATGGTTACCTCCCACCTCCCAAGATGTTGAGATTTCAATATGTGGATTCTATCACAAGAATGTTGAAAAGTCAACATTTCTCTTTGCTACATGTGGACTGCATTTTCAGAAACACCGTGAGCCAGAGCGGCAAGGCAGCTGAGTTTACACTTGGCAAGCAATGCCTGCGTTTATACAAACTTGACGAACAGGGAGATTTCCGGCATCCGGAAATCTCCCTTTGCTTGTTGGGGAAACTCTCCCCAAACCCCTGATTGAACGAACGGTTCCCGTTCGGCTGCGCCCTGCAAAGCAGTGCTATTTTTCCTGCTGACGCTCTCTTGTCTGCCGCTGTTCCTCGGTATCCGTGCGCAGAAGCATCTCGGCGTTGGCTTTATAAATCTGGAGCTGTTTTGCCCCGTCACGTGCCTTGGAAAGTTCTGCATACCCGTCTGGGTGTTCTGCAAATCGCTGTTCAAGTCTTATCACCTCTTTTCTTTGCTCGGCAACCAGAGCCTTCTTTTCTTCGGCTGTGCCGTACAGAAGAACATCAAGCAGATATTCGATGTGGCTTTCTCGTTGCAGGGCTTCCACGAACAGCGGATGCCATTCGTCCTCCGGCTGCTGCGGTGCGTACTGCCGTTTCCATGTTCTCAGGTGATGGAAGTAATCGGACAGCACCTTGAAGCACCTGTTTTCTTCCTGCTGATACTTTTGCTCCGGTGTGGGTTCTCTTAAACGGAACGCGGTCTGCTAAAACTTTGTCCATTCATTGGAACTTCACAAGAACGGAAAAGCAAATGAGGCAAGTATGTGATAAAATACAGACCAAGGTGGTGAAGCGAATGGGTTACAAAGAGGACATGGCTCAATGCCGGAACTATATTGCAGAGCATCTGCAGGAGGAATTGACGCCTGCAGAGCTGGCGGAGCGGTTCGGATATTCCTTCTACCATTTCTGTCACGTGTTTCAAAGTGTTAACGGCATGGCAGTAGCGGAATATCTGCGGGATCGGCGTCTGTGTGCGGCGGCAAGCCAGTTGCTGCTCGGAAGCAGCGTTACGGAGACTGCGATGGATTCCGGCTTTGATACCGTGTCAGGATTCACCCGCGCCTTCACCCGAAAATTCGGACTTGCACCATCGGTGTATAAGAAGCTGAAAGGAGCGAAATTTGTTATGAAACCAGAAATAAAAGTTTTTCCGGCTTTTACAGCGGTCGGATACGTCCTAAAACCCGAAAGCGAAATTGATATCCGTGAGAATGGTGCCTACTGGTTGGGAAAAGATTTCTCTGGCGTCAGCAAGGAGGACTACGCAAAACTCAGTGCTGCTGGCCGCGGTGAGGTCGGATTGTGGATGCACCCCGAGGGATCGGGTGATGAACTTTATTACTTCTTTGGACCGGTGGTCGAGAGCAAAAGCTTTGCCCCAGCCGGTATGGAGACCTTGGATATCCCAGAAGCAGAGTACGCCGTATTCCGGGTTGCCAAAGGGGCGGATGTTTCTGCGCTGCACGAGAATGTAAAAAAGGCATGGCGCTTTATTTTCAACGACTGGTTTGACAACAGCGGATACGTTTTTGATCATACCAAGTTTGATTTTGAGTATTACCTGGGGGAAGAAACCTATATCTATGTTCCCATCAGAAAACGCTGATCTCAAAGAATAAAGCAAAAGTATCGGAACTAGGCTTACCCACAAAAAGGCTGTTGACAGTATGAGTGACTATCAGCAGCCTTTTTCGCATGGTTTGCAAAATGCAAGGTATAATGCCCTTCTTTTTCTCCGTACCAGCAGGTGACCTTTGCATCGGGCTGTACCGGAAAGTCTGTCCGATAGAGATAAAGCCTTGCCGCCCAGGTGGCCCGGACGGATTCCAGACTGATATGATCCGGAATACGGCGGAGCATGGTCTGCATTCCCTGCTCCGTCTGCCCCATAAAACGCAGTGCCCATGCAGGTATGCGCTTTTCGTGCGCCATCCGATACTACTTTTGCGGCATGACCTTCAAAATCAGTCGATTCAGCACTCCAAAATTCAGATACTCCGGCCCGCTGAGGATCATCTGTCCGATCTGAATGTTTGGGGAAGCCTTTAGAAAAACAGCCGGTCCACAGCCCAGCGACTCTGCAAAAAGCAGGTCCAGCCGTCCGTCAAGCTCTTTTTCAATATAATCCGCCAACTTGTCCGCCTGATCCCGGGCAGTCGTGTAAGTCGTTTCACCTGTTCCGTCAAAGCCGTCGAAGCTGACGGAATATTACCATCGGGCGCATCTGCTGATCGCGGCAGATTGCAGCGCCTTTGCCTACCCTAATTTTCACAGAGCTTATGTCTGTGGAAAGGTTGTACTGACGTGCTGCACGGAATCTGATTTTGACATCATGACAAAGTTCAGCAAAATACTGCTGCACAACGACGTGAAGAGCATAACCGTGGTAAAGACGGACAAGCCCTGCTGTACTGATTTGACAAGTGCTGTGATGCAGGCCGCCAAATCCCGCCATCTGCCTGTTCCGATTCAAGCCGCGACAATATTCATTGACGCTGAAGATGTGGGGGAGTAATGGCTGGCTACTGCACATCCCCTGATAAGGGCATTCCCGCTATCTCATAAGTATGAATGCTATTTGCAGCAAAAAATGGACATATTATCCGCCGACCTCTACTGGCCGGCGGATGTATTTCAAGGATAATTCGAGTTTACCGAGTATCTGCTTCCGGCACAAACTTCTCCAGCAGTGCAAGACTCTCCTTTGACGAATACCCCCACAGCACCGAACTCAGGGCATCAATAGCCATCTGGCGCTTGCGGAAGTAAGTACGGTAGCTGATGTCGCGGATATGCGGCTCCAGCTTTTCGATGATCTCCTGCGTGTTCGCCAACTGCTGCGGTGACAGGTATGTGTAGTACAGCAGCCAGTAATAGCTTTCACCATACTTGTGCTTTGTCCGCAGCAACTCCACGGAGGTGTCTAAAAGCTTCAGCATCTTGTAGCTGCGCTCGATGCAGCGGGCATGATCCTCAATCGCAGATCCTTCAAAGGTGATGCCGGCCACATAGAGGGATTCCAGAAACTCCTCAATGCTGCTGCCGTATTCGATTTGGAATTGCCGGCGCACCTGCTGCACGGACAACTCCAGGCTCCACACCACGTCCCGGTACTTGCGCAGCAGCATCCATGTGTCATGGTACAGGGGATTATCGGTCACTTTGGGTTCTTGTGCAGTCTTTTTCATCGTTCGGCCTCCTTATCGCCGCGCATCCCTATCGGGTGCAATCTGAGTTCAAAGTGATAGACTTCCTGAGCGTCACCGCAGGTGACCACCAGCTGAAGCCACCGGCGAAGCGGAGGCACCCCTGCTATCGTAACCTCGCAGTCGTCGGATAATGGTAATAACATATATTTGGATTTAGCGCATGAAGCACATGGCAGCCCTTGTGCCACAAGGATCTCCCGCATCTTTCGCTCGATTCGATGGCGGTTCATTTCTGAAACGCTACCGCCCTCATTTGAGCCGCTGGATGCCACCGTGGTCAGGGCGGTTTCCTCCTGAAGCTCCAGCTTGATGCCCAGGCTCATAGCGATCTCTTCCTTGTCCACCACAATATCAGAGATCTGGAACATGGTGGAGAGATAGTTCTGGAGATAGATCGTGGTGCCATGTGTGCCAGGAAAGGCTGCCAGTTGCAGATAGCCACGTTCCGCCATACGTTTGAGGTATCGGCCAGCGGTTGCTTTTGAGATGCCCCAGCGGGATGCCAGTTCCGCGTAGCTGACCAGCGGGCAGCCTGTACCGTTGCGGAGATAGACCACTGGCCCGACGTCTGAACCGAGGACTTGCGGATCGTTATAGACCGTGTTCAGCCATAGATCCAATACGGCGTCCATCTCCGAGCAGTGACCGGCACTGACCAGCTCTGTGGCAGTGGATACAGGGAAGAAGAAAAAGCCGGTATCCTTCTGACAGGGTGCATTGTAGTCGAGAATCGTGTTGTGACGCCGCCAGCCGCGAATCTTGAATTTGACCAGCTTACCATGTCCGAGAACAAGAAAACTGATAAGCCCTTTCTTTTGCAGTCCCTCCAAAGCGGCCAAGGTCTGGCGGCGGAAGCGTGTGCGGAAATACCGGGACAATTCCTCCACAGACATGATCCATTCGCCGGGGTAGATGGTGTAGCTGATGCCATCAATGCGCTTGTATGAGGTGCGGAAGTTGGCATAGGCGCAGAGCACGACAAAATAAAAAAGACCGGAGCCTCCGCTCACGCGAATGCTCCGGTCTGCTATCAAGGCTTGCACGAACTGTCGGTAGATCCGGCATCGTGGATAATCTACGATCTGTTTGATCTCAAGTGTATATTCTGACATGGAAACCTCCAAAAAATACTTCCGTTCACGATGGTTCTATGCTATAATTCAAAATCGAACCAACTGATTTAGATTTTGACTCCTCTGTAAAACTGCTAACATTTTGCTAATTGCACTACGAAATGCCAGCAGGCATAGCGGAAAATCAATAATGCTGAATAGAGAGATTGCTCCCCGGAAGACTATGTAATTCCGTGTACTACGAGAGTCGTGAAGGACTAAGATTAACGACGTGTGAGTTATAACAGTGACACCTAAGCGGTAGGCCGCCAGTTAGAGTCTGGCCGGGGGTGCCAGCGCGCAGAGAGGCGTTTGCCCCTTTGCGCGCCGTTTTATCACAGAAAAAAGAGCACCCCATGGGTGCTCTTTTGGCTTTCGCTTAAAATTCCGCGTTGCCCACCGTGCGGGGGTGCAGCTCCACGTCGCGGATGTTGCTGACGCCCGTCAGGTACATCACCATGCGCTCGAAGCCCAGGCCGAAGCCGGCGTGACGGCAGGAGCCATAGCGCCGCAGGTCGCAGTACCACCAGTAGTCCTCCGGGTTCATGCCCAGCTCACGGATGCGGCTCTCCAGCAGCTCCAGGCGCTCCTCGCGCTGGCTGCCGCCGATGATCTCGCCGATACCGGGCACCAGGCAGTCTGCCGCGGCCACGGTCTTTCCGTCGTCGTTCAGGCGCATATAGAATGCCTTGATCTCCTTGGGATAGTCGGTGACGAACACGGGCTTCTTGAATACCTGCTCGGTGAGATACCGCTCGTGCTCGGTCTGCAGGTCGGTGCCCCACTCCACCTTGTAGTCGAACTTGTCATTATTCTTCTTCAGGATCTCCACCGCGTCGGTGTAGCTGACCCGGCCAAAGTCGCTGGACGCCACGTGCTCCAAACGCTCCTTCAGCCCCTTGTCCACGAAGCTGTTGAAGAAGTCGATCTCCTGGGGGCAGCGCTCCAGCACCCGGCGGATGATGTGCTTGATCATGGCCTCGGCCACGTCCATGTCGCCGGCCAGGTCGCAGAAGGCCATCTCCGGCTCGATCATCCAGAACTCGGCGGCATGGCGCTGGGTGTTGGAGTTCTCCGCACGGAAGGTGGGGCCGAAGGTATACACATCGCCGAAGGCCATGGCGAAGTTCTCCGCATTCAACTGGCCGGACACCGTCAGGCTGGTCTTTTTGCCGAAGAAGTCCTGGGTGTAATCCACCTGCCCGTCCTCGGTCTTGGGGACGTTGTTCAGGTCGAGGGTGGTCACCTGGAACATCTCGCCGGCACCCTCGCAGTCGCTGCCGGTAATGATGGGGGTCTGTACATACACAAAACCCCGGCTCTGGAAGAACTCATGCACCGCGTAGGCCGCCACGGAGCGGACGCGGAACGTGGCGGAGAACAGGTTGGTACGGGGCCGCAGGTGCTGGATGGTCCGCAGGAATTCCACGCTGTGACGCTTCTTCTGCAGGGGGTAATCCGGCGTGGACTTGCCCTCTACCGCGATGCTGTGGGCCTTCACCTCCAGGGGCTGCTTGGCATCCGGCGTCAGCACCACGGTGCCCTTGACGATCAGCGCCGCGCCCACGTTCTGTGCGGCGATATCCTTATAGTTGGCCAGCTCCTCGGCGGACATGACCACCTGCAGATTCTTGAAGCAGGAGCCGTCGTTCAGCTCGATGAAGCCAAAGGTCTTCATGTCGCGGATGGTGCGTGCCCAGCCGCACACGGTCACGTCCTTGCCGCCCAGGGACTCCTGATCGGCGAAGATCGCGGCAATTCTCATTCGTTCCATATCATTCTCACCTTTTCTATGTTCTTCTGCGTTGCATTCCGCAGCCGTTTTGACAGTACATAGTATTATAAACCAAACCGCCTGGATTTACAAGGCCGACTTTTGACCTGCAGACGCCGTTCATAAAAGGAAAAGACACCCCGAAAGGCGTCCTTTCCTTTTATGAACTTTCACATTTCCTGAGCCTGTAATTGGAGGCGGTCGGCGATCATGGCGATGAATTCGGAGTTTGTGGGCTTGCCCTTCGCGGAGTTCACCGTATAGCC
>ENA-USZK01000037-USZK01000037.1-human-gut-metagenome-genome-assembly--contig:-NODE-37-length-61369-cov-7.277100_pt1 | contig 61369 bp, 61 predicted proteins | sample MGYA00250043_ERZ773534 | MGnify/ENA primary metagenome ERZ773534 (study PRJEB29103, sample SAMN06112056) | human gut metagenome | biome: human gut; feature: ankylosing spondylitis patient; material... | reverse complement strand
CGCCAGACGTTTAGTTCGGATCCTGTACCAAAAGATCCACCGCCTCCATCAATATTTCCATCACCCATAGCATAAGTGGAAATGCCTGTGGATAAAAATATCGTTAGGGATAGAAGCAGTGGAAAAAAGTATTTCCTGATTGCTCTCATAAGATCTCCTTTGCAATAAAAAAGACATGGCGTGCTTACCATGTCTTAGTTGTTTTGTTATTCTCCCATAGTGCCGATCTGCTTGTTGATGTCGCCATCACTGTCAACCACATCATAAGTAGTATTTCCGGTATCAATCCAACCAAATACCGGATCATAGACTTGTCCGGGATGGGAACTTTCTGAATTATCAGCAGGAACCTGCACTTCTGGTGCCGTTACAGGAACCTCTTCCGGATAGGAAGGCACTTCGTCCTTATTTGTGGTATCCCCGATGGGCTCCGGTTTCTCGGTAGGTTTGGTCTCCTGGGCTTCCTCTTTTGTCACACTTCCGGATAGATCTACGTTAGATCCGTTTTCATCTTCAGAGATTACAGTCTGCGTGTTATCGGAGACTTCACCGGTATAAAGAGATTCCTCTTTGATGGATGCTTCCGGAATACCAGAATCTAATTTATCATCCCAGGTTTCTGCCAGGGTTTCCACCTCCTGAGCGGCAGGAGTGAAGGACTCCTCCGGTTCATGGTTTAAATACCAGGCTCCGAAAAGAAGTCCCAGACATAACACACTTATTCCCCCAATGGAAAGTGCGACTTTTTTATCAATATTCTTCTTTTTCATAGGCTGCTCCTTTCTTGGTCCTTAATTATATATACGTAAGTCGGGGTACAAATCTTACAGACTTTTAGAATTTTGTATTGTGGGATCCGGTAAGTTCTGCGTGTCTTCGGATTGGAGGGAAAGACTCTCCAAACATTCGGATCCGGTATGTAATGTCGAACGATGCGATATATTCTATTTTTTCAGAATATTGACGGAATGTCAAATCAATATTTTCTACATCATAATCATCATTTGTAAGTTTCACCCTTGACCTCATGCCCTCAGTAAAACCAGCTCGCAAAGCATTTTTGTAGGCAGTACTTAAGCTGATGTCAGACATATAGGAAGTAAGGTTGGCTTCTCGTTGGGAGTGAAAGGTATCTGCATAGATCCTGGCACTTACGTTATTTAACTCCATTTTAGCTGCATTACGGATGTTGATACAGTTGATCTGTACGGAAGCATAGAGCAGGACGAAGGACAGGAGCATATTGATGGCGAGGATGATAAAGATGGAGAAAAAGGACATATCCCCACGTTCATTTTTAATTCTGCTTTTCATAATTCACCTACTTCCAGTAATGTTCACTGACTCCGGCCCCATTTGCTTTCATGTCAATCGGAACTAGGTTCAGTTTCCAAAAGCCACCCAGATAACATCGACCGGTTACCGTCACATAAAAAGGCGTTCCTATCTGAATCCTGCTGGTACTCCCGGAACTGGTTACCTGATAAGTGAGACCTTCGACTTCTGATAGTGGTGCAGCCAAATAGGAAAACAGGGTACCAGTATCGGCATTTGTGCCACCGTTTAACTGGATCTGCTTTACCAGTTGATCGGAAATATGATCCATTTCCTGCTTGACGGAAATGATATGGAACACATTTAAGATAAATGCCACCATAATCATTGCGACCAGGATATAGACAAAGGTACTGATGTAGGATACGTCACCCCTTTCGGATTTAATTACTTTCTTGATGTTCAATCTATCACCTCCCGCATAAAAATAACGCAGGAAAGTTAAAGGGGGAATCTTTCCTGCGTCGTGTGTGAATGATACCAGTTATTCACGGTTTATATTGTAGCATAGTAAAGTGACAGTGAAAATCGCAAAGCTGTGCCAGTTAGGGCCATTATAGTGCCAAAAAAAATATTGAAGGAACTAAAAGTAATATAAATATGTACAGTAGAACCGTTACATTCCCCACGATTAACGATAGGTTCACTTTATGGGGAATGTACATACAAATTTTTCTCTTATAGTTTACATATTTCCACGGAAAATCTTTCTCATTTATATGAGAAAAGAAACAGGGAAACTTTCGGAGAAAATAAGACAAATAAAAAAAGGCAATAAAGAAGAAATCGTAGAGGTAATTAATCAGTTCGATCCGCTAATAAAGAAATATCAGAGAATTCTTTATAAAGATGCTGCGGAAGATGTAAGGGCCGAAATGATTTTGGCACTTTGGGAGGCAGTGCTTAGAATAAAATGCATAGAAAGTGAAGCGCAATGTGTGAAATACTTAATGAATGCTTTAAAAAATAAGTTTTACGAACTATATAGAAAGAGCAGGCACAAGAATGATAATGAAACACGGGTGGACGAATTTATAGCGATAGAAAAGGGATATATTGATAAAGACTATGCTGACATTACTACAGAGATTGATGTAAAAAAATTTTTGCAACAATATAAAGGCATGAAATATGAAATTATGTATTTAATTATGGTAGAGCATTTATCAGATATAAAGATTGCTGATAGACTAGGTATATCAAGGCAATACGTTAATAGACAAAGAAGAGAATTGCAGCAGAATTATATAGAAATGAGGAATAACTAAATGGATAACATAAAACATAAAGGTATTATTATTGTTATGGGACTGTGGATTGTTGAAAAATTTGGATTGCTTGGTCCTCTATTGTTTGTATTGTGTATTTTAATGCTTGTAGATTATTTTTCGGGTATGCTTGCTGCTAAAAAGGAAGCGTTAGAACATCCGGGAAATAGGAAGTATGGATGGAATAGTAGAAAAGGAATTATCGGAATATATAAGAAAGTAGGATATATGCTGACAGTCTTAGTGGCAATGTGTACGGATTATTTGATTTATGAGTTATCTTATAAATTGAATATAAAAATTGGAGTCAATACGTTGTTTGGAGCGGTAGTATGTATTTGGTTTATCCTAAATGAGGCTCTTTCCATATTGGAAAACGCTGGTAGAATGGGCGTAAAAATTCCGACATTTTTATACAAAGTGATTTCTGATCTACAGAAAAAAGTAGATGATAATAATTTACAGTAAATCTTGCAAAATAGTCTCATATAGGTGCAAAATAGGGAGTTGCACTCACTTAAAATGGGTATATCAGAGTTGATTAAGGGAGTATACCCATGAATAGAACATATGATGATTTTTTATGTAGATTGAAAGAGCAAAGAAAACAATTAGGTCTGTCACAAGAACAAATGGCCCAGAGAGTTCATAAAACACAAAGCAATTATAGCAAGGTAGAACTTGGATTGCAGAGATTGAGTTATGAAGAATTAAAATATTTGTCTGAGTCAGGGATAGACATTTATTATATATTTACCGGATACCGTGGAAGTGGAAAATATTTGGATTTTTTTGAAAGAAAAACATATGCGGAGATTTGCAGTTATTTAGGTATTATTTATTCGGTTTTATCTTTAGATGATAATATAGAGAAAAAATTTTCTAAAATATCTGAGGAAATGCTGTATATCCCTTTAATTATATCGAAAGAAAAAAGTATTAATGCCTTTTTAACACTACGCCACATATCAGGATATCAACAAAAAGTAATGGCAGATAAAATAGGGGTAGATGTTAAAAAGTTAAGGGAGTTGGAAAAAGATCGTTGCCTTCCGGACAGTGAAATACTGTGGAAAATATATCATGAATTTGGAATTTCACCAATGTATATATTAAAAGATAAAGAAGGGATAATTCATGAAGCAGATGCGCTTCTGGAAATATCAGAAAAGGAATGTACAGAAAAGATACTGGAAATTGTGAGTTCGCTAGCAGAAGGCAATAAAGAATGAAAAAAATACTTATTATAGAGGATAACCAGCAGACTTTGACACATCTTAGTTATATTGCTCAAGAAATAAATAGTTCCAATAAAATATATGCATTCAAAAAGTTAGATGAAGCATACAGATGTGCGTTGGAAAATGAAATCGATTTGTTCATAGTCGATATCATTTTGGAAAAAGAAAAGCCAGGGGATATATCTGGACTTCAGTATGTGGAAAACATTAGAAAAATAGACCGGTATAAATTTATTCCGGTTATTTTTGTGACATCGTTAGAGGACGCTAAATTACATACATATGAAAAACTTCATTGCTACAGCTTTATAGAAAAGCCTTTTGACGAAAGTAAAATGAAAAATGTGATGGAGGAGTGTCTTCAGTTTAATGATGTCCAACAAGCAAACAAGACTTTATTTTTTAGAAAAGATGGTATTATATTAGCATTAGACCGTGAAGAAATTCTATATAGTGAGAGCATTCAGCACATCATGTATATTCATACAACAAAGGAAGACACGCTATCAATACCTTATATAACGGTCAAAAAACTTCTAGAGGATCTCAATAGTAGCGAATTTATGCAGTGTAGTCGAAATGTGATAGTAAATAAAAAATACATATATAATGTGGATACCGTTAACAGAATTATTGAATTAAAAAATGGAGAAAGAGTAGAAATCGGTATCACTTATAAAAAGAAAATTAAAGAAAACTATCTTGTAAAATAAGTGAATTTGTGAGGAAAAAGGCAATTAAAGGAGTTAAGAGCTGTGCTATACCATTGTGGGTTGCTTTTTGAGATTTGGACATTAATTATATGTATGCATAGAATGCATAATGAAAAAGTTAGAATAGATTTTTGGACGATCAATTTTTCTTTTATTTCCATGATAATATTGGAAATAATTTATTTTTTTGATTTCAATAATATAACTTCTATGGTGATATACTTGACTATGATGGGGTATAGCTTTGCAAGATTTCGGGAAAATTTTTCGCAGGCAGTAATTACAGTCATATTAACCATAGTAATAATAGCAACAGTACAGTTCGTAAGTGCATTTGTCGTTAACTTGAGTTGTATTTCTAATGTGGAGACAAGATTTTTTATCATCAATTTTAATACTATGCTTATAACATTTTGTATGACTCGCGGTATGTGGATGCATAAGCTATTGACAGCAATTAGAACCTTTGATCATTTCATAATACTGGGATTATTGATTATTGTTATGATAGTTTTCGCAATGCTAATGGAAAGTAAGATGCGTGGGCAAATGCACTGGATGTTTTATGTTTTCGTAATACCTGCGATAGTGTTAGTGCTTGGGCTGATTGTAAAGTGGTATATGGTTATAAAAGAGAGGGATTGCCTAAAGGGAGAATTAACTGTGGCAAAGGGTGAAAATGGTAAATATGATGATTTACTTTTATCTATAAGAATGAAGGAACATAATTTTAAAAATCATATTGCGGCATTGTTTGCTTTAAGCTATACAACAAAATCATATGATGAGTTGGTACTTGCACAAAGGGAGTATTATGGAAAAATTAAAGAAGAAAACAAATATGTGAAGCTTTTATATTTGGGAGATAGTATTGTGGCGGGATATTTATATGAAAAGTTTTGTGATGTGGAAAGAAAAAATGGGCATGTAGAATATGATATTAGAGGGCAATTTTCTACTAGTGAAGTTCCAGACTATCATTTGATAGAAATGTTGGGAATATTAATTGATAATTCTGTGGAGGCCCAGAATGAAAGACCACAGCTAAAATTTTTCTTTGAAGAAAGAGATAATACACTTATATTTAAAATCTTGAATCCTTATCCGTACATAAAATATGAAGAGATGAATACATGGTTTGATTTGGAACACAGCAGTAAAGGTGCAAAACACGGATTGGGGTTATACTATGTGAAACAAATATGCCAGAAATATAGAGCCAATATCATTTGCAGAAATGTTGAGTGCCAAGGTAAAAATTGGATAGAGATGAACTTAGAAATTGAGAAAGCGAATAGGTAACAGCGACCTATTCGCTTTCTGTTTTACAGAGAAGTCTCATCAATAGAGGGATACGGGTATTCTCCAAATAGAACAATGCTGGGAAGGGAAGTATCCCAAATCCATGAGAGTGCAGCAATTGAGCATAACAAGTTATATATCATTTATACGACCTCCTTTCGCAAGTATTTTCGCCGCAAGTAGTTGAAGCGAATGTAATATAATCATCCAGCTACCGGCTACCATATACCGGTTTTGAGGGATTATATATAAAATCAATGAAAACAGAAAGATAATAGAACAAGTTACATTTCGACAGAAATATAACTGCTTCTTTGGAAAATTAATACGATATTTAGAAAGAACGGGCCCAATAAGGTAACATATGCAGAAACTTATGGATAAAAGAAAAATCTGCATATAAAGCGGTAATGTAATATTAGGAAAAATAAAAACAAGACTGCCCATATATAATACAGAAGCAAGTAGGCAACTCCAATAAGAATAGAAATGGAAACCTCCTGAAAAACTTCTTAAAAAGCACATAAAGATTAACTGAAAAAGAAATAATAATATTTCATTTCGAAATAATATTCCCATTATAAGCATTTTGCTTAATTCCGATCCAAGACTTTTAATTACGAAGATAATTTGTTCTGCCTGGTAATTACTTATATTATATTTCTGCTTTATATTTGCTTTGAAATTATTCATATAGCTGTTCTCCTATCGTATATGTAATTAGAATATCAACTCTGATGAATATTTACGTATATTTGACCTAAATGAGATATATTTTGCTTAAGCATAGTAAAACTTGATTCTTGAGATGAAAAATAAGATTTAGATGAAGAAAAACTGCAATCAAGTTAAAAATGCATAGTGTTTGATAGAGTAATGTATAATAAATAGCTATTACGAAAGATAAAATATGATGGGAGCAAAGATAAATGGAAAGGAAAAAAGTAGGAAATAGGATAAGAGAATTACGAGAAATGCATAACTATACCCGAGAAGGAATGGCTGAGATGGTAGAAATATCGCCCAAGTTTTTGTATGAAATAGAATCTGGGAAAAAAGGATTTTCATCAGACGTTTTGTGCAAAATAGCAAGAACACTTACTGTAAGTTGTGATTATATTATGTATGGTGAAGAACATAGTTTAAAAAATAGTGAAAAAATTTATTGCATATTGAATCAACTGGAAGCTGAACAGACAATCAAAATACAGTTTATTTTAAAAATGTTGATTGAAATATGTGATGCAATGTAATATAAAGGTAAGTCGGTTGAGATGTTATGTGAAGGACTGCGGAGAGAAAAAACTTGATCTGTTAAAGTACCGCCGCAACTGTTTTTTTCAAGTACAAATTACCTAAAGGTATTTTTATTATACAAGAAAGAATCAGAGGAATTTGACAAAGAGAAGTTGGAGAAGTAGACTAAGGAAAAATAGTCTGAGTAATTCTACCGCAGGGAATCTTCTGCGACTCTCCAACTGACAGTAATTTTACTCTATCCAAGAAACAGAAGGAGCATTGATAGCACCAAAAAAGTATGATATGATTAATTATCGAGATTATGTGTTGTATTAGTGTAAAAATTACAATGCAATATTTTATAAAAGACAGTTTTGCCCTTAGGGTTGGACGAGCATTTGCCACAATGTATAATGAACAAGGCGAGGTAGGAAAGTTATATGAAGAAATTATTAGATACAAAATTTGCACCTAGAAAAATACTACTATTAATGATGAGTGGTATTTTTTTTATGGGATGTGCGGATAATACCGATGAAAGTGAAGCGGTTTATCAGGCGAGTACCATTCCTATCGAAGCTGGAACCGAAATAAGTGTAGATTTAGATGGAGATGGGAAAGACGATAAAGTACACGTTGAAAATTACGGCGATATCGATGACTTAGCAAAAGATGGTACACGGCTCATAGCGAATGTGAATGGCGCAGATGTGGCAATAAAAGATTATGAAACATATGTTTATGGTTCAACGATTACTACTGGTGATTTATCAGGAGACGGTAAAGCGGATGTATTATGGGATAGATACATCTTTGGGAGCAATTTTGGTGCTGTTACAATTTCGATTCTGCATTTAGAGGATACTGGATGGGTAGAATATCCAAATAATTTTATTTACAATCCAAACATTGATTTAGAACAGCCGGATGGATTTGGTGGTCAGGAAATGTACATTGGAGCAACCTTATTTGAAAAAGACGGAAAAACGATGGTCCGTTTTATTTCTCTTCTGGAGGATAATATTAATGGCGATACCATGAAATGTACAGAGGTATCTTATCGGAAAGATGGGTGGTATATAGAAGACGTCAGGTTAATTGATAATTATTACAGAGATGGGAAAGGCGACGAATTATTAGCGCCACAGGCGTACTCATACTGAGTCTATTTTTCCTAAGTTTTGTTTAAGGAGGTTACAAATCAGACGATATTTTCTTTGTTATATTTGTAACTACTGCAAATGTACAAAACGAAAGGGAAAAAAATATGACATATGGAGAAAAAATAACATCTGATGAAAGGTTTAATAGAACAGGGCTTGATTTATTGGCCAGAATGATTTATGTAGAGGCCGAGGGCGAAAGTGAAATGGGAAAACGCGCTGTAGCCTGTGTGGCTAGAAACAGAAAGGATCATAAGAAAGCAAGTAAGTTTGGTGGGACAACTTATAAAGACGTTATTTTAATGGGTGCACAAGAGGATCCCCCCCGGTTACAATTTTCTTCCGTAGGTACAGCTAAATTTTTACAGCCGGATCTTAATTCAACGGCATGGAAGGATAGCCTGAACATTGCATTGAATATGGATACGGTTGTGAATCCGATATCCGCATGCTTGTGGTTCTGTACTAATGATGTTTATAGTAAAAACTCCAAAATTGAAAATGGCATTGAAAAATATTCATTTGGAGGTAATTACGAGCAGGTAACGGAGAAGAAAATTCTTGGTGGACATACATTTTTCAGAGTAATTAACTACTAATTAAAAATCTCACATAATGCAGTAAGTTACACAAGAGACTGTGATAAAAAGATTTTCATTTTATCACAGTCTTTTTAGATAAGAATTGTAAATATCAAATTCTACGTTTGGGCTTAAAATCAACGAAAAATGTAAAGAAAAAGTCAAATCTTTTGTTTCACGATTCGGGAAATCAGCCCAACAGCCACATTCCGCTCCGAATCAATCCGGGTCACCACAAAGCTTACTTCATCTTTTTTCCCGGGCAGCCTGGAGTCATAGCAGCTATGGGCAATTGCATTGACTCCAATATTAAGCCTTATAAAGACGGTGCCTTTATGGATGTCTGTAATTGTACCGATATATTTTCCCTGAACCTTACATTTTTGCAGATTTTCTGCACTGGTATTACCAAGGACACTTTTAACATCTGCTTTTACAGAAATGTCAGTAACAGAAGATATGGCAACGTTTGTGATACGGACTAAGATCTGGTCACCTACATGGTAGCTTTCTGTGGCATCCCCCATCCAGTCGTAGGAGAGATCCCTGGCTGGGATTGAGTATTCTACACCAAAGATCTCAGTGCGGACGGTCTTTTCAGCGACAGCAATAACTCTGGCCTGAACGATACATCCTTCGCATACTCGGGTGATGCCATTTGCATCCGGAAGATAGAAAATCTGCCGTTTCTTGAGCATAGCATCTTTTCTGCTGGCAACTACGGATTTGGTTTTGTTGTCGATTCCTTTGATTAAGAAGTCGATTTCAGAGCCAAGCATATTGCCAAGGATTTTGTTTTGTCTGTTAATGATGTCACCATAGTTTGAAGAGGCATCTTCTTTCAATTCAATCATCATTTCTGTTAAGGGAATTACAATGCGCAGATCTTTATAGTACACAACAGCAATAGTTCCATCGGTCTCCAGCTTTTCGATACCGCCGAGCGTACCGGCGAGAATTTTCTTTGTCCGGTAGGCATTCTGCAGTTCATGCCAGTTGGCATCTTCAACGGACTCCGGCGTTTCTATTTCTGCGTCCGCAGAGATTGTGAGAATAGAGGATGCGGAAAGCTTTCTCTCAGGGACTGTTTCGGCAGCCACCGTTTCGTTTGTAGTTACTAATTCTTCAGTTTTTTTAGGCATAATAGGTTCTCCTTTTCTTTAATTTGACATGATGGATGCTTTGTCCGCCATGACGATTTTGGGTTGTAGTTTCTGGGCAGCCTCCTTGGAAGCCACCTGTGTGACAGTTTGCTTGGGAACAGACCATTCTTGTTTGTTTTGCGCCTTCCATGCCGGAACATGGGCTGTAGCCTTTACGTACTGCAGCTTTTTACTTTCTGGATGGAGCGAAAAATCATATTTGCCGACCTTTAGAATCTTTTGTCCACGTAAGATAATAAGAGCCTGATCTAAGGGAAGGCGTAGAACCTCGTCCGGGGTTAAAAGTTTCCGCTTCCCAACGGACGCTGTTTCTTTATACTGCGGGGAATAATCCGTAATACGTAGGGTATTAAGCTGCTTGGACTTGCTGGATACATCTACACTGACATCTCCGGATCTATCGGAGATAAATTCGGCGGTGAGCTGATCGGTACAGCCTAAGAATAGCTGTGTATCACAGTTACCAATAATTTCCTGCCACTGGTTATCCGGATATCTGTTCTGCATCTGGGGCAGATTTTGGAAAATACAACTGATGGATAATCGCCTGGAACGGATAGTACTGATCTTTTTTGTGAGATCTGCAATGGTACAGCCACCGTTTGCAATCTCATCTGCCAGAATATGTACTGGCACCGGAAGACGGCTTCCTTCCTGCTCATCTGCAAAGCGTACTAACTTGATAAATACGAAACTCATAAACAGGCTGGATAAGAAGTCAAAGGTCGAATCCTGATCGGAAGTGATGCAGAAATAAGCACATTTCTCTTTGCCGGGGAGCGTTAAGTCAATCTCGTTATGACCGGTGATCTGACGGATCAGTTCATTCTGGAAGACCTGAAGTCTTATTCCCAGACCGCTTACCACATCATTTCTGACACTTTCCTGGGCTCTTCTAAAGATGGAGTACGGGTATTTTGCCGGATGAGTGTTTGGGAGCATCTGAAAAATACTGCAGAGTTCCTCTTCGGTATTTAAGGTAAGCAGCTTATATACCTGTCCGATGTTCCTGCCTTCCGGGGGAAATCCATAATATACATACAACACGGCCGCTTTCAGGATATTCAGTTCTGCATCCGCCCAGAACCTGGTTTCATTTTTAGAAGAGGTGTTCTTTATGATGACATCGCAGAATAACTGTGCCATGGTATCCTGACCATCAATCTCGGATAAGCAGTTCCAACTGTCGGAATTTTCCGGGTGAATCAGGTTAAATACCCGCACCGTATAGCCATGCTGCTCCAAGTAAAGAGCAAAATCACCGTATAATTCAGACTTGGGATCCGTGACAATGAGACTTTCCCCACGGGCAACGCACTGAAAGATCACATTCCTTGCGTAGGCACGGCTCTTCATGGAGCCACTGGCCCCAAAGACAGCAACATTGCGGTTATAGGGCGAACTTTCAGGGAGACATACGATTTTGTTTTCCAGGGTCCCTAAAATAATGCCGGTGCTACGGCGGATATCGGAAGTAAGATTTAGGACATTGCGAAATTCCTCCGGTGTCATGTAGCCGCTGGTTCCATAAGTCCCCTTCTCAGAATAGGAAAAATTCCGCTCCTTATCCAGGGTCCCTTTCCCCCCGATTCCCATGCGCATCACCACGATGATGAGCAGGATAGCAATAAGTAGGCATAAAAAAATCCCATACAGACTGTACGGGAAGATGGTAAGTGCCTGCAGACAGGAGAAAAAGGAAGCATCCGGAAGGGGAGGAGAGGAACCGTCTCCCGGTGTACCTCCGGCAGATACCCAGGTATTGTAGTGGTAGAGAAACTGAGCGATGTATCCTGCGGCATAGAGCAGTGTGGTTATTAACACCGGCAGGACAAGGAGCACACAAAGCAGCTTCTTTCGTTTTTCTGATAACTTCAGTGGAAAAACCTCCTTTCAAATTTGGCAAGATCAATGGTTTCAATGGTTGCAAGGTCCCCAAAATAAGACTGCAAAGTATCTTTTTGGAAGTCGAAGCAGATCAGGTGCCCGGTAATCCCGTGAAAAGACAGCGCGGTCTTAAATCTGGAGAGCCGGAGCATATCAAAATTGTAGGATAAGAGAACCGGAGTGGTTCCCTTTATGGCATCATGGATGAGCCCAAGATCCGGATTTGCAGGTTCCAGATCTGAACGAAGCAGGGAATCCAGAGTGCTCTGAAGCGCAGGATAGATCAGTAGCTTAAGCATAGTGATTCCTTTCATGGATACTGGAAGAAAATGCATAAAGTCAAAGCTTCCATCCAGATAGAAATAACTTTTCTGATACCCACCGTTACTTTCCATGAGTTTTCTGGCACATTCCATGGGACTTCCAAGAAAGAGAGCTTTGATAGGATAATCCGTATTCTTTTGGTATAGCCCCGGAAACATATCCTGCTTCAGGTGATAGTTTAGGAAAGCTTTTAGTCTAAGCTCCGTCCGGTATTCCCATTTGATCGGGTGGTCACCGGTAAAGAAAAGAACGTACAGGGCATCCTCACATAACAGGATTCCCAGGGATCTGGAATTGTTGATTTTGACGGTTTCGGTCCCCAGCTCCTTCCATTCCCTGGCTGTGTAAAAGAGCGGGAACGCAAATTTGGCAGAATCTTGCGGGTTCCCAGAAAATAGAGCCGGCTTTTCCTCAGGATACACAGGGATCCCTGCGCATTGCAGCATGGCATAGGCGATAGAAGCCTGCTGAAGTCTGAGTCTCCTTGGCAGGTCACTTCTTGGGCGGTTGGTTTCAATGTTGTCCGTAAGATAATAGGAGAACCGTTCAGGGGACAGGGAGAGTAGTAGATCTTTTCCGCGGCGGGTTAATCGGATACCGCGTAGCTTATCCTTATAATGGATCTTGATAAAACCGTCACTCTTTAATCTGGTCATCAGCTTTTCGTTGTAGCTGTCCGTTAGGTATAAAAAAGGGTATACATTTTTACTGCACTCCCCGGATATGGCGATCAGGGACAGCAGTTTATACGCTTTTGATGAAGTGTCCATGGAGTTCTCCTTTTTGTAGTTGTAGTGCGCAGATTTTACCATACCAGACTGAAACTCCGGTAAAACCGGAAGTGGGTTAGGCACAAGAAAGCCCACAACAGAGCGGATGTGCGGTCAGCTTATCTGTATCGGATTTTTACAGGTAGAAAAGAACTAAAAATCCGACAGGTTATTTTGCACATTTTTCTGCTCCAAAAGCCATTCCGGGAACTGTTCTTTTTCCATGATGGTGAGAATGGTAGCATCTTTATTGCCAAATTCTGTTCTATGGAAAGTATCACAAAAAATACCGCTGTCATCGGTAAGTAAGAAACAGGCGACAGTATCCAGTATCCGCTTGCATTCCTGGGAATCCAGATTGTCATAGTCCCGTACTCTTTTTGCGGACAGTGAGGCATCATAGATATGCAGGAAACTTACTACACAGTCCTTAAAATGTGGAAGAGGATGCTCCTTTACATAAAGCTCAAACGCAGTATATAGAGGATCCGTCAGGTACGCCGTATTAGAATACTTAGCTTTCTTAGGCATGAGCCCCGGAAGCGTGACCTGAACGATTCCACTAGAGTGTGTAATGGTGATTCCTTGGATGTCCGCTGCTTTTTTAAGAAGCATCGGTTTGGACACCAGGTTTGCTGCAAAGATAAGACTTCGCAAGGAACAGGTGATTTTTTCTGCTCGCTGTGCAGCATCCAGACTGAGTTCCTCGTAGATTTTTCCGTAAGATACGGTATCTGTGATCTTCATGGCATTCAGGGTGTTTGCAAGTTTTGGCAGTTCCTGTTCAATGGAAGCAAGTTTGGTTAAATAAGTAGGTCGATCCATGAAATAATTACTCCTTAAATTTATAATAGGTAACCTGCCCAGTTGCTGATACCGTACAGTAACCGACGGTGCCAGGTATGGATAGGAGAGACATTTGAGCAACATTCTCCACAATGACTAAGCGCTTGGGACATTCTTCTTTGTATGAGGAAAGTGCCTGGTTTAATAGCTGTTCTTTTCCCATGGAGACGTAAATAACATCAAAGCAGTCATCCGACACAGAAAAGCAAAGTGTAACCGGATAATCGCAGATGGTATGGTAGGTGATTTCCGGATAAAAGTCCAAAAGCAGCCAAACGGCGGAGAGGGTGGCAGAATCTGCATCTTTTACGCCGGTATAGCAGACGAGACCGGTTGCAGAATCCAGAGTAAGCCGACCTTTTCGTACCAGTTTTCTAAGCAAAACAGTGAGTTGCTCATTGTTTACTTCTGGGAACAGACGGCATAGCTGTGCAAGATACAAACAGTGATACATAGAAAGCATACTAATGATTCTCGAAAGAATATTTTCTTCCTGCTGATATATCTGGTGCATAGAGCCTCCTTTGTCGCTATAAGTATTCAATATGTAATAAATACATATTGAGGTGAATGAGTTTCTACTTATTATATATGTATTGATTATGTATTAACCGGCATCGGGTAAATGGTGCCGTTGTTTCTCCCGTTCCAACAGCCGTTTTAACTCTTCCCGGTCGGTGGTGATCAGCTCTTTTTCGAGCTCGGAGGCCTTGAACTCCACGGTCACGTTATTGTTGTTGGTAGAGATCAGGCCGTTGCCGCGTTCAAAATGGGTGATTGCCATGGTTTCTGCTTCTGACAGGTGCAGGATATTCTGCACCCGGATGGCCTCCTCATCTTCCAGATTTAAGATGATCTTGGTCTTGGAGTTGTTGATGATTCCTTTTCCGTATTTGCCGTCTTCCATGGAAAAGAAGTCGTTTAAATCCTGGGTGGCGCAGATCGCAGATCCGCCGTAGCCACGGATGATCTTGAAAATCTCAACGACAAATTCTGCCGCGAGGTGGTTGGACACAGAACCGATAAGCTGCCATACCTCATCAATGAAGATGGCTTTTTCCGCAGTACGGTCTTCTTTGGCCTTATCCCAGACATAATCTAAGGCAACGAACATCCCGACCGTAAGCAGATCCCCGGTAAGCTCTGAGATATCCAGTACGGTATATTTGTTTTCGAGGCTTACGTTGGTCTGCTGGTTAAAGGTGGAAGCAGATCCATGCACAAGCCTGTTCATAATATTTGCAAGTCTCCTGGTATCGGCATTCTCAATCAGGATATTGTAGACATCCTCAAGTACCGGCATTTCCTTGTAATGCGAAGGATCTTTGGGATCGCAGAGACTGTCATTATTGTGAGTGATGCCCTTTTTGTTATAGGTCTGGATCAGGGATTCATCCAAAAGCTGTCTTTCCTCATGGCTCATATCCGGAATCAGGAGCGAGAAGAAAATATGGAGCTTCTGGATCTTGGCTGCAAGTAAGGACTTGTCCTGGGAGGAGCCGTCAATCAGGTCATTGGCAGAGGAATCAATTTTTCGGATTTCCATGATATTTATACAGTTTTTGGAGGCAGGGCTGATCTGGATAAATTCTCCACCAATGTTGTTGCAGGCCCTGCGAAACTCATGTCCTTTCAGGGGAGCGATAATGAATACCTGGATATTTTTTCTTCGCATCCGAAGTGCCATGAGCTGCAAGGTAAAGGTTTTCCCGGCTCCGGAGGTACCAAGGATTGCCATATTCGCATTTTTGTAGATCCGTGAGTTGAAAATGTCCACAATAATAAGGGAATTATTGTGTTTGTTCACCCCCAGTAAGATCCCATTGTCATCGCACATTTCATACGAAGTGAAGGGATAGCAGCTGGCAATTCCGCTTGTTAGTACATTACGCTTTGATTTTTCAAACAGACTTTTTTCCAGATGGACGATGGGGAGAGAGGACAAAAAAGCCTGTTCCTGACGGAAACTGCAAGTAAGAACATCCATATCCTGGGACAGCAGTAACTTTTTCATCTCTGCAATGCGCCATTCCAGTTCCTCCACACTTTCTCCGGTAATGGTGATTAAGATGTTCAGGTAATAAAAGTCCTCGTTGGCAAGACCTTCCTTTAGAAAGTATCCTGAGCGGATGGCGCTATCCAGATCATCAAAATCAGAGTTGGTGTCGGAAGTATCCTTTATTTTGGAACGGTTGATACGAAGCTGCTGTCCTAACTTTTGCTGGATCTTATCTTTGGGCTGTCTGCCAAAGAAAAGGTCTACATCAATTCCTTCTCCGGCATTGACAAGGAGGGAAATCCATCCGGCGCACACCTGAGCCCGGTACCCGAAGCTTGGGATCAGGAGATAAGCGTGATAAATGCCATCCATAAAAAGATATCCGGAATGTGTAAAGTCAATGGATGCAGGGGAGGCAAATTCCATGGCAGGGATATGGTCGATGTCATCAGCCCTGCTGTTTGTGATATATTGTCCGATGACCTCATTGATCCGGGTGCTTAATGGGATACGGTTACTGGTCTTACGGTTAAGCAGATTGTAGAGTACATCCGTTGCCAGTTCATTATCATCCTCCGGTGTGATGACATCATTACCACACTGCTTCAGGTAATTTTTTGCGGTGCGTGCTACCGTGGTTAATGCAGAGATAGCTTCGGCTTCCATATCTTTCCTGCCGGTTCCAGCCTGGGGTTCATATTCAAAGGCAATAAAAAAACGCCTTGTTATGGCGTCTTTGGAACTGATGCGCTTGATCAGATTTTTATAATCTTTTTGCAGGGCGATACAGCGTTCATCGGTTTCTTTACTGATGTCATCCTCAATGGCTGCGAGATGTTTGTTAATATCCGCTTTCTTCGTAAGTACCTTGAACTGAAGTTTCACCGGACTGATTTTAAGGAAGCTGACAAAGGAGTAGATAATGTTGCGCTGTTCTCTACTGCTTCGTAGCAAAAAATTGATAGGCTCGACCTCGATCAGTTTTACATAGCGGTGGTCTTTCGTGTAGATAATGCCGTTTTCGATCTTCTCAATCGGCAGATAGTCGGCAACGGGGTTTAAGTAGTGGTATTCTGTCTGTTTATCGGTTGCAGCGGATCTTGCGTTCTCTCTTTTTTTAGGGGAATGTTTTGCTTCTTTGCCAAATTCTTCTGCAAACTTTTCTTTTTTGGGTTTGGAGCGTTTCTTCGGTCTGGAATCGGAAATATCCTTTTCTTTTGTGGGTTCACCAGCTCCGACAATTCTTTTCTTCTTCAAAAATATAATGAAATGAAACAGAAACTCAGTCAGGCTTTCCCCGCCGATACCAATGATGGCAAACAGGGCTGCAGGAAGCACGGTGATGCAGGCAATGATAATGCGTGTCGTTAAGGAAAACGGCAGATGAAATACCGGAAATCCAATCATAAGGACCAGACCCAGGGCTTCCACGGCATTACGGAGTTTTACGGATCCACCAAGAACCGTGCCGGTATCTATAAAGTTCGGGGGAATGATATAGACATCATTCTCGTCATTATTTGGTTGCATGAAATTACTCCTTTCGGGTTATTGATAGGGCCGCCCACACAGAACGATATTGCCGGTACTGTAAATGGGGCGGTAGACCACTTTTTTCTTACTGAGGGAAGCATCAATGATTTTGCCATCTCCGGCATAGATCCCGACATGGCTGATATTCATATATCTGTTGTTCACCTCAAAGGAATAGAAGACCAGATCTCCTGGTGATAGCATATCGTAGGAGATAGCCAGATTGTTTTCTACGATGTAGCGTCCCTGGGAAGCTGCGGTATCGGATCCTTCATAGGATAAGTTGATGCCGCACTGCTCGTATACATAATGGGTGAAAGAACTGCAGTCAAAATAGCCCTCTTCATTGCGCAGAACCTGGCTGTAAGGTGTCCCAAGCTTAGTAAGCGCAATGTCCACAGCATCGACACCGGTTTTGCCGGGAGGGAGATCTTCATTGATGTCTACCTTGTAGACGGTATCAAATAGAAACAGATGAAGGTTTGCAGCATAGTCAGCCGCCAGTTCTTTCTGCTCGTCAGTTAATGAAAAAACAATGTCTGCAAAATAATCCATTCCGGAATACTCTATGACGTATTCGTGATGATAAACGGTATATTTTTTGCCCCGTCCGTCTGTTTCTTCACGTTCCGTTACATTTTCCGTATAGGTAAACAGGGTGGATGCCCGGCTTTTGATCTGTGACACCAGCCTGCTTACCTTAATGTTTCTATAATCATTCTCGGAAGCACAGTATTGTGATATGAGAAGAGTGCTTTCGTAGATAATGCGGTCCGAAAAATCGTCAGTGATGCTGTATTCATGATGGAGACCTAAACCGCTTGCGCATACTTCAATCGCATGGATCGTCTCGTCATGTTTTTCCCGTAGTGCTGCTTCCACCCGGGATTCAATGGACTCGATATTCTGCATGATCTTGGAATTGTCATTCAAGACATCTTTAGAGGCAGTATCCATGCCCTCTGTACCAAAAATCAGAGAGGGTAGCAGTGACAGGTAGAGCACCGGGATTAACAGCAATGCACCTACGGCAAGCACAATTTTTGAGATTAGATGCCGGCTTTCCCACAGCCCGGCAGCAAGAGCTCCATACGGTCCCGCAGAAGCTCCTTTTGCAATATTGGCAATGGCTTTACCGGTTTTTATTGCGCCTTTTGCCATAGATGCCGCACTTGCAATGTTGGACAGGGTGTTCTTTTCTTCTTTTGCCATTACACTTTATCCTTCCGTTTTGGCATATCCGGGAGTCTTCTTACAACCGTCTCATGGTATGCAATCTCACCTGTGGGTGTCATATAAGGAGTCTTCTCTACGGTGGGGGCGGCATACTGCCTGTACCAAACTGAGTTATCCTGCATGGTTACGGTATCGTAATTACCCCTCGGTGTCATATATTGCTCGGAACTATACATTCCAAAGCTGTCACCGTTTGGATGCGCAATGGAGGTTTCCGTACCCATGATGCGTCCACCGCCAATCTCAACGCCGGAAAAGCTTGGTGCATCCTCTTTTCCGACATGACCCATGTAGGAGGAGAGAGCTTTTGCTGCCTGCTCCCCCTGCATACTGCCGGTCATATTCATACTGCCCTGGGCAATCGCAGCTGTGATATTGTTTGCAAAGGCTCCGCCCTTGTTAAGGGAGGATTCATAGATTTTCCGGCTGATTGGATTGGATGTGTGTCCGGTCATGGTATTTACGGCACTCTGGGTAATATGCCTGCCGACGGCACCTACAAGTCCTCCGGATAAAAAGGAAGCCTGGTTTTGTACCGAACCGCCCTGGATGGAGCCACCGCGGAAAAAGGAACCTCCATGGAGCGATTTTACGGAAGTGATTCCCCTGGCAGCAATCATAAGTTCGGCCATCATGGATCCACCGGTACGTCCCACATTGACTCCGAGAGATGCCATAAAGGAGTCGATTTTCTGGCTGACCTTTAGAAAAGCAATCGCGCATAGGAACCAGATGAATACTCCGGCAGCCGATTGCTCTTTTCCAACGGCAGCTACTTCCTCCGGGGTTACTGCAAACACGGAAAGCGGTAGTAGGAAATACAGTGGAATACCGAGTAATATTATTTTTTTAAGTTTTTGCATAGCGTCTCCTATAAAAACAAGGGATTTGATAAAAATGCACCAACCATGGAAGTAAACAGCTTCAGACACCACGCATTCATAATGAGCAGGAATACCTGCCCGGCCAACATCCGGCACCAAGATGAAAAGATGTTGGAGGTGGATTTGGAGGCTCCACAGGCAAAGGCTATCGGAGCAGTGTAGACGATCACTCCAAGCAGGATATAGCGTTCTGCAGCCTCGAATAAAAGCTTGATATAGTTCCAGGCAAGAATTAAGAGCAGGATCAGGGCAATCAGAGCAACACTTCCGTTTGCAACGACCGAAAGAATGGTAAGCAAAACGGAATTAAAGTCTGCAAAACTAAGAACCGGAAGCTCGGAACTTAGAATCCAGTCATAAGGCGTGCCTCCGATAGAAAGCACCAGGTCGGTGATTTCGTCACAGTAGTAGATAAGCCCGATAAAAAGCACAGATCTGATACTTAATTTCACAGGATCCTCTGCCTCGACACCGGCAATGAACCCGAAGTTCTTAAAAAGCTGCCAGATCCAGTTAAGGAGCACCAGGCCTATGGCGGTCGCAACGAAGATGCCATACATAGTCTCAGCGGCCGGGAAGTAGCGAAGAAAAGTAGCCATATCACAGCCGAGTGCTCCGAGTACTGAAGTGGTAATCAGATCCAGACCGTTCATCACCTGTTCTGCGATCCATTCCACAACACCGTCTAATATTCCCATGGATCAGTCCTCCGCTTTAACTTGTCCATTTACCACCGGCAAAGAATGGGGAAACGTAGGCCATAATAAATCCCAGTCCGTTTAAGATACACCAAGAGATTGCAATTCGTTTAAGCCACGCCCTGGATTCGTCAACGGTCTTTCCAGATTTGGAAAAATTCATAAGGAGCAGTGCCACGGATGCCGTTACGATTGCGGCGATTGTGGAGATGCCCAGAATTTTGGCATATACGTCCTTCATAATATCCTCTGCCTTCGTCCACATATCCGCGGCCAGTGCTGGGTGTGAAAGGAGCACGAAGAAATAGACTGCCGCCCCAGTTCCGATCATGAGCTGGGGACAATATTTGGTTAGTTTGCGTTTCACGTAAGATACCTCCTGTTTTTTGACACAAAAAGAACCGGCATCCATAAGGATCTCCGGTTCCGTTCGTGCATTGATAAATTTGAGTGTGATTGATCATTTTCTATTATACGTATCGAAAAATACCGTGTAAATCGCAGAACTGTGCCAGTTTTGGTACGGCTATGTGCTATTTTTGTGACGGGGTGTATTTGTCCTGTGGAAAGAACTGATTTAGGACATTCAGACAGTCCTTGTTGGTATAACCCCAAAGCACCGCACTTAGTGCTTCTACGGCTTCCGGTCGTCTGCGGTAGTAGGTGCGCCTGGAGATGTTGACGATATGGGGGCGTAAGCTTTCCACAATCTCCTCGATGTTCTGGAGCTGCTGGGGGCACAGGTAAGTGTAGTACAGGATCCAGTAGTATTGTTCTCCGTGCTTATGTTTGCTCCGCAGGGTATCAACGGCACTATTCAACAGATCTAGCATTTTTTTACTGCGTGCGATGCTTTTGGCATAGTTTTCGATATCGGTTCCGTCCAAACTGGCACCGGCAGCATACACAGATTCCAAAAACTCTTCTATGGTGGTGTCATATTCCAGTTCAAAGGTGTTGCGAACCTGCTGTACTGCAAGTTCAAGGTTCCAGACCGCATCCCTGTAATTTTTTAATAACGCCCAGGTATCGTGGTATAGCGGATTTTCTTCCACGGTTGCATATTTCTTTTTGGTGTTCATCAGGCAAGCCTCCCTTCCGGAGTGGTAGTACCAGGTTCTGTTCTGGCTACATCCAACGGGTGGAGTGCTATTTCAAAACGATAATGTGTCTTGCCATCGGGACAACTGATGGATAGATAGTAATTTAATTCAGATCCCTTGCAGTCTGATAAGCTATATAATTTATATATAGTTTTGGGGCAATCGCAACAGGAAAGCCCTTGTGTAGCAAGGATTCCGGCTACTTTTTTGATGACTGCGCGAATGTGCGATTCTGAAACGCTAGAGATCTTGTCTGAAACGCTGTTTACGGATGCATCAATAACAATCTGCTCATCCCGGATGGAAGTGTTCTCAAGGATGGAATTGTCATCAGGTAGATGAATAGGTACTTTGAATGTCATAGAGACCTCCTCTTTATCAATCATTACGTCGCTGATTGCGAACATGGTGGATAGGTAATTGCACAAGTAGATGACACTACCGCGTCTGCCGCTAAAGGATACCAGTGATAAGTAGCCGATTCCCTGCAGTTTATTCAAAAGCCTACTGACCGAAGCCTTGGATATCCCCCATCTCGAAGAGAGATCAGAATAGCTTATGAGTGGATTTTTAGTGGAGTTACGAAAATATACGACTGGTCCGATGTCCGATCCCTGGATCTGGGTATCGTTGTAAATGGCATGGAGCCACAGATCCAGTACGATGTCCATTTCTGAACAGCGTCCAAGACTGATCAGTTCGTGTGCAATGGAAATCGGGAAAAAGAAAAACCCTATGTCTTTCGCACAGGGATAGTTATATTCCAGCCAAGTGTTATTCTCTTTCCAGTCAGAAATAGTAAACTTGATAAGATTTCCGCGGGCCAGCTTACAGTAGGAGATGTAATGTTCAGCCTGGAGATAGTCGAGTATTGCCAGTGCCTGATGCTGGAAACGGACACGAAACCATTCGGAGAGATCCGAAAGTGTGCAGATCCATTCCCCGGGACTGATTAAATAGGAGATTCCCTCAATGCGCCTGTTGGAGCTTCTGAAGTTCGCAAACGAGCAAAGGACCATGTAATAAAAAAGATAGGAACTTCCGTTTGTCCGGATGTTCCTATCTTCCATAAGATCTCTAAAAAAGCTTCTGTAAATACGACAGCGTGGGTAATCCACAATTTGTTTAATTTCAATTTGGTAATCCATTTTGATTCCTCCTCATATTTTGAGGTGGATAAGAGATTTGGATAGATAAGGTGGTATAGATATTTTATTGACATTTACTGTTCAGATGGCAAAATAGGGTGGTAATAGGATGGTTTATTTTTAAGCTGAGTCTCAGAAAGCACAGTATAGGCGCTTTTCTGCTACAAAAGGCAATGGTCTGCAACACCAGTATCCACCGGTTCAAATCCGGTCTGCGCCTCTCCTAAAGGGCCTCAGAAATGTAATGTTTCTGGGGTTTTTTCTTGTCCAGAAACAACTCTGCATAACAGACCTATATATCGCTGAAACCCGCATAAAATCAAGGGTTACAGGGATTTTCCTATGCTTCAAAATAGCTATTCTAATACCACTCTATCAATAAAATATCATTCAAAGTCCTTTTCATTGTAATATTTTGCTTTATTCAGTTTTTCTTAGAAAGCTCCGTTAGAAACCGTTTCAAAACGAATAAAATCACCTCATAAGGTGGTAAAATGGTGGAAGGGCAATGGTACTTATTGTCTTCATCTGGATGCAGATACGTTTTTATGATGACCTTGTAATCATCGCCCATGATAGCTGCTACTGTTTTGATATCTCTCAGATTTTTTGTTTTCTCAAGCAGTTTTGTTGCAAAGGTATGTCTGAGGGAATGAGTACCGTAGTGCTGCATATTGCAGACTTTTAATATACGATCAAAAGTATCCTGCATATGTCGGGCGGTCGGCAGATTTCCTGTATCCGTAGTTAAGATAAAATCACTACGTACTAGGTTCATTTCTGTATAAGTCGTATCCATGATCTTAAGGCAATGAAGTGCCTCTGGATTTAATGGAATATTTCTTACACTTCGAGGATATTTTGGTGGCGTTACGATATGTACATATTTTCTGTTTATTTTAGGATCCCGATTCTTTACACGGCTTATCGTTTCGGAGATATGGAGATAGGGATGATTGTTTTTATCTACCATGATTCCATTTTTGGAGATCGTTATCAGCTCTCCCTCTCGTACTCCGGTATTTAGTGCAAATACAAGTGCAGGCCCAAAGCGATAATTTAGTTTCCCAGCAGAGTTCCTTGATAAGGCTATTTTCTTGAATAGATCAAGATCCTCCGTAGGTAAAATTTCAATCTTTTTGGTCTTAACAGCAACAGAATCTTCACTGGGTAACTCTACGGTTTTCATTGGGTTATAGTCTTTTGGAAAATCACCGTCATCCAATCCGTAAGTTATTAGTGCCGAAAAAAATTCATAGCATTTTTTTATGGTTGAATAGCTGTACCTATCCTGCAGATCATCAATGAAATCCTGAATATCTTTACCGGTAAGGTTACACATCAGTATTTTTACAATAGGATTATCATGTATTTGATTTTCATAGGTATCTTCAATTCTGTCGTAAGTTGCCTGTTTAATGGTTCCACGTTTTACCTGCTTACTTTTGTAGTTAAGGAATTTAACTGCATATTCTTCAAGAGGCAGCAAATGATTGACAAGATTTCCTGAAAGTACCAGGAATTTGTACTCATCCATTTTGGCTTGCGCTTCAGCTCTCGTTTTGCCGCTAAATTCTTTTGGCGGGAATCCTTTTCTCTTATACCGTGCTATCCACCTACCTTTCTTGTTTTGAAATATTGTACCGTCACCTTTAGTACGCCTGGTTACACAGGCTGTTTCATTCGACATTCAAGTTCGCTCCTTTCGAGTGAAAAGAACTTTCCTTAAAATACCAAATGAACAGTAAATGTAGTTGCATTATATTACATGAAAAGTTCTTTGACAACGCATCTTTGTCTAGAAAAACAACTCTTTACCCACATTTTTGTTTAGAAAGTCTTGAATTGCTGTTTTGGAAGTAAAGTAATCTCGTCCGATTTTGGTAACGGGGAGTAGTCTGCTCTGCAGCAATTCACGTGTTTTGGTTTTGCCAATTCCTAACATACTTCCAATTTCTTCTACGGAATATTTCCGAAAATCATCGTAGTTAGATAAATTTGTATTTGTTTTTCTCATAGAGTTCCTCGTTCTAAAAATTTTGCGTGTGAATAATACACATATCTCCCGTCACCGCTTCCTGCGCCCTTTTAGGCCGCGTAGTATGGCTGTACTGTGTGCATTTAGTCTATCCGCAGTGATAGGACGGATAGCACCCGTATGCATGACGGTATATGCTATGAACTTGTCATGGAGCAATGACCCATAATACAGATCACTTGTAGAGTAAATACAGCAGATGATGAAAAATCCCTGAAAAATTTTTTGAATTTTGTCAATGGGCTAATAACATACAAACAATGTTATCAGAAAAAAGTTGGAATGCTTTGATTATTAGAGCGAGTGAGAAAAGCCGGTTGACAGAGTAATCACAGATATGCTATTCTCAGCTTGTAATTGATTTTTGTGCATTCCCATTCGGGATAGAAGCACACGTTGTTTAAGTTTGTACGTAAGTGTCGAAAATTGCCATAAGTAAAAGTGGCATATTTTTGGCACTTTTTTTGTTTCCGGAAAATGGAAATGAAAAATAAGTTTATATGTGGGCAATACCACACGCAGTTTAGGAATGGATTCATTGTGCAGCCATTCTTTTTTGTTGCCAGAAATTGCCCATACAAGGGCTTAATCCGCAAAGCGGCTGGATAAATAACCTCGAATGAGGAGAAGAAAGGAAGGAAAACAAATGAAGGGAGCAAGAGTGTTTGAAGACGCTTACAGTGGTGTCTTCAGGGAACAGGAGGATTTCTTTTCATGCCTGCATGAAATTATGGGAAAATCCTCTTGGATCCGACAAAAGGTCAGAAACCTGCGGTTAGTTCCCATTATTGCAGGGAGTACCTTTGAGAAAGAACTACGCAGTCAGTATACGGAAGATGGCATGGATGATGGCATCATAACGGATACGATTGCAAATACGGCGTTAATGCTCAAATACCGGGGAGAAATGTTACCGGTGAGGGACTGCGCCATCAAGAGCATTCTGGACCGTGCAGGTATCCAGGGAAGCGGCCTTCGCAGGGTGGAGAGAAACGTCTATGCCAGGATCTTAAATGACGTACTGAAAGTCACAAAAGGAGAGGCATTACTCCGCATCAGCGAAGGAAAGGTATCCGCAGTATTAAGCGGAGACTGCAATGATTACGCCATCCTTAACATGGAGGAAATATTCCTTCACACCGTGCAATATTTGCAGGAGGAATTTGAAGACTGCAGGTATATGGCAGGATTCTATGAGCATGACATGGTATCTGCCATGTGGAGCATTGATGAGTCAGGTTTGTTATCGGCATACAGCAAGGAACTTTCGTTGCTTGGTAAGACTGCGGAAGACTTGATTCCTATGGTGCGGGTCACCACTTCGGATATCGGAACCTGTGGAGCCAATATCTATCCCATGCTGTTAAATGTGAAGGATGGAAAAAGTGTCAACCTGGGATCTCCGCTAAAACTTATCCATAAAAACGGAAGCACGATGGATGATTATGATGCACAGCTCAAACAGCTCTACGCAAAGTATCAGCTTGCGATCGGAAAGCTTACAGAGCTTTTAGAAGTGCGGATTGCCAATCCGGTGAACTGCATGAGCGAAGTAATGGCAAAGCTTGCAATTCCTAAGAAATATCAGGCAGAAGCACTGGACTTATTCAAGGCACAGTACGATGTCTGGTCCTGTACGGCACATGATATCTATTTTGCTATTTCAGAGATCCTTTTCATGCTGGAGTGCGAAGGAGCTTCGGGCAGCCGTATCGCAAAGATGGAAGAGCAGATCGCAAGGGCACTGTCAATGAACTGGGCAGAGTATGATTTCCCGGAAATGTAAATAAAAACAAAGGAGAATGGACAAATGGAAGAATTAAGAAAGAAACTGATGGAAGAATTAAAGAATAAACTGGGAGAAGGATATGAGGTATCCCCGGTAGACGTAAATAAGAATAATGGAACGATATTACATGGAATTTCTATATTTTTAAAAGGCAACATAGGAGGTCCTACAGTATATGTAGATAATTTCTATCAGAGATTTCAGGGAACTAATGAAGAGATTGAGGAGATGATAGGTTACATTCTGGAGGATATCAGAGCCTGCTATGAAATAGACGATGAGGAGCTACAAAGAAATGTCTATGAATATGACAGGGCGAAGGAACATCTGAGAGTTGCACTATGTAATTATGAGGCAAACAAGGAAACCTTATCAAGCAGACCTCATAAGCGGATCCTTGACCTGGCGGTCATTGCGTGTGTCAGAAATGACGAAGCTCCCGTGGGAAGAACGGGCTTTATCTATGTCACTGACAGATTATTGGAAATCTGGGGAGTTTCCAAAGAGGAAATGTTTACTACTGCCTTGAAGAACACGATGAAAGAGGCATTCTGTTGCAAACTGAGTGATCTGCTGGCACAACTGGATGACTTTGAGCTTCCTCCGGGAGTGGAGATTCCCATGTATATCCTGACAACAAACTCCAAATATCTGGGTGCAAGCTCACTTTTAAATGGTCCGGCACTGAATCAGATAGCGGAGGAGTTACATAGTAATCTGTTTATCTATCCATCCAGCATCCATGAAGTATTGGTATTACCGGTTGAAGGTACAAGAAAGCAGAGAGCAAAGCAGAAAAAAATGGTGGAAGAGGTAAATGCAAGCAATGTTTCTCCGGAGGAAAGACTTTCCAACAGCGTTTATTACTTTGACCGCGAGAAACAAGAGGTCACCATAGACTATCTGGGGAAACCGCTCAGCGAACTGAACAGATAGATACAGAATGAAATATAGAACAGTGGCAGAAAAGAGAAGGCATCCCCTTCTCTTTTTCTGTCGTATGGAAGGAGAAAGAATATGAGTCTTAACTTAAATTATAAACCGGAAGCAGTTGTGGATATCTCCGGATTATCAAGAGAGGAATGGTTAGATTACCGAAAGAAAGGAATCGGTGGCAGTGATGCTGCAGCAATCATGGGAGTTTCCCCGTTTGCAACCAAAAGAGATCTCTTTTACGACAAAACAGGTATCCGTCCGGCTTTTCAGGAAAATGATGATAACTGGGTAGCAAAGGAAGTAGGACACAGACTGGAAGATCTGGTAGCGGAGATCTTTTCCCAAAAGACAGGACTTAAGATTTTTCCAGTACGCACGATGTTCAGACATCCGCTGTATCCCTTTATGCTTGCAGACGTGGACTTTTTCATCGAATTTGTAGATGGTACGTATGGAATCCTGGAGTGTAAGACAACCAACTACAACTGTCAAGAAAAATGGGCAAATAATACAATCCCGGTCAACTATGAGTACCAGGTACGGCACTATATGTCCGTCATGAACATTGATAAGGCCTATATTGCCTGCCTTTACGGGAACAATGCAGAGGAGTTCTTTATACGTCCCCTGGAGAGAGACCTGGAGACAGAAGAGGATCTTATTGCGGAAGAGAAGTACTTCTGGGAAGAAAAGGTGTTGAAGAAGGTGGAGCCGGATTACGTAGAGAAAGCAGATCTTGTGATCGCAAGCATCAAAAAGCATTATGGTCCAGCAGATCCGCAGGCCGCAGGTGTCATTCTTTCCACAAAGAATCTATCAGGGATCAAGACGTATTTGAGCCTGAAGCAGGAAAAAGCGAAGCTGGAAGGCGAGGTAAAGCGTTTGGAGGAGAGAATGAAGCAGTCCTATCTTGGCGTTCTGGAAGAATTAGGAGCAAGCTGCAGCGGCACGATCATGGATGGCACCACAAAGTATGAGGTGTCCTATAACCCGACCTACCGTACCTCCATTGACAAAAAGGGACTGGAAAAACTGAAAATCCAGCACCCGGATGTCTATGACGATTACGTGCAGACGACGGAGAACCGGAGATTTGCCGTAAAGGAAAGAAAGGTGGCGTAGTTGTATGGAGAAAAGAAAGGTTGTATTTATCTGTGCACCGTATGATGCAAAAGATTCCATCGCTCACGCAAAGGAGATCGCGGTTGTATCGCATTTTCGGGCTCTTATAGAGGATATGTACCACTATAAGACTTATGCTCCCGGAAGCTACCTTACCGGGCCTTCAAAGGAGGCAAAGGATTTCCGGGTAGAGATCGAAGATGTGATCCTTAAAAACTGCCATGCGATGTTTGTATGTGGCAGGGAAGTGACAGGTGGAATGCTGGTACAGATTACAAAGGCGAAGGTATTAAATATCCCAATTTACCGGGTAGTGGAAGGCAAAAAGGGAGTGATTATTACCATGTATGTAGAACAGGAGAAAAAATATGTGTAAGGAAAGAAAGATACCAGAAATACTTATATGCTCACCTTGTGATGCGGTCACAGAAGAAGATGCAGAAAAGGAATATGAGCTCCGCAAGCACTACAAAAGAGTGTTCCGAAGAGGAGAGCCTAAGTGCTGTACTTTTAAATACATTGCTTTTGCAATTAATAACGCAAACCTATCGGATGCGTTCTTCAGGAAGAGCCTACAAAAGTCAATGGCTAAGTCCTGTGATATCGTCATAGTCTGTGGAGATGTGATAACACCAAATATGAAAGAGCAGATTGAAGAAGCAAAACGGTATCATAAGGAAATTTATCGAATGATAGAAAAAGAGGAAGGTGCTTGTATCTTCTGTTATCAAGATGAGGAGGAAGCAAATGAAAAGTAAGTTTGTAAAAACGGTCTATGAGAAGAATGGATTTTGCATCTATGTATATGTTACGGAAGAGAAATCGGTGCCACAGGCAGCCAGAAGTAATTACTATAAAGGACCGGGATATGAATTTACCGCTATCGGAAATAATCTTCCGGCAAATAAGCTGTCGGAAGTAGATCTGCATGGTGACTGGGAGAAAAACAGCCACGGAGTGCAGTTCAAGGTAGATTATTTTGAAGAGATCCGCCCGCAGAGTGTGGAAGGAATCGAAAGCTACTTGGCATCCGGTATGGTAAAAGGGATTGGTCCCAAGACGGCAAAACTGATTGTCGAAAAGTATGGAACCAGAACGTTTGAAATTCTGGATGATTACCCGGAGTCCCTACTGGAGATCAAGGGGATCACCAGGAAAAAACTGGATAAAATACTTTCGGCATATCAGGACAGCCATGCGGTCAGGGATCTGGCAGCCTATCTTACTCCGTTTAAGGTAACACCCAAGAAAATCCGTAAGATCTATGAGCATTTCGGGAATGCGGCACTGGATGTCGTAAAGAACCAGCCGTTTGCCCTGTGTGAGATCAGTGGATTTGGGTTCCTTACCGTGGATGAGATCGCCAGAGCGAATCACTGCAGACCCAATGAGCCATTAAGGATCGAAGGCTGTATCGGCTACTGCATGGAACTGGAAATGCAGAACGGTAATCTCTATGCCGATAAGCAGAAATTCCAGAAGCAGGTGCATGAGCAGCTAAACAGAGGCTATACAGAAGAAGTCGTTACCGAGGTAGAGGTGTATAAGGTGATGTACCAGATGGTGCATAACAAAGCCCTTTACTATGAGGACGGTGCCCTGTATAGTGCCAAACTCTATCATTTTGAGACACAAGCGGCGAAGGATCTGGCTACACTCCTGGTGCAGACGTATATGCCGCCTGCAGGACTGGAAGATCTGATCACGCAGGCGCAGAAGGATTTGAAGCTGTTATTGTCAGACAAGCAGGTGGAAGCAGTAAAGAAGGCATTCACAAATCTGGTGAGTATTATTACCGGCGGCCCCGGCACCGGTAAGACTACGGTGCAGCGTGTTCTGTTATACATCAGCGAAAAGCTGGGAGAAGAAAAGATCTTATTAACTGCTCCCACGGGCAGAGCCAGCAGACGCATGGCGGAAAGCACCGGAAAAAGTGATGCATTGACGCTCCATAGCGCGCTTGGATTAAATAACGATGAGGAGTGTGAGGCTGCGGATGAAATGTTATCCGAGGATTTCATCATTGCGGATGAATTTACGATGGCTGATATGCGGCTGTCCTATGAACTTTTCAAGCACATCGAAAAGGGTGTACGCGTGGTGATCGTTGGAGATGTAGACCAGTTACCCAGTGTCGGTCCCGGAAATGTGTTCCGCGAGCTTGTGCTGTGCGGCGTGATCCCGGTCACAACCCTTGACATGGTATTCCGTCAGGGAAAGGACAGCAGGATCGCAGCAAACGCCCATAAGATGCAGGAGAATGATACGAACCTGGATTATGGAGATGACTTTATCTTCTGTCCGGCGGATACTGCAGCGGAAGCGGCAGACAAGGTTGCGGAATATTACAGATCCTTTGTGGATGCGTATGGCGTTGACAATGTGCAGGTACTTACTCCATTTCGTAAGAAGGGAGAAGCAAGCGTTAATGCCTTAAACGACAGGCTGTGGGAGATGGTAAATCCAAAAAGCAGTATTGCCAGGGAATTAAAGGCCGGCAATGCGCTGTACCGGGAAGGAGACCGGATTATCCATAACAAAAATAAGAATGACATCAGTAACGGTGACATCGGGTATATCACGGATATCTATCAGGATGAGGATGGCGTGGATCTTATGCGACTGTCCTTTTCGGATGGAAGAATCGTGGAATACAGTGCAGAGGATGCAGACCTAATCGAGCACGCATATGCAACAACGGTACATAAGAGCCAGGGAAGTGAATATAAGGTTGTGATCCTTCCATGGCTTCCCATGTTTTACATGATGTTACGGCGTAACATCCTCTATACGGCGATCACCAGAGCAAAAGAAAAAATAGTCATTGTAGGCAGTAAGAAGGCTCTCTACCAGGCAATCCATAACACGGCGTGCGACAAGCGAAATACCCGTCTTGGAGAGCGGATCGTAAGGGAATACAACGCACTGCTTGCGAAGAAAGCTTCAGCATAGGAGGATGACAATGAATAAATATGCCGATGAGTTTTATGCGACATTTCAGGAACTTGCGAGGAAATATTCAGCAGAAAAAGTGTGGCAAGATGTGATTTATGCCTGCGCTTTAACGCAATCAGTTTTTTTACGGAGTCAGGATAAGAGCGGTCATGAAAAGATTGATAGGATAATGGAGCAATATTCCGAAAAAGAGCAGTATAAAATAATAAGTTTATATGCGAACATCATGGATGCACTGCAAGAAAATCCGGGTCAGGATTTTTTAGGAGAGATGTATCACAGGCTTGATTTGCAAAAGAATGAAAAAGGGCAGTTTTTTACTCCGTATGATGTATGCAAGCTGATGACTTTATTAAGTTTATCCACCGAGAATCTTGCAGGAGAAATTTCCCAAAAGGGTTATGTTACAGTAAGCGATCCTGCGTGTGGATCCGGAGCCCTTTTACTCTCTTTTTATGAAACGGTAAGAGAAATGGGAATTACAGGTTATCAGGTGTTGGCTGTGGCACAGGACGTTGACAGATCAGCAGCTCTTATGTGTTATCTGCAGCTTTCGGTGTTATTTATTCCGGCAATCGTAATTGTCGGTAATTCTATTACCAACCCTGGGATAGATCCTCAAAATGAGGTATGGTATACGCCTGCTTACAATGTATATCACTGGCATTATGAGCGTTACCATATAGGAGAAGGGACGGATCTTAGGATTGCAGTCAACGAGGATATCACCGGGATAAAAGTACGGGACTTCAAGGATGATGAATGCACCATATCTATTACAGCAAAGAAAAATTCATAGAAACAGATGGGAAGGCGGTATTTATTATATATCACCTTCCCAAAATGGAAGGAGCAAAAAGAATGAGTGAACAGACCTATATGTATGAGCAGGAAACAGCCGTAGCAGCATTACACAAGGTGGAAGGATTCGATCCGAGAAAGTTTATGCGCCTGATACAGAAGGAAGACCGGTCATCCAGATATTACTTGGATGTAGCTTACCGTAAACTGTGGTTTCGCCTCTGCTATCCGGAAGGAAAGATCGTGAAAACGATCCGTAGCATCACGGAGAAGATGGCAATTGTGGAAGCTAAGGTGTATTTAAGCAAGAATGATCCGGAGGATTCCTATGTTGCCAATGCGTTTGCGCAGAAGTACCGCATGGATGATTCAGAGATCGGTCAGAAGTATGTGGAACTTGCGGAGACGGCAGCTGTGGGACGGGCATTATCGGATGCCGGTTTCGGACTTCAGTTTGCAGACCGTGAAAAAGAGATGGATCCGGAAGTAACGGAGGCACCCATCGATGAAGAAGTGATGGCAGGAACCCCAATCTGTCCGGAGAACATTCCGGAGGAAGTTTTTGAGAGCAGTGTTGGAGAAACCCTGATGGAAGATATGATTCCGGGACAGTGTGGAATTGAGGATTATATCCCGATGCCGGATGAGATCATGCAGGTGGCGGAGGTTTCAAAAGAGGACGCACAACCGCCCAAGGCAGCATCACAGCCCAAGGCAGCACAGCAGCCTACGAAGAAGTCGGAGCAGACACCACAGGAGCAGTTCATGCAAAATAATGTAGCTCCGGAGTCCACAGTTGGCATTACAAGGGATATGCCGGTAAATGACATCTACGGAAAGCTTACCAGAGACTTAGCTGTAAAGGTAGTAGTTTCTGCCGGATGTTACAAGGGTAAGACTCTGGGGCAGATTGTAGTAGAGAAGCCGGGATCCTTACAGTGGTATGTGGATTCCTACAAAGGTCCTGATAACCTGCTTCGTGCAGCGGCAAAATATCTGCTGGATCAGGCACTTGCACCTGCCTGCTAAAATATAAGGCCCCACATTTGGTGGGGCCGATAGAAAGGAGAGGTACAGCAATGCAGGATTTTCCATTTACGATTCGTGACGTGGCAAGTGTGATGAATCTGCGGATCCGACACCGGAATACGGTAAGCCTGGATGTGGACTGTCCTCTTTGTGATGATCACAAAGGGAAGATGAATTTGAACTTTCAGAAGAATGTATTTCGGTGTAACCGGTGTGGTGAGAGTGGAGGAATGCTAAATCTGTATGCGAAAGCATATGGGGTAGACCTCCAGACAGCCAGAAAAGAGATCATTGAGGCTACCGGTGGAAGTGCATTTAAGAGAGAGCAGATCCATAGAAGAGAGATAGAAAGCGCCAGACCACAGATCACAAATGCTGAAATGGCGGAGGATGCTGTAAAGCATAAGACTTATACCAGGCTGTTTGAGATGCTGATCCTGGCAGACTGCCACAAAGACAGTCTGTTAAAGCGTGGATTCACGGAAGAACAGATCGAAGCAAATGGGTATAAGAGTACTCCGGTATATGGCTATAAAAAGCTTACCAAGCGGCTGATTGAGGAAGGATGCACGGTAGAAGGTGTTCCGGGATTTTACAGGGATAAGGACGGAGAATGGACGATCTATTTTAACAGAAAAGCCTCCGGTTTTATGATCCCGGTGAAAAATCCGGATGGACTCATTACCGGCGTACAGATTCGGTTAGATCACCCTTACGATGGAAGAAAGTATATCTGGCTGTCCAGCGTCAACTTTGAAGGCGGAACGACTTCCGGAAGTCCGGTGCATTTTGTAGGAAAACCTGGAGATAAGACAGTATTTGTAACGGAAGGACCCTTAAAAGGAGATCTGGCCCATGCGTTATCTGGTAGAACCTTTCTGTGTGTTCCCGGAGTCAACCAGTCAGCAAACCTAATGCCAGTCTTAAATGAGATGAAAGAGTTGGGAACCAGGTTCCTCTATGAAGCCTATGACATGGACAAGCTGCTTAGACCGGTCTGCCAGGGGGATTACAGTGAAAACTGTAAGGAATGTCCCTGCTATCGTAAGGACTGGAAGAAGCAGCGTATTCCCTGTGAGAAAAAGCAGATCAAACGGGATAATATCAACCGTGGCTGCAATAAGCTGGCCAAGATCTGTAAGGAGCTTAGCCTTCAGGGTAAAACGCTTACCTGGGACACAGATACAGACGGTAACTGGGCAGAAAACGTGAAAGGCGTGGATGATTACCTGGTGGCACTTCAGCATAGGGAATGACAGTTAAAATGCTGAAAATTTCAGAGAAATTTCATTGCAATGGTATTTTTGACATGATAAGATAAAGACAGAAAGAGGGTTTATAATGGCAGAAAACAAAAGCAGTAAAGTAATGCAGGATTATGAAAAGGTAAACAGACTGATTGATGGACTGACACTGTTTGATGATGACCTGATGAGCCGGGTGTTTGATAAAAATATCGAGGCAACCGAACTGATCCTCAGGATCATTCTTGGGAGAAAAATCACAGTTATCCGTGTAAACGGGCAGGAAGAGGTCAGGAATGCCGAAGTCGGTGGACGCAACATTACCCTGGATGTGTATGCACTGGATGAAAATGGACAGGAAATGGACATTGAGGTGCAGGGAAATTCCGAAGGCGCCCATATCCGCAGGGCAAGATACCACAGCAGTGTGCTGGATTCCAAAATGCTGAAGGAAGGTCAGCCGTTCAAAAAACTGAAGGATTCCTATGTGATCTTTATTTACAAGCACGACAAGTTCAAAAAAGGGTTACCGGTATACCATATCGACCGATATATAAGAGAGACCGGGGAAATCTTCGAGGACGGATCACATATCGTATATGTAAACGGGAACTATAAGGGGGATGACGAGATTGGTCAGCTCATGAGCGATTTCCACCAGGTAGACCCCGACAATATGCATTACAAGGAACTGTCACAAGGCGTAAAACATTTCAAAGAGTTAGAGGAAGGACGTGATACCATGTGTGAAGCAGTACAGGAATATGCAAAGGAATATGCCATCAGCGAAGTGGCAGAAAAAGTGAAAAGTCTTATGGAAAGCACAGGATTTTCACTGGAACAGTCCTTGAATGCTTTGAAAATTCAGGGAGAAGAGAGAAAACTAATTATCGAAAAGTTACAGCAGTAACCAGTGGTTTTAGAAGGATAGGGATAGAGCAGGTACATTAGATATCTGCGCTATCCCTTTTGCGTTGGAAAGGAAGTGGGCAGTATGAAAATAGTGTATATAGTGATCTGCTGTTGTTGTAATGGGCATGAGTATTATGAAATTGATTCTGTATGGACATCCGAGAGGAAGGCAGAAAAGAGATGGCAGACATTACTATCTATTGATGTGCTGTATGGAAAGGTAGGTGAATTACTTGGTTACTAATTTATATGATAATCCACGAAAGCTGTATAAATATTTTCCTATATCAAAGGAATATGCTATTAAAGTAGTTGATAATGGGAAGTATGTTGGATTAATGTTTGCACCTAATCTTTCACGGGAGGATGCAAGTAGTGTAGGAAAAGTAATAGATAAATGGAGAGCAATAGCATTAGATGGATATATATTTTATACGTCCCCGCAGTTTTTCAATGATCCATTTGATACATTGTTACCAAAAGCACCTGAAATTGTGCCTCCACTTGAAGAGAGAAAATATATCATTGACATACTAAGGAGAGCGGTCACAATAAAGAAGGATGAGGTAGATCGATTGCTTTATTCAGATGATTTTGATAGAGCATTGAGGATTGTATTAGACAGTAGACACTATGATAGAAGTATAAGTGAAGAAATATTTAAGGCTTATAAGATGGACAGAATACCCTATAAGGAAGAAGTAGCAATAACCTGCTTTTCAGAAGTTAATAATGAACAGCTAATGTGGGCGCATTATGCAGGTAGTTATTCTGGATTTTGTATTGAATATGATTTTAGTAAATCATGTGATAGTGCTTTTTTACGAGGCACAGCAAAAGTTGAATATACCAACGAAAAGCCATGTAAAGATCAATTTGATGATATGGGTGAATATGAATCAAAAGTATTGTTGACAAAATCGGAATGCTGGTCGTATGAGAAGGAATGGCGATCAAGAAAAATTGCAGAATATGGATTATGGAAATCAAAAATTTATCCTATAATAGATGCTCATAGTTGCATTACTGCTATTTATTTGGGATGTAATATGCCCTATGAGTATCAAAAAGTAATAATTGATCACTACAGAAATACAGAAGTGAAAGTATTCCAAATGAAATTATGTGATGATAAATTTGATATGTATTTTGAGCAGTGTTAATGGACTTTAGGTTCATGTTGTATAGCAAAAAGTTGGTAAGACTCTTAGGATAATTTTTTAATGCCTGTAAGAAAACACATATCCTATGCGTATATATAATTATAGAATACGTAAAGGAGTGATGATATCATGACATATCAGAAAATTACGATCCCTCTGGATCATGGCAACCGCAACATGAAAACTTCAGAAGAGGTGTTTACTTCCGGTCTTGTGGAGAGCGACTTAAAACCGGTGCTCGGAGAGTACCTAGAGTACAATGGGAAATACTATTCCCTTACCGGAGAGCGTATCCCCTATATGAGGGACAAGACCCTGGACGACAGATTTTTCATTCTTACCCTGTTTGGCATCGGTAAAGAACTGGAGAGGCGCACACAGCCCCAGAAGGATACTATTTACCAGGTAGAACTTCCGGTGGGGCTGCCTCCGAAGCATTATGGCGCTCTTTTTGAGAAGTTTGGCCAGTATTTTGTAAGACCGGGTGTACAGCGTTTTACCTTTAACAAAAGGGAATACCTGGTGCAGATTACGAAAGCAGCCGTTTTCCCCCAGGACTATGCTGCAACAATGACGATCTATCCGCAGATTGCAGCATATAACCGTGTGGTAACCGTGGACATCGGTGGATTCACTTTAGATTATTTGCTGCTTCGGGAGGGCAGACCGGATCTGTCAGTATGCGATTCCCTGGAAAAAGGTGTCATTACGTTGTATAACCGGATTATCTCCCGTGTAAGCTCCGATTTCGATATGCTCCTAGAAGATACGGACATTGATACGATTATTCTTGGCAAAAACAGTGATTACATCGACAGCGTTATCAGACTGGTAAAGCAGATGACAAAGCAGTATGTCGATGATTTCCTGGGGGCATTCCGGGAGAGAGGAATCGATCTAAAAACCGGATGCATTGTGTTTATCGGCGGTGGAGCGAAATTACTCAGGGAATACTTAGAGAATACGGACAAGATTGGAAAATGTGTTTTTGTTGAGGATATCTGTGCGAATGCAAAGGGATATGAAATTTTGTACCAGGTGCAGAAAAAGAGTGGCAGGTGATTGCTATGGCTGCAGAAAAGAAAAATCCGTATGTGATGACGATAGGATTCCGTAAGAATAACCCCGAACATATCCAGGTTGCAGAGTTCCTTAATTCCCTGGAGCGGGAAAAGGCACAGTACATTGTAAAAGCGGTTCTTACTTACAGGACACTGGAAGAGAAGGGAGAAGTACCGCAGACAGGTGGGGCAGTGTCCTATGATTATGAAACAATCAAAAGCATCGTGTTACAGATCATGCGTGAGCAGGGGGAGGAAGGAAAGATAACCGCTATGCAACCGGGAATGGCTCCTACACATCAACAGTCGGAAGCGGAACCGGAGGAGCTGGTGATGGAGGCGGATCCATTAGTGGGATTCGATGACTCAGCCATGGACGGAATAATGGCATCTCTTGCGGCCTTTCAAAATAATATGTAGTTGAAAAATGGGATAGAGAAAGCGAAAACTTCTCTATCCCATTTCTTTAGACCCATCCTTTGTTTAGAGCCGAGACCATGGTATTAAGCAAATGAGCGAGTATAATCGGTGCTGCTTTGAGGTTGAAATCTGGGAGAAGTAATGAAAAAACGATAAAGCAACAAATAACTGTCCAAAAGCATCCGGCGATGGACGTAGTGGGAACAATAATGTTGATTATGGTTAATAATAGTGCTTCCCCAATGTTAAGAATCTGAATAATAATTTGGCAGGAACGGTCATCATCTGGAAAATAAAATCTATAATAATATAATATCATTAAAAAAGCCACAAGTATTATTACTGCTGGGGTTAATACTGAAGAGAGATATAGGAGAACACCAGAAGCTCCCTCCATATTTTCAATGTAGCCTCGCTCGGTCTGTACTTTTGTAATAATAATGAGTGAGATAAACATTACAAGTGGTACTATAATACTGTCGGTATAATAGATATTGAGCAATGACGTTATCAGAGCCAAAAGAGAAGCAATCCCATGCGCATATAGTATGTTGCGCATTTTTATGACATCTGACAATTTAGAAGATTGCAAGGTATGTACCAGCACGCATATCAATAGAATTGATAACGGTAAAATAAATTGTTCTACCGTAGAAAATAAACTATAAATAATCATAGTTAAAATCCTCCTTAAGTTATATGGATAAGTAGTTATATGAGTATATGTAAAATATGTCAGAAAAAGTGGTCACAAAGTTTTTGGGAATATTGAGCAGCAGATCACCAAACTACGGAATTACTGTTCCATGGGCGAAATCCGTAAAAAGCGTTGAAAAAAAGAAATAGAAAATTATAAATTGTTGTGACTTGTTTTCTTGTTTTCGGGTCATTATAAATGGGAAAAAGAATATAAGAAGAAAGCTTCCTGTATACTTTAAATAGGTCAAGAGATTGACGAAAAAAATACTTCAAGGTAAAATTAGATTATTATTGACCGGCAAGTTGGTAAAATCTAACGAATACAACTGGAGATTCCATATTTACCATTTACTGAAGAAAATATTGGGAAAATGGAACTCCAAAAGTCAGACTAAAAATATGAGAGGAAAGGAGCTGTATAAGAATGATGGGGAATACAATTTTTGTGACATAGAGTATTGGTAATTTGGCAGAAATAGTGAAGTTTTTTTAGAGTATTAAAATATTAAGAAAAGAAAAATTAAAGGAAAAAATTAAAGGAGATTATGTATGAGAAAAATTTATACTGTTATTTTGATTGGAACGTTGACTTTAACCTTATTGGGGTGTCAAGAGCAGCTAGAAGAAATACCAAATTCTTATTATGAGGAAGCTGAACCTGAGGTAGTAGAGGAAATAAAAGAATCAGATTCTAGTAGCGAAGAATCAAACTCAGAGGAATATATTCCGCTAAAATATGAAAATAATAACATAAGTTTTGAATACTCAAATACATGGGAATTAAAGGAATTGCAGCATGAGGATGGAAACGAAATAAGTTTTTGGAACTCGGAAGGAAAGAAAGTACTTTGGGTTGATAGAGGAGAGGCATGGCGTGTAAATCTTGAAATGACAGAAGAAGATTACAAGGAACTATTATCAGAAACCTACGATGAAGTAGAAATTATAGAATTATCCAAAACAAATATAGATGGATATGAGGCCAATATATTAACTTTTTCATATAATTGTGATGGAGTCAGAGAAACAATAAAAAGATATACAGCTATTGTAGAATATGCTTTCTGCGAGATTAATATATCTTCCCTGCTTTCTGAAGAAGAAATCAATTCGTTTGTTGACTCAATAGAATTTATTTCCAAATAATCATTATGTAATTACTGCATCACAAGCTTATTGGCAAGTGATGCAGTATATATTACTTAATAAAATGTAGTACAAGAAGAAGAACCGCCATCATTTGAAAAATACTTAGTAGTTCTAGTATCCACATGGACAAAAGAATCGTATTTAATAATGCCTTTCATACCAAGATCTTCAGCTTTTTTTGCGACCTCCAAAGGTGTTTTTCCGCTAACAACGATATCTGCTGCCTGTCCTTTTACATGATAAGAGTTTTTGGCACCGCCAATTTTTTCATTGTAAGAAGCGGTTCGATAACCACTATTAATAGTTACTGCTTTGCCAGCCCAATCTCTAATCTGCTGAAGATAAGAAACCAAATCGCTGTCAATTAGGATGGTATCACTTCCGTCATTACATTTAAATTCTTTTACCCGGAAGTTTGTAGATAAGTAGGTGTTGCCGTCCTTGGCGAGAGAGTAAGTTGTAACTGCCATAATAATTTCCTTCTTTCTATTTATTTGAGGTTAAGAGTTTGCGCGCTGTTTCATGTACCTCTAAATGTAAGAAAGAGGAAACAGTGTTTTTTGTAAACTATATTTTAAGAAATTGTGTTTATTATGTTGACTTTATTGGCTTGTAAAACCAATATGCGTATATTCGGTGACAGGTAAGACCAGAGTAAATGATACTGGTGAAGAAACATTTGGACTGCTTTGTTTTGCAGAGATAACAGAGTTTGCGAAAGAATTACATAGCGAAATGGAGAAAGTTGTGCTTATGGATGAGTTGCCTGAGAACTGGACATATCCGTTGATACAGCCGAAATTGATAGAGAAGTATTTACAGGTAAAAATAATTCTATAATTGGAGCAACAGTAACTGTCACAGTCGATAGACCATTAGGAAGTTATCATCCTGAATATAAGGATATGTATTATCCAATAAATTATGGTTACATTGAAGGAGTTATGGCACCAGATGGAGAGAAGCAGGATGCCTATATATTAGGTGTAAATGAGCCAGTAGGTAAGTTTACAGGTAAAATTATTGCCATTGTTTATAGAAAAGATGATATAGAAGAAAAGTGGGTAGTTGTGCCTGACGGAGTAACTTTTTCAAAGGAAGAAATCAGGAGACAGATTCATTTTCAGGAACAATATTTCGACAGTGAAATTGTGATGTAATATTAAGGAGATTGCTATGTCATTAGGATTAAAAAGAGGAACAGTGCAGCTTGAACCACATGATAAACAGTGGGATGAGGCTGCCATTCAAACAATCAAAAACCTTAAATCTATATTAGGTGATGATGCTGTTGATATACAACATATTGGAAGTACAGCAATACCAGCAATTAAAGCAAAACCGATTATTGATATTGCTGTTGGGGTAACTGATTTTGAGAAAATAATGTCATATAATGAGCAGTTACAGAAGGATGGAATCTTTTATCGTGGTTCGGATGTGGAAAATCAGATTCTTTATGTAATGGGTGATATGGAAAAGGATATCAGGACACACCATATTCATGTTGTGAAGTGGAAGGGAACTGAGTGGAGGAATTATATTCATTTTAGAGATTGTCTAAATGCTAATGAGAATATGGCTTTGCAGTATCAGAGGGTGAAGGAAGAACTGGAAAGTAAGTATGCTGATAATAGGGGATTGTACACTAAAGGAAAGAAAGATATAATAGATATTATTCTAAATAATTAATAATTTTTATTTTGTATGTCTTGACAAAAAATAATTATGAATCTACTATGTTAAAAAGCGATGAAGAGAGATAGTAAATATTTTGGAAATTACAGAGAGGAGTTGCTTGGTGGAAAACTCTATTGAAGAAATATTGAACCAGTCTTGGAGCCGTGTACCGACTGATTTATTCATTAGGCTACACTGGGAACGCCCATTACAGCGTCAGAGTATCGAAAGAAATTTCCGTACTTGCTAAGGTCTATATTGCGAAATATAGATGAATTAAGGTGGTAACACGAAGCTATCAGCTATCGTCCTTAAAGTTAATTTAAGGAGGGTAGCTTTTTTAATACATAAAATAATAGAATCGGAGGAATTAGTGATGAATTATGTTGTTGACAGTTACGAGAATTACAAAGAGGAAAATCGTTTGACTACAAATAATGCAAGAAGAATTGAATTTGTAACAACTACAAGAGTTTTGGATGAGATTATCGGCACCAATAGTAAAATATTAGATTGTGCAGCAGGAACAGGAATTTATGCTTTCTGGTTTGCAGATAAGGGGCATGATGTAACTGCTACAGATATTACGCCAAGGCATATAGACATTATTAATCGAACTCTTACCAATAAAAATTATCATATGAATACTTCTGTTTTGGATGCTACAGATATGTCCTGTTTCGCAGATGATTCATTTGATATTGTTCTCAATATGGGACCATTTTATCATTTGATTACAGAAGAGCAGAGAGAAAAATGCATGAAGGAATGTCTAAGAGTGTTAAGGAAAGGCGGGCTTTTGGTTACTGCGTACATTCCAAGATACTATGTTTTTCAATATATTGCTACGAGCAATGAAAAATATTTGGATGAACACTTGGCGAAACAACTTATTGAAACTGGTGTGCTGAAGCATGATGATGAGAAATGCTTTTGGACAGATACTTATTACTCATCAAAAGAAGAAATGGAATCAATTTACCAAAGATATAGATTAAAAATTGTAGACCATTTCGCCCAAGATGGTTTAGCTCCTCTTTTATCACAAAAGGTTGACAAATGGGATGAAAAACAGTTCAAAACTTGGTGCGACTATCATTATAGTGTATGCCGTGAACAGTCGGTTTTAGGAGCAAGTAATCATGTTATTATAATTGGGAGAAAATAATAAGATTTTGAAAGATATCGTTGCTAAAATACTCATTGCTTTTTCATTAAGAAAGCATATAATGATTAACAGATAAGGAATTGATTATCGGGAGAGTTCCTGCCATATAAGTGGAAGATTTTAAACTCGGGAGGGCTCCTGCCATATAAGTGGAGAATCTTAAATTCTGAGAGAGCAAATAGTAAAATATTTGCTCTCTTTTTGTTTTATACCGAAGAAAGGAAGTATAATGGAAGAATTCAAATTGTACCGTATTTCGGATGAATATGTGGAATGGCTTCGAGAGGATTTCCCGAATGTATATTCCAACAAAGTGAATACAAGGAGCTAAGCAGAAAGCAATGAATGATATGACTGCGGGATATGTGAAATCGGCATTGGACTACAGGGCATTAGAATACAGATGTGATTTATTTGAGCAAAAGAGTAGCAGGTTATAGAATTTTTAGAAATCCTTCATTTTACTATAATTGTTTTCTGACAGATAAGGTGTTATCATAACATTATCAAGAGAAGCCAATCACCACAGGCGACATACAGTGATGACCCGGAGACGATTTTACCGCCCCCGCGCTGGCAGAAAGAAAGAGGCGCGTGTTTATGGAACAACATGATTTAAGTAAGATCCAAAAATTACAAGAGAAAGGAAAATCCGACAAGATCATCAAATATCTGAGTTCTTCCGATGATACCGTGGTGGTAGCTGCACTGGAAGCTCTGAGCCGGATCAAGGATGAAGACAGTGTTAACAGCATTGCCCACATGATCGACAATCCGGATACGAAGATCCGTATCGAAGCAGCAAAAGCATTAGGCAGCATCGGCACCGAATATGCCAAGACCTATCTACTGCACAGATTGAATGCAGAACAGGATGAGACTGTGAAGACAGCCATCAAGGAAGCACTTCACACTCTGGCAGAGCATCATTAATTTAATTTGCTTTACTCGTAGTTTTTCTACTTATACATTTTCCCTCTTATTGGCGTCCGGTTCATTCCGGGCGCCTTTTTTACCTTTTTTATTCTGCGAAATTTGGAAAAATCTTGCGACGGGTTCTGCTTGAAGCTACGATGCATATCTATTTATAATAGAACGGTACGTGAAAAAAGTAGTTTTGTAGTCATGGAGGTAGTTTAATGGAAAAATTAAACATTACAACTACAAAGGATAATGAAAAAGTATACAAAATCCTGGGGGATCTGATGAATGCCAACAAGGAATTCCAAATTATGATCACGGTTCCTTCTACGAAAAACGCCAAAGACAGCACAGTAAAAGCGACAGAAAAAAAGGAACAGACCCAGGAAGTCATCCATGACCTGGAAAAGGATGTCACGGATATGATCCATGAGATCGGAGTGCCGGCACATATCAAAGGCTATCAGTACTTAAGGGAGGCAATCATGATGTCGGTGGAGGATTCGGCCATGATCAGTTCCATCACAAAAATCCTCTACCCGACGATTGCCAAGCGGTTCCAGACCACACCCAGCCGCGTGGAGCGCGCTATTCGCCATGCCATTGAGGTTGCCTGGAGCAGAGGGCGCATGGAGACCCTGGATGCCATGTTCGGCTACACGATCGACACGGGCAAAGGCAAACCTACCAATTCTGAATTCATCGCTCTGATCGCCGACAGAATCCGGCTGTCCTACAGATCATGAGAAATTTGAAACGAAAAGTTAGATGAAAAAGTAAATGATGACTGAATAATAGCAATAATTACTTTGTTTTATTTGTATGGTGAAATAAGTAATTATTGCTATTTTTATATAAACTAACTATATGGAAAAACAACGGGATTCAAAATAAAAGATATTGATAAATGAATTTTAAAATGGTATAATTTGTTAAAAAGATGCCACAAATGACTAAAGAAACAACGCTTAACGAATTTAACGATTCAAACGCTTTAAACGAAATACATGAAGTGGAGGAAAAAATGAAGATATCGACAGCAGAAATTAAGATTTATATTATTGAATGCGTAAAAACATATGGCATGTATACTAATGATGATTTTAAAAAATACATAATTCAAAAAAGTGGGAAAATACCTACGAAAAATCAAATTGCCGGAGCTATTGCACAATTAGTTGACTCAAATGATATTTCAAGAGTTGGGAGAGGCTTATATTCTAAAGATATAGAAAGTACATCTGTTAATACGAAAGCATCTTCTAATAATGCTAAAGAGGATACATTAAAAGCTGAAATTTACAATACTTTGAGTAAGGTGGAAAAAGAATTAGTAAGTGCAATAGGTTCGGTTAATGTTTTTGATTTAAATAGTGAAAACTTTGAGATTATAAAGAAGATACGTGGATTAAAAGACACTATAGAAGAAATAAAGGGTCAATGTAAATAGTTGATGATAATTGTGGAAAAGAGGGAATATGCTTCAGGAAAATAGTCGAACAGAATTTAAATCGGAATTAAATGACAAACTGGAAAAAGAAGTTGTAGCATTTCTGAACAATAAAGAGGGAGGAATACTCTATATCGGTTTAGATGATATAGGGAGCCCTATCGGTGTGCCGGAATTAGATTCTACGCAATTGAAAATAGCAGATCGAATAAAAAATAATATTCTTCCATCAACTATGGGATTATTTGATATTGTAACAGAGGAAATAGATAATATTCCAATCATTAAAATTTTGATTTCCAGTGGACTTGAAAAGCCGTATTATATTAAAAAACAAGGGATGTCGCCGAATGGATGTTTTATGCGGATAGGAACATCTACGCAACCGATGCCGACACCGCTGATAGACAATTATTACAGTAAAAGGCTTCATAATACATTAAGAAATATCACATCCCCCAGACAGGATCTGACATTTGCACAATTAAAAATATATTATCAGGAAAGAGGAATGGAGTTAAATGATAAATTTGTAAATTCGCTGGAACTCCTGACCCCGGATGGAAAATATAATTATGTTGCATATTTATTAGCAGATGAAAACGGCATATCAGTAAAGGTCGCAAAATATGCAGGAAAAGATAAAGTAGATCTGATTGAAAATGAAGAATATGGTTATTGTTCTTTGATTAAAGCAACCTATCAAGTGTTGGAAAAATTAAAGATTGAGAATGTTACGAGAACAAAAGTGACAACTGCGCAGAGAACAGAAACAAATCTGGTTGCACCTATTCCTATGCGAGAGGCTGTAATAAATACAATTGTTCATTCTGATTTTACGAGAGAGATCCCTCCGGTTTTTGAAATTTTTAGTGACAGAATGATTTTTACTTCCTATGGAGGATTGATACCGGGACAGAGTGAAGAGGATTTTTTTAGCTGTAGCAGCATGCCAAGAAATCGTGAATTGATGAGAGTATTTAAAGATGTAGGACTTGTGGAACAGCTGGGGTCAGGAATGAGCAGAATTCTCAAAGTATATGATAAGAGCATCTTTCATATTTCAGAGCATTTTATTAAAGTAGAGATTCCATTTTCAACAGAACAAAAAGAGGATACCAATATCATTGCCAATGGCAATGATGTTGGCAATGATATTGGCAATGAAAAGTCGGAAGAAATGGAAACTTTGGAGATCCTAAAAGAAAATCCATTTGTCACAGCAAAACAAATGGCAAAACAAATGAGCATAAGTCCGAGAAAGGTAGCTCGTCTTATAAAGGTACTGAAAGAAGAGGGAAAAATAGTTAGAGTAGGATCGGATCGAAAGGGTTACTGGGAGATTAAAGATTTGTAAATTGCCTTTGAACTCTTTTCTATGAATCGTAAACATGGTATAATCAATCTATATTTTGAATACAAGCCGTAGCATATGTGGAGGGTTTACATGAAAAAAATTCTTTTTGCCGCATCGGAAGGCGTACCTTTTATCAAGACCGGAGGACTTGCGGATGTCGTAGGATCTTTGCCGAAGTATATTGACAAGGAGTATTTTGATGTAAGAGTGTTTATCCCGAAGTATACCTGTATGAAGCAGGAGATGAAGGATAAGCTCAGGTATGTGACACATTTCTACATGGATTTCAACTGGCAGAATGTGTATGTAGGTGTTCTGGAGGCAGAGGAAGCCGGGGTGCATTATTATTTCATTGATAATGAGAGTTATTTCGGTGGTTTCAAGCCTTATGGGGATGATCCCAGATATGAGATCGAGAAGTATGCATATTTCTGCAAGGCAGTGCTGTCGGCATTACCGCTTTTGAATTTCCAGCCGGATCTGATCCATTGCCATGACTGGCAGACCGGTCTGATCCCGGTATACCTGAAGGAGCGTTTCCATGGCGGAGATTTCTACCGCAACATGAAGTCTGTGATCACCATACATAATCTGAAGTTCCAGGGAAAATGGGATGTGAAGACGGTACAGAGCATTACCGGATTGCCGGAGTATTATTTTACCTCTGACAAGCTGGAGGCTTATAAGGATGCAAATCTGTTAAAGGGCGGTATCGTATTCGCGGATGCAGTGACCACCGTAAGTGATACCTATGCGGAGGAGATCAAGACTCCGTTTTACGGTGAGGGCCTGGACGGATTGCTGCGTGCGAGAAGTCATGATCTGCGCGGTATTGTCAACGGCATCGACTATGGAGAGTTCAATCCGGAGACGGACAAAAATATCGTAAAAGCCTATAATGCAGTGAATTTCCGCAAGGAAAAGGTGAAGAATAAGCGAGCCCTGCAGGAAGAGCTTGGACTTCGCGTAGATGATAAGAAAATGATGATCGGTCTGGTATCCAGACTGACAGACCAGAAGGGTCTGGATCTGATCGCTTATGTAATGGATGAACTGTGCCAGGATGATATCCAGTTCGTGGTACTGGGCACCGGTGAGGAACGTTATGAGAATATGTTCCGTCATTTCGACTGGAAGTATGGAGACAAGGTGTCTGCCAACATTTATTATTCGGATGCACTGTCCCATAAAATCTATGCGGCTTGTGATGCTTATCTGATGCCGTCCCTGTTCGAACCCTGCGGCCTGAGTCAGTTGATCGCGCTGCGTTACGGTACCGTACCCATCGTCAGAGAGACCGGCGGACTGAAGGATACCGTACAGCCCTATAATGAGTATGAGAGCACCGGTACGGGCTTCAGCTTTACGAATTACAATGCACACGAGATGCTGAATACGATCCGCTATGCGGAGCATATTTACTATGACAGGAAGAGAGAGTGGAATAAGATCGTGGATCGTGCCATGGCCACCGACTACTCCTGGAAGGTATCCGCCGGGAAATATCAGGAGATGTATGACTGGCTGATCGGATAAAGAACTGAAATAAGGTAAGATAACATATGGCAGATAAGAACAGTTCCAAGAACAATTTTATCATGCAGGCGGGAATTCTGGCGGCAGCCGGAATCATCAGCAGAATCATAGGGCTCCTTTACAGGGGCCCTTTACAGAGTGTCATCGGGAATCTGGGACTTGGTTATTACCAGTCAGCGTATAACTATTATACGATCATTCTGCTGATCTCCTCTTATAGTATTCCCTCGGCAATTTCCAAAGCTATCGCACAGAAGCTGGGAGAGAAGGAATACCGTAACGCCCACAGACTGTTCCACGGAGCCATGATCTATGTACTGATGGTTGGCGGTATAGCCAGCCTTTTTCTGTTTTTCGGAGCGGGATTATTCGTGTCCGGAGCAGCGGTCACAGTACTGCGCACCTTTGCACCGACGATCTTCGTCTATGGTATCCTGGGAGTTTTACGAGGGTATTTTCAGGCACATAAGAGCATGGCGCAGACCTCCGTATCGCAGATCCTGGAGCAGATCGCCAATGCGGTAGTCAGCGTAGGCGCGGCATACCTTCTGATCCAAATGTTTATGGGAACGATGGAGGTTCCGGCGGATCAGGCAGGGCAGGTGATGAGAGCAACCTACGGTGCAGTGGGAAGTGCACTGGGTACCGGTGTCGGCGTATTAGTGGCGCTGCTTTTTATGGCGGGAGTCTATGCTCTGAATCGTGGAATGATCCTGCGCAGAGTGCAGCGTGACAGGCATGAACATGTGGATTCCTACGGACAGATATTCAAGACGATCACACTGGTGGTGACACCGTTTATTTTGAGTACGGCTGTATATAACTTAAGCAGTACGGTCAACAACAGTATCTACACCAAATGGTATCCGTCTCTTCGCAATCTGGATACGGTATCTATTTATGAAAAATATGGTATTTTCTCCGGACAGTCCCTGACAATGTCCAATATTCCCATAGCCTTTGCATCTGCCATGGCTTCTGCCATGATCCCTTCCGTAGCACAGCTGATGGCAGCCCGGGATGTGAAGGGAGCCAGAGAGAAGATCGGACTGGCAGTGAAGACTACCATGGTGATCTCGATTCCCTGCGCTGTGGGACTTTTTGTACTGGCGAAGCCGGTGATCAGTCTGCTGTTCACGAATAAGACGGCAGAGGAATTGAATCTGGCGGCAGCTCTTTTAATGACATTGTCACTGTCGGTTATCTTTTATGCACTGTCGACTCTGAACAGTTCGATTTTGCAGGGACTTGGCAAAGTCAATACCCCGATCATCAATGCGGGGATCTCGCTGGTGGTGCAGACGGTGGCAGCAGTGCTGCTTCTGATGTTCACAAGACTGGATCTGTACAGCATTGCCATCGCTAATACGCTGTATTCCGGTATGATGTGTGTGCTGAACCAGTGGGCGGTAAGAAGAGCGGTAGGCTACCGGCAGGAGATCGTAAAGACTTTCGTCATTCCGGCGTTCGCCTCCGCGTTTATGGGAGCGGCAGCCTGGGCAATCTACGAGGGTCTGTATATGGTGACGAAGTCCATGCGGATCTCTGTCATTCCTGCGATCGTAATTGCTGCTGTAGTCTATTTTGTCATGCTGATATTGATGCGGGGCATCACGGAGCAGGAGCTTCGCAGCTTCCCGAAGGGATATCTGTTAGTGAAGGTAGCGAAGAAGTGCCGATTATTGAGATAATGAGAAGCGATGACAGCTACGATGCTCTAGGTGAAGAAACAGTGAAGAGAATAAGTACAGAAAGGAGTCTGCCTCATGACAATGTTATTGTCGAAGGCAGATTTTTGCGTACATGGGGCGTAGATATAAGGAGCATGCTGATTAAGCCCCGGGGAGATCGAGAGAGCGGGGCGCAGAGAGGCAAAGAAACAAAATAAGCCCTAGGAAGATTGAGGGAGCGGGGCGCAGAGAGGAAAAGAAGCTGATTAAGCCCCGGGGAGATCGAGAGAGCGGGGCGCAGAGAATCAAAGAAGCTGATTAAGCCCCGGGGAGATCGAGAGAGCGGGGCGCAGAGAGGAAAAGAAGCTAAATAAGCCCCGGGAAGATCGAGAGAGCGGGGCGCAGAGAGGAAAAGAAGCTGATTAAGCCCCGGGGAGATCGAGAGAGCGGGGCGCAGAGAGGAAAAGAAACTAAATAAGCCCCGGGGAGATCGAGAGAGCGGGGCGCAGAGAGGAAAAGAAGCTGATTAAGCCCCCGGGGCATGAAACCACGGGGGCACAAAGTCAAGGTATATCATGGAATAGAAATGAAAAACTTTCAAATGTATCAATTATCTCTTGCAGAACGGATCCCCACCATTCTTGAATAATGTGATCATTTCTTGACCGACACTGATAGTGGAGGGCAGATCCGGGACATCCTCTCTGGAGAACCAGACAGCCTCGCCAAGCTCCGATTCCTGCAAAGTAATAGAAGGATCCCCCTCCAGCTTCGCGAAGAAGCCGATCATGGCGGAATCACTGAAGGACCAGGGCTGGGATTTGTAATAGACCAGATCGCTGACCTTTAAACCGACTTCTTCCATGATTTCCCGGCGGGCAGCACCTTTGAAGGTCTCACCGACTTCCACGAAGCCGGCCACCAGTGCCCAGTGACGATAGGAACCGCCGGCGTAACGGGTCAGCAGGATCTTGTCCCGCTCGGTATCCACGATGGCAATAATGACGGCTGGAGAGATCTTGGGATATTCAATCTGACCGCACTCCGGACAGATGCAGGCCCGTTCCGTAGTGCTGGGAACTGTGGGATGCCCGCAGCGGCCACAGAATTTCCGGTCCAGACGGAAACGATTGATCTGGGTGGCAGTGATTCCAGCAAATGCCAGATATTCCGGCTCAAAATTACGGAACATACCGGAGGCGTAGAGGTCTTCTTCCGGGAGCATGAGAGCACCGGCGTCCTCCGTCGTCTTGCGGAAGAATGCTCGGTCATCAATGGAAAAGAGATATTCACAGTCCAGAAAAAAACGTTCCATAGGCTGACGGATTCCCAAGAGTCCATGGACTTCTTCAAAAGTAGGAAGATATACTTGAGAATGCTCCGAGATGCCGGCACCGGCGGAAGTATCCGTTACATCACTGTTTTCTGTATGGGAGGGCAGATAGACCTTTTCTCCGTCAAATAACAGCAGATAATCGGAAGGCTTTGGCTCCTGATTTCGGAATTCCGGATAGTATTTATGTGGTTCAATTTTATGGATCATCATAGGCATTTCTCCTTTTATGGCTATTTTTCAGAAAGTGTTCATAAGAATATAGTAGTCCACCGTGGGAGAACTGTCAAACGTAACAGTTCAGCCGCGCCGTTCACGGGAGTCGCATTAACACGCTTTTATGTCACTTCGTGACTACCTTTGCTCATAGATTGGCGCTTAGCTCCTGCACATATTTGCCCGCAAAATCATGCAAGCATGATTTCTGCTCCCAGATATGTTCAGAACTGAACTGTTGTGGAAATTATTTGAGATTCCGGGATATTTGTGTTAAAATATTTTGTGACTGTTCTGAGGTGTTCATTTCTCGAATGCCCCTGTGAACAGTCACGGAATTTATCAGAAAATACAGCATGAGAGTACAAAAGTGAGTATCTCATGTGGAAACGAGGGATAGTATGTTACAGATGATCTTGCCGGAGGGAAGCAGTTCTCTCCTTGCTTTTTTTGGAATCCTTTTTGCTTTCGGAGCGACAGTACTGGCGACGGCAAAATTAAGCCCGTATCTGCCGAAGGACGCCGGAAGAGAATTTGCCCATGATGGAAAATTGTCCGCGGGAAAGCCAAGAGGCGCCGGAATCATTTTTGTGCTGGCATTTGTGGCATCTGTTTTACTGTTTGCACCCTTAAGCGCAGAGCTGGTGATCTATCTGCTGCTGATCGTGGTATGCATGATGACCGGTTTTCTGGATGACGCCTCCAAGACTCCCTGGGGTGAATACAAAAAAGGGTTTCTGGATCTGTGCGTGGCGGCACTGGTAGCCATCACCTTCCTGAAATACAACTCCAACGTGGTGGAACTGGCACTGTTCCATGTAAAGTTCACGCTGCCTCCCGTAGTATTCGCAATCCTCACGGTGATCCTGGTATGGACCTCCGTGAACGTGACCAACTGCTCCGATGGTGTGGACGGACTCTCCGGAACCCTGTCGATCATTACGATCATGTCCATCTATATCGTGGACCGTATGAAGGACGTCAATGAGACCTATTCTTTCCTGATCCTGCTGTTTGCCGTATGTATTCTGGGCTATTTGTGGTACAATGCCACACCCAGTAAGCTGATGATGGGGGATGCGGGTTCCCGGGCTATGGGATTGTTCATCAGCATCGCTATTTTGAAGAGCGGCTGCCCGTTCCTGTTCATCCCGCTGGCACTGGTGCTGATCCTGGATGGAGGACTGGGACTTCTTAAGGTGTCTCTGCTTCGTTTCCTGAAGATTCATATTTTGAAAAATGTGCGTACTCCCTTGCATGATCATGTGCGTAAGGTGTGGGACTGGTCCAATACACAGACCGTATTCCGTTTTGCCATTATTCAGATCATTCTGTCTCTGGCGGTAATCTACGCAATGCAGTTGTAGAATGCTGGGCACACCGGGACAGCATAGAGACTGCGACCGGTCATCCTCTGCAAGAAAAGAAGGTTGGCTGCCGGAAGGAAAAAGGTCGGCCGTCAGAAGAAAAGAAAGGCGTCTGCCGAAGGAAAAGAAGGTCGGTCGCCGAAGAAAAAGAAGGACGGCTGTTGGTAGAAAATCAGCGTGCCGAGCCGGGAGAAAAACTGTCAATAAATGATATAAGTAATTGAACAGATAGAAATGGAGAAATTATGTACGATGAATTAACCCCCACTGACATTAAGAAAATGGAAGATGAGATCGAGTATCGTAAGCTGGTGGTGCGTCCCAAGGCACTGGAGGACGTGAAGGAAGCCAGAGCCCACGGAGATCTCAGTGAGAATTTTGAATATTATGCAGCGAAAAAATACAAGAATCAGAACGAGAGCCGGATCCGTTATCTGGAGAGAATGATCAAGACCGCAAAGGTGATCTCCGAGAACTCCGCCGTGGATGAGGTGGGCATCAACAACACTGTTACCGTGGAATTCATCGACGACGGCACGGAAGAGGATTACAAGATCGTGACCACCGTTCGCGGAAACTCACTGGAAGGTCTGATCAGCAACGAATCTCCGCTGGGCAAGGCACTGCTTGGCAAAAAAGTGGGTGATGTGGTCCATGTGCAGGTCAATGCCAATGTGGGCTATGACGTAGAGATCAAGGCGCTGAAAAACACTGAGGATGACGGGGACAAGATCCGCAGCTTCTAATGCTTTGCGGACCCCACAAGCTATAGAAAGAAAGGGTAACTATTCAGAGCCTCATAACAATTACAGAATATTCTTGCGGATCCCGGTATTCAATGAATATTTTGCGATAGTTACAGGGCTTGGAACAGATACAAAAAAAGGAATTATAAGAATGAAAAAATATCTGCTGTTTGATCTGGACGGTACACTGACAGATCCCAAAATTGGAATTACGACCTGCGTGCAGTATGCGCTGCACTCTTTCGGTATTGAGGAACCTGATCTGGACAAGCTGGAGCCTTTTATCGGACCGCCCTTACGGGACAGCTTTATGGAATTCTACGGTTTTACCGCTGAGCAGGCGGAGGAGGCCGTGGCAAAATACAGAGAGCGTTTTCAGAATACGGGTATTTTTGAAAATGAAGTTTATGCCGGTATTCCGGAGATGCTGAAGAACCTGCAATCCAAGGGCTATTTTCTGGCACTGGCTTCCAGCAAACCCCAGATCTATGTAGAACGCATACTGGAGCATTTTGATCTGAAAAAATATTTTGCCGTGGTGGTAGGCAGTGAGCTGGACGGCACCAGAGAGACGAAGGATCAGGTGGTGCAGGAGACCCTGCATCAGCTGTTCAAGGAGAATCCCATAGAGCCGGATCAGGTCTACATGATCGGTGACAGAAAGTTCGATGTGGAAGGAGCCAGAGCGTTGGGCGTGGAGAGCGTGGGCGTGACTTATGGCTACGGAAGCAAGGAAGAGTTAAAGGAAGCAAAAGCGGACTACATCGTACAATCCGTGGAAGAACTGGAAAAATTTCTGCTTCGCGGCAGCGAGGAACTGGTGAACAGCAATCCCGACAATAAAAAGAAAAATCCCATGTACCAGAGAATCTGGACCATGGTGTATTCGTTCCTGATGTTTATCCTGGTGCGCAATGCGGTGCAGTATGCGCTGCTGGCACTGTTGTATCAGCTGGCACAGTCTGGTGCTTCCGGTGGACTGGTAGATCTGCTGATCCTGCGGGATGAGACCGGCGCCTATAACGGCTATTCCGGAGATGTGTCCAGTATCATAGCGGCACTGGGCTTCATCGGCGGAGCACTGGCGGTATGGTCCACGGCAAAGCTTCTGATCACGAAGAACAAAGAGGATATGCATTTAAGCCATCTGAAAAAAGAAGGTAAGGCAAAATATGCCCTGCTGGTGGCAGTCACCATCGGTGCCGTTATCGGTTTCAACCTCCTGTTTGAACTTCTGGGAGTGACCAACAAATCCGAAGCCTATACCGAAGTTGCAGCCCAGCAATATTCCGCACACTTTATCGTAGGAATCCTTGTATTCGGCTTCATCTCCCCCATAGCAGAGGAGCTTCTGTTCCGCGGAGTTATCTACGGATATCTCCGCAGATTCATGGATATCAAACTCGCCATAGCCCTGTCTGCTCTGATCTTTGGCGTTTACCACATGAATTACGTCCAGGGCGTGTACGGCTTCCTCATCGGCTGCCTGATGGCATATGCTTACGAATACTTTGGAGAGTTCAAAATGGCGGTCTTTGTCCATGTGGCATCCAATGTCCTCGCCTACTGCCTCTCCTATACCGCCATCGCCGTCACCGGCTTCGTCAGCTGGCCCGTATGCGTGATTTTCCTGACAGTGGCAGCAGTATCCCTCGGGATGCTCCATAAACAGAAAAATATATTTTAGGCAATAAAAAAGTACATTTGTCACCATCCAAATACTTGATAAGATATACAAAGATGGACAACGTAACCCAGCAGCCGAAAACAGGGTAAGGATAAGCAGGCCGTAAGCAGACGTCGGCACTTAGTGACCGTACTTTGGTCACTTACGTGCCGCTACGCTCTGCGACAGAGTGCGAACGTGCCGCGTTCCTTGCCCTGTTCTCGACTGCGGAGATATTATATCTTAAAAGGAGCAACATATGAAATTCAGCATTATCGTAGTATGCCTGAACCCCGGCACCAAACTGAATCAGACCCTTGACAGTATCCTGGCCCAGACCTGCCCAGACTTCGAAGTCATCGTCAAGGACGGTGGCAGCCGTGACGGATCCATAGAGTCCATGCGCACTGACGGGCGGATCCATCTCTACCAGGAACCGGATCACAGTATCTACGAGGCTATGAACCAGGCGGTCTCTCATGTGACCGGAGATTACATTCTGTTCTTAAACTGCGGTGACCTCTTCTATGACAAGGAAGTTCTGGCGCACACCGCACAATTCATGGAACAGCACCCTATGAAACTGCAAGGCATCTATTACGGAGATACCTACAGCGCGAAAACGGACACGAAGATATCATCCCCGCCCCGAATCACCGGCTTTGTCTGCTACCGCAACATTCCCTGCCATCAGTCCTGCTTCTATGCCGCAGACCTGTGCCGACAGAAGCCCTACGAACCAAAATACAAGATCCGCGCAGATTATGAACATTTTCTGTGGTGCTATTACCGGGCGAAGGCTCCCATGCAGTATCTGGGGCTTACCGTATCTTCCTACGAAGGCGGCGGCTACTCCGAGACAAAGGAGAACCTGAAACGCAGTGCCACAGAGCATAAGGAGATCACGACAAAATACATGAAACCCGTAGAACTGTTCCGTTACCGCGCTGTGATGGCACTGACCCTGGCACCTCTCCGGACCGCAATGGCAGAAAGCAGACATTTCTCTGCAATCTATCAGGGACTGGCAAGCAAAGTGTATGGTCGAAGACAGGAAAAATAGGGAAAATCCCCAAAGAGTTGTGCTAAAAGCATGGCTTAAAAAAGAAAATTGGCACAATTCACAGACAACAGCCGTGTGAATAACTAAATTGACAAATTATCTGACAATTCAAGAAAAAATCTATATTTACAAATGAGAAAAATAGGTGTATAGTACAGAAAAGGTCGCAATGAGGCGCTCGAAAGAGTCTCATTGCGACCTTTTTTAGTTGCAGGAAAGTGCTGAAAGCACGGTCTTGCAAATGAGGTTATGAATAGTAACAGACAGATGAAAAAGAGAGAAATAGAAACCCGGAAAGGAGAACTATATGTTTGATGTAAAACAGGAGCTGCCCAAGGCACCGTTATATCGGGAAGAATTTGAGCATGATAACTGCGGTATCGGAGCCTGTGTCAATATTCACGGAGAGAAGAGCCGCGCGACCGTAGAGAATGCGCTGAAGATCGTAGAGAATCTGGAGCACAGAGCCGGTAAGGATGCGGAAGGCAAGACCGGTGACGGTGTCGGTATTCTGACCCAGATTCCCCACAAATTTTTTGCCAGAGTGACCAGGGCTCTGGGCATGGACATCGGCGGAGAGAGAGAATACGGTGTCGGCATGTTCTTCTTCCCGCAGGAAGAGCTGCGCCGCAATCAAGCCAAGAAGATGTTCGAGATCATTGTGGAAAAAGAAGGAATGGAATTCCTCGGCTGGCGTGAAGTGCCTACCTTCCCCAATGTGCTGGGACATAAGGCCGTAGAGTGCATGCCCTATATCATGCAGGGATTCGTGAAAAAGCCTGCCGATGTGGAAAAAGGACTGCCCTTTGACCGCAGACTTTATATTGCAAGACGTGTCTTCGAGCAGTCTTCCGATGATACCTATGTAGTTTCTCTTTCCAGCAGAACGATCGTATATAAAGGAATGTTCCTGGTAGGCCAGCTGCGTACCTTCTTCGCAGATTTGCAGAGTGAAGATTACGAATCCGCCATTGCCATGGTACACTCCCGTTTCTCCACCAATACCAATCCCAGCTGGGAACGTGCTCATCCGAACCGTCTGATGGTACACAACGGTGAGATTAACACTATCCGCGGCAATGCCGACAAGATGCTGGCCAGGGAGGAGAACATGGAATCCGAGCATCTGAAAGGCCAGCTGCACAAAGTACTGCCTGCTATCAGCAAGACCGGTTCCGACTCCGCTATGCTGGACAACACGCTGGAATTCCTGGTAATGAGCGGCATGGAACTGCCTCTGGCGGTCATGATCGCTATCCCCGAGCCCTGGGCGAACAACAAGGCCATGTCCCAGACCAAGAGAGATTTCTACCAGTATTACGCTACCATGATGGAGCCCTGGGACGGCCCCGCATCCATCCTGTTCTCCGACGGAGATATCATGGGTGCGGTACTGGACAGAAACGGCCTGCGTCCTTCCCGTTATCTGATCACTGACGATGATACCCTGATCCTGTCTTCCGAGGTAGGTGTCCTTCCTGTTGATCCCACGAAGATCAAGTTAAAGGAAAGACTTCGTCCCGGCAAGATGCTCCTGGTCGATACCGTACAGGGCAGAGTCATTGACGATGAGGAGATCAAGGAAAAATATGCTTCCAGACAGCCCTATGGTGAATGGCTGGACAACAACCTGACAGAATTGAAGAGTATTCACATCCCGAACCAGCGTGTCCCTGAGTACACCTACGAAGAGCGTCAGCGGATGCAGAAAGCTTTCGGTTATACCTACGATGAGATGAAACAGAGCATTCTGCCTATGGCAAAGAACGGCAGTGAAGCGATTGCCGCCATGGGTGTGGATACGCCGCTTCCCGTCTTAAGCAAGACGAACCACCCGCTATTTCATTATTTCAAGCAGCTGTTTGCACAGGTAACCAACCCGCCCATCGATGCGATCCGTGAGGAGATCGTGACTTCCACCACCGTATACATCGGTACCGAGGGCAACATTCTGGAGGAGACCCCGAAGAACTGTAATGTTCTGAAGGTCAACAACCCGATCCTGACCAACACGGATCTGTTGAAGATCAAGAACATGAAGGTAGACGGATTCAAAGTAGAAGTCGTACCTATCGTATATTACAAGAACACCAGCTTAGAGCGTGCCATTGACAGACTGTTCGTGGAAGTGGACAGAGCTTACAGAGACGGCGTGAACATCCTGATTCTGTCCGACAGAGGCGTGGATGAGAACCATGTGCCCATTCCTTCCCTGCTGGCCGTATCCGCCCTGAACCAGTATCTGGTACGCACCAAGAAGAGAACCAGAGTCGCACTGATCCTGGAATCCGGCGAACCCAGAGAGGTACACCATTTTGCTACGCTGCTAGGTTACGGTGCCTGCGCCATCAACCCTTATCTGGCACAGGATACCATCAAGGAACTGATCGAGAGCAATATGCTGGATAAGGATTACTATGCAGCAGTTGATGATTATAACAATGCTATCATAAGCGGTATTGTTAAGATAGCTGCAAAGATGGGTATATCAACTATACAGTCATATCAGGGTTCTAAGATATTTGAAGCAATAGGTATTAACTCAGATGTTATTAACAAGTACTTTACAGGTACAGTATCAAGAGTTGAGGGCATAAGCCTTAAGGATATCCAGAATGATGTTGAAACACTTCATTCAAAGGCATTTGACCCACTTGGCTTATCAACAGATACTACACTTGACAGTGAGGGCGCACACAAGATGAGAAGTGGAAAGGAAGAACATCTTTATAATCCACAGACTATACATCTTTTACAGCTTGCAACACGTACAGGTGATTATAATACATTTAAGGAATATACAGAGCTTGTTAATAAGGAAGAAGGAGTTAAGAACTTAAGAGGTCTTATGGATATCAAGTTCCCTAAGAAGGGAATAAGCATAGACCAGGTTGAGAGTGTTGACTCAATCGTTAAGAGATTTAAGACAGGTGCTATGTCTTATGGTTCTATCTCTAAGGAAGCACACGAAACTATGGCAATCGCCATGAATATGCTTCACGGCAAGTCTAACTCAGGTGAAGGTGGTGAGGATGAAGACAGACTCACAGTCGGCGCTGACGGACTTAACAGATGTTCAGCTATCAAGCAGGTAGCTTCAGGACGTTTCGGTGTTACAAGCAAGTATCTTGTAAGTGCTAAAGAGATACAGATTAAGATGGCACAGGGTGCTAAGCCGGGTGAAGGTGGACATCTTCCAGGCAAAAAGGTATATCCTTGGATTGCAAAGACACGTCTTTCAACACCGGGTGTATCACTTATATCACCTCCACCACATCACGACATTTATTCTATCGAGGATTTGGCACAGCTTATATATGATTTAAAGAATGCCAATAAAGATGCAAGAATATCAGTTAAACTTGTATCTGAGGCGGGTGTTGGTACTATAGCTTCCGGTGTTGCCAAGGCAGGCGCACAGGTTATCCTTATATCGGGCTATGACGGAGGTACTGGTGCAGCTCCAAGAAGTTCTATACATAATGCAGGACTTCCTTGGGAGTTAGGACTTGCGGAGGCTCATCAGACACTTACAATGAACGGACTTCGTAATAAGGTTATAATCGAAACAGATGGTAAGCTTATGAGTGGACGTGACGTGGCTATAGCAGCTATGCTTGGTGCCGAGGAATTTGGGTTTGCAACAGCACCGCTTGTAACTATGGGCTGTGTTATGATGAGAGTATGTAATCTTGATACTTGTCCGGTTGGTATTGCTACACAAAATCCTGAGCTTAGAAAGAGATTTGCAGGAAAGCCTGAATATGTAGTCAACTTTATGAGATTTATCGCACAAGAGCTTCGTGAATATATGGCAAAGCTTGGTGTAAAGACAGTGGACGAGCTTGTAGGAAGAACTGATTTCCTTGAATCTAAGGCAGATGTTAAGGAAAGTGGACGAGCAGCAAAGGTTGACCTTTCTAATATCCTTAATAATCCTTATATTAAGGAAGCTGCTTCTATCAAGTATGACAAGAAAAATGTATTTGACTTTGAACTTGATAAGACAGTAGATGAGAAAATTCTTATAAAGAAGCTTTCAGATGCTATGGATAAGAAGCAGAAGAGAAGTGTTGAGGTTGATGTAAAGAACACAGACAGGGCACTTGGTACACTTCTTGGTGCAGAGATAACAAGAAGATTTGGTGAAAGTCTTGCAGATGATACATACACAGTTAAATGTACTGGTGCAGGCGGACAGAGCTTCGGTGCATTTATACCTAAGGGACTTACACTTGAGCTTGTAGGTGACAGTAACGATTACTTCGGTAAGGGTCTTTCGGGTGGTAAGCTTATTGTATATCCACCAACTGGTGTATCTTACAAGGAAGATGAAAATATTATCATCGGTAATGTAGCACTTTACGGTGCAACAAGCGGTAAGGCTTATATCAATGGTATCGCCGGCGAGAGATTCTGTGTACGTAACTCAGGCGCAACAGCAGTTGTTGAGGGAACAGGTGACCATGGCTGTGAATATATGACAGGCGGAAGAGTGGTTGTTCTTGGAAGAACTGGTAAGAACTTTGCTGCTGGTATGAGTGGCGGTGTTGCATACGTGTTAGATGAGGATACAACACTTTACAAGAGAGTCAACAAGCAGCTTGTATCACTTGAACCAGTTACTAACAAGTATGATGTACTTGAACTTAAGCAGATGATTACTGACCATGTAGCTTTCACTAACTCTAAGAAGGGTAAAGAGGTTCTGGATAACTTTGGTGAATATCTTCCTAAGTTCAAGAAGATTATGCCACATGATTATAAGAAGATGCTCAATATGATTGTTCAGATGGAAGAGAAGGGTCTTAGCAGTGAACAGGCTCAGATTGAAGCATTTTACGCAGCAACTAAGTAAGATAGAAATGTACAAAAACAGATATGTATTGGCAGCTTATAAGTCTGCTGGTACATATTTGTGAAAATGTGTATTTGAAAGGAGATAATCATGGGAAAACCAACCGGATTTTTAGAATATGAACGTGTAGAAGCTAAGGCAGTTGCACCAAAGGAAAGAATAAAAAATTTTAATGAGTTTCATACACCACTTTCAGAAGCAGAACAGAGATGCCAGAGCGCCCGTTGTATGGACTGTGGCGTTCCATTCTGCCAGTCTGGTATGACTATAAAGGGAATGACAAGCGGCTGTCCTCTTAACAACCTTATACCAGAGTGGAATGACCTTGTATACACAGGAAACTGGGAGCAGGCTTATAACAGATTACATAAGACAAGTAACTTCCCAGAGTTTACAAGCCGTGTATGTCCAGCTCTTTGTGAGAAAGCATGTACATGCGGTCTTAATGGTGATGCAGTATGTACGAAGGAAAATGAGATGGCTATTATAGAGCATGCCTATGCTAACGGACTTGCAGGTCCTAAGCCACCAAAGGCAAGAACTGGAAAGAGAATAGCTGTCATAGGCTCAGGCCCTTCAGGACTTGC
>ENA-USZK01000036-USZK01000036.1-human-gut-metagenome-genome-assembly--contig:-NODE-36-length-61684-cov-5.811271_pt1 | contig 61684 bp, 39 predicted proteins | sample MGYA00250043_ERZ773534 | MGnify/ENA primary metagenome ERZ773534 (study PRJEB29103, sample SAMN06112056) | human gut metagenome | biome: human gut; feature: ankylosing spondylitis patient; material... | reverse complement strand
TTAATAAATAATAAGAAATATATTGGATATACAAAAAATAGTGTAGAAATTCGTTGGGAACAGCATCTTTCTAAGACGCATCATAAAGAAGATCATTCTGCCTTACATTTAGCAATTGATAAATACGGAAAAGAAAATTTTTCTATATATATTTTAAAATCAATATCTTCCGACAATGAGGAAGAACTTTTTGATTTATTAAAAGTGTCAGAGAAAGAATGTATAAAACAATATAATACACTCTCTCCTAATGGATATAATATTTTGCAAGGAGGGGAAACTGTCCCAATTAATCGTATTACGCCCGTGTATCAATATACTATGCAGGGAGAATATGTTGCTTGTTATAAAAGTATTACAGAAGCGATACAGTTAAATGGTTTTGATGATAATTTTAAAAATAGTAAAATTGGTAATTGTTTAAGAGGAAACCATTGTGCTTTTGGTTATTTATGGAGCAAAGAACATGTGCATAATATTGTAGAAATATATGAATCGTATAATGATGCGAAATGTCGTAGAATATATAAAAATTCAAAGCGTGTAGTTCAATTAGACTTAAATATGAATATTATATGTATTTTTGAATCAGTTACATTGGCTGGTAAAAATACTAATATTTCTGAAAAACATCTTCGAAATGTTTGTTCGGAATATTATAATAAGTCACATTATGCTAAAGGATATTTATGGTTTTTTGAAGATGACTATAATAATTTATGTTCATAATATGTACCATTTAATGGATTACATATATAGCAAATCCCCTATTCTGCAAGAAAGGAGGAAATTACATGCATAAAATTTTAACACTTGATAATTTGTATCAGTTTTTTGTTGAGCAAAACAAGTCTGTTAATTTTAGCTCTAAAGAAAAAGGCAATCCAATTGTCGTTTCTACTCCTGCAAATTTTGAAGTATCAGATAATGACATGCCAGGAATGCTTAAGTTGAAATTTAAAGTTTGTCATACTGAAACTAACAGAAATGGCTCTCACATTTCTGAGCAGAATATGAAAACTGCTATGCCTACTTTAAAGTATAGACCAGTATTAGCGTATATTCATCAGTTGAGTGATGGCACATATGATTTTTATGCGCACAATATGGAAATTGAAGAAGATGAAAACGGCGAAGAAAAGATTAACTACATAGAAAAGCAAGTCGGTTGTTTTACTGCCGACGATCCTTATCTTGAATATGATGAAGAAAAAGATAAGACGTATGTTAATGCATATGCCGTTATTCCAGAGGAATATACAGAAGCAGCAAATATTATTCGTAGAAAGAATGGAACCAAGGTAAGCTGTGAGTTAGTGATTGACGAACTTTCTTATAACGCCAAGGAAAAATATCTTGATTTAACATCTTTTTATTTTGGCGGATGCACACTATTAGGATGTGACGAAAACGGAAATGAAATAGGTGAAGGAATGCTTGGCGCAAGAGCTGATATTACAGATTTTTGTCATGAAAAACCCGTTTTTAATTATCAAGAAAAATTGGTTGAAATATTAGGTAGACTTGATAGTACCCTATCTAATTTCAATAAAAACAATACAAAGGAAGGAGTGAGAAAAGAAATGAATCATTTTGAGGAACTTCTAGAGAAGTATGGTTTTACCGCAGAAGAGTTGGATTTTGATTATGTAAATATGTCAAATGAAGAACTTGATGTAGCTTTTGAGGAATTTAAGAATAAGAAATATGCAGATGATGAGGGCGATGCGGATTCTGATACTGGTGATGGCAGCGAAACTGATCCTGGCGCTAGTGATGGCGAAGGTACAGGCTCTACAGATACAGAACCAGAGCCAACTGAAGACGAGGATTCAGAAGACGGAGATGATTCTTCTGATGACGATGAACCTAAGAAGAAGTTTGATAACTTCGTAAAAACATTTAAGATTGAGATCTCTCATGAGGATATTAGATATGCTCTTTATAACCTTCTTGGTGAATACGAAGAAAACGATAATGAGTGGTATGGTATTTATTCCGTTTATGATGATTATTTCGTAATGCAAGGTTGGTGTAGCGGCAAGTTCTATAAGCAGGGATACTCTATTGATGGTGACAATGTGTCTCTCGACGGTGAGCGTACCGAGTTATTCCAGATGCTTTTGACTGAATCTGAAAAGATTGCTGTAGATAAGCTACGTGATAACTATGCTGAACTTGAGGCAAAGTATAATGAGCTAAAGACTTTTAAGGATAATTATGATACTGCAGAAATCATGGCAAAGAAAGATGAAATCTTTGCAAATGAAATTTATGATGGTATTCGTGAGTCCGATGAATTTAAGACACTTGTGAATGATGCAGAAAAGTATTCTGTTAAGGAAATTCAGGATAAGTGCGACCTACTATTTGCCGCAAACGAGAAGAAGATTAAGTTTGCTGCAAAGGATAAGAAATCCCATAGTATTAGTTTTAACTTTAATAAGAAAGAAGACAAGAAAGTTTCTGCCTATGGAAACTTATTTAAGAACAGCTAAACATAAAACTTTAAAACGGCTATTAGTAGTCGCTTTTTTGTTATAAAAAAAATTAAAATTAGAAAGGAAATGAAATAGTATGAACGTATATGATCAGATTACTGTAGACAAGCATGTTGTTTGCGAAAGTTCTCTACTTAAGGCCACTACCACTGGTCACATTTATTCTCTAAAGATGATTGCCAATACTGATAATGGCTCAATTGTTTCTCGTGGTGATTGGGTTGAGGATCAAATTTTTAACGCCAAGGCTTATGCTGCTGGTGAGCAGCCCCTACTAGTCCTAACCACTCCTTATGGTTACAATAGCGACCGTAGAAGTTATCAGGATGAGTGCAATTTCTATAATGCTACTGGCGAGATTGCTAGAGCTTATGAACTTTGCAAGGGCGACATTTTTACCGTTTCTTCTGAGGCTATCACTGCTCTAGCTGAAGCTCCTGTTCTTAAGAACTATGTAAGCGTAAGCAATGGTCTATATCAGGAAGCTGCAACTCCTGGTCAGACGGGTTTTGTTGGTCAGATTATAGAGAAGGTAAATTATACCAATTCTGTTTCTTACAGAATCCTAGTCGTTAAGACTGGCGTATAATTGAAGGATTAAGAAAGGAGGAAAATAATTATGAATAAGTTTATGCAGTTTGATATGAATGTAAAGAATGTATTTGAAAATGATGAGAGCAATTATGACTCTTTTAACAAGCTAATGCTAGACTACTCTCATAATATGCTAGATGGCATTTCTGCTAGAGAGGCTAATGATAAGATTGTAGAAATATTCCGTAATATTATTGGTTGTGACGAGAAGTCTACTAAGGCTGAAATTCGTAGAGGTATTCGTAGAAATCAGAATCTAATTTTTGATCTAATTGAGGTTGTTATTGATGACGCTCTAATTAGTGGTTGGCAGGAGAATCCTTTCTTCAAGGAGTTTGTTGAGGTTCGTAACCTAGCTATGCATGACAAGAATGAGTTCTATGTTCCTGATGATAGTGTTCTATCTGTAATGAAGGTCTCTGGTAATCACCATGATTTGCTACGTCAGAGACTAGGTGCTGGTAAGACCTTCTCCGTCGAGACCAGTTGGTATGGGATTAAACTTTAGTTCCCCTACAGTGAAAGCTGTTTGAATAAAATAATGCATTGAATTGCTGGAAAATCCTAAAACTGTATTGGCTACAACGTGGACTGTAAAGTCGAGCGTGAATGCTACGAAAGTAGAAAGAACAAATACAGGTGACACATGGTTAAATCCTAAATGTTTTAATAATGGACAATCAGCAGCCAAGCATCTTGACAAATAAAAAATTTATGGTATAATATATAATACAAAATTAATGTTAAGATGAAGGTTCAACGACTATCCCGTAATGGGAGTAGGACGCAAGCGATTGGCGTTCGAAGTGGTGCATACCCATAGATTTGGGTAAAGATATAGTCTGATCTTTAGTGAAAGCTAAAGGACGTTAAGTCAACATGGGAGTAGCGTCCCAATATCATTTTTCTAAAATAATTGTATAAGGGTATGGATTAATGGAAAAGTATCTATGTGGAATTTATTGTATAGAAAATATTATTGACAATAGAAAATATATTGGTTTGTCACGAGATATTTATAGAAGATGGGGAGAGCACAAAAGCGAACTTCGTAGAGGCACACATGCGAATGTTTATTTGCAAAATGCATGGAACAAGTATGGCGAAGACAACTTTGAATTCAATATAGTGGAATTATGCGACCCTTTTGTTGTTTGCGATAGAGAGCGTTACTATATTGCAGAATATCATACACTATCTCATGAAAATGGTTATAATTTGACGAGAGGTGGAGAAAATGCATCTACCACTAATAAAATAGTTATAAGTTTATTGTCTGGTACGGTCTATGAATCTGTAAAAGATGCAGCGAGGAATAATAATGTCGCAGATATAACGATGATAGATTGGTGTCGCAAATATTATAATTTCATGTATTTGGATACATATAATTCTATGGATAACAATCAAAGAGATTACTATAAGAATTTTGACTGGACGACATTTATGCATGAAAAATTAAGTAAAGCACATTCTCGTGATAATTTAAGTGAAGAAACATTATCAAAATATAAAGAGTGTACTTCTGGAAAAAATAATCCTAGAGCAACTCCTATTTATTCTCCAGAATTAAATGAATCTTTTTGGGGAGCAAAAGAGGTATTTGATAAGTATGGAATTAATAGAGGTAGTATTGCTTCATGTATAAGTGGGAAATTAAAACATGCCGGTAAACATCCTATTACCGGTGAGCCATTAACATGGCAAAAATTAGAAAAATGATATTTAATGTTAAACATAAAATGTAAGGTTTACGCCGAGTTCGAGAGACTACTTACTGGTCTTGAGGACTTCTCCACTCTAGTTGGTAAGATTACTGAGGCTTTTGACCGTTATGTCAATCAGGCTCTATATGAGACTCTAATTGGTATTGGTACGACCCTAGGTTCTCAGTGGTACAAGGCTTCCGCTATTAATGATACCACCAAGGAGACTCTACGTACTCTAGTTATGGATGTTAGCATGGCTACTGGTAGCGAGGTAGTTATCATGGGTACTTATGCTGCTCTATCCAAGGTTTATGACCTAACTAATGTTTCTTGGGCTTCTGGTGACATGAAGAACGAGAAGTACACTACCGGTCGTTTTGGTTACTGGGAGGGTATCAGACTAGTTGAGCTAAAGCAGGGCTTCAAGCTAAATGACACTACTCAGTATCTAATTGCTAATGATGTTCTATTCATTATGCCTGTTGGTATTGAGCCAATGATTAAGCTAGTATATGAGGGCGACACTCAGACCTATCAGGTTCAGGATGCCGGTACTCATATGGATTAACAAAATAGTCCACGTATTCAGAAATGAGTATGAAAAATAATGTATCGAATTGCTGGAAACTCCTAAAGCTTAGTACGCTACAACGGAAGTTTAAACACTAAACGTGAATGCAGCGAAAGCAGAAAAAAGTATTAAGATGGTGCATGGTTAAATCCTAAACACTATTATAATGGATAATCAGCAGCCAAGTTTTCATATTAATATAACAGTGTAAAATTGATATGGAAAAAGGTTCAACGACTATTCCGAGAGGAAGTACACATATAAGCGATTGATATGTGGAAGTGGTACACACCCGCAAGGGTGAAGATATAGTCTGCGCTCTATTGAAAAATAGAGGATCGAAAGATCAACAAGGGGTAGCGCCCTATATTTACTTTCAATTTTAATATTATTGCGAAGGAGGCGATAATATGCAAAAGAAAATAGGAATTTATTGTATCGAAAATATGGTCAATGGAAAAAAATATGTTGGGCAATCTGTAAATTTAAAAGATAGATTGTATGGGCATAAAACAAAACTTAAACATAATAAACACAAAAATAGACATTTACAATTTGCAGTAAATAAATATGGGCTTGAAAATTTTACATTTAACATCATAGAAGAATGTGATGTTGCTCATTTGGATGAACGAGAGAGATATTATATATTACTTTATAAATCTGACAATGAAACTTTTGGGTATAATATTGAGCCAGGAGGTTCTCGGAGTATTAAAACAATGTCGAAGCAAACGAGAACAAAAATTAGCGAGTCTCTTAAAGGAAGAGAGTTTACAGAAGAACATAGGGCTAAAATTGGGAAGGCTAATCATGAAAGAATTATATCCGAAGAAACAAGAAAGAAAATGTCAGACAATCATTCAGACGTAAGTGGTAAAAATAATCCTAGAGCTACAGTCCCTCTATATTGCCCCGAATTAAATGAAACATTTTGGGGAGCAAAAGAGGCAGAAGATAAATATGGGATTAATAGACATCATATTGCAAGTTGTGCAAATGGAAAGTTAAAACATACTGGTAAGCATCCTATTACCGGTGAGCCATTATCGTGGATAAAAGTTGAAAGTAAAAATTGTTAAACATAACGGATGACGTATGATTACGAGGTTCAGACCAAGATGGGTATTGGTGTAATCACCAACCAGAAGTTTGGTTATTGGAAGATCCTAAACGCCTAATCGTACAATACAAAATTAATTATAAAGGATAAAAGGAGAAATTTAATATGGCAAATACTACAAGATCCAAGAAGAGTGAATCTGTCGAGGAAACTATTGAGAAACCACAGAAGAAAACCCCACGTAAGTTTGCGCAAGATGATTTAATTTTGTGCAAGTCTGTTACTTATGGAGAGCTATTGTTGCCAGGAAAGAAATCTAAGCTTTTATATATCTGGTCAAATTATGGTGACACTACCGAAGTAGAATTTCAAGACCTTCAGGCTTTGAGATCTACTAGGTCTAGTTATTTGATGAATCCATATTTTGTGATAGAAGACGAAGAACTACTAGAGCAGTGGCCAGAATTAAAAACTTTATATGATAAGACTATGGCTCTTGATGTTGACAAGCTATTTAGTTTGCCAATTAATCAATTTAAGAAGAGACTTCGTGAGATTCCTGTTGGTTTTAAGGAGCCAATCAAGAATATTGCTGGAGCAAAAATTCGTGATGGTTCTTTAGATAGTATTTCTAAGATTAATGCACTTGATGAAATTCTTGGTACAGAACTAAAGTTAATGATTGACTGATAGGAGGTACTTAAATGAGCACCACCTACGAAGAGATTTATGATTTAGCAAGTAGAAAGTTAACTGATGTTGAGCTTCCACTACTTCCAGAAGAAGAGTTGGAAGATACATTTCATGGTTATCTTTTGAGTTCGATTGCACAATTTAGAAAATGCAAGAATGACCTTTCTGATCGGGATGAGAATGAAAAACAATTTAATGTAGACTTATTAGATAAAGAAAAGGAAATTCTTGCCGTATTGATTGCAAGACAATGGCTTCAGCCTCAAATAAATTCAGCACTTTTAACAAAGCAGGTATTCTCAGATAAAGAATCAAAGTTTTATTCACAGAAAGAAATGCTTGTGGGTCTTATGTCTTTAGATAAAAAGCTAAAGATTGAGGCACAAAAGTTAAGTCGTGATTATACATATGACTCTGGCTCTTACTGGTCTTGAGGAGGTGCTCCAATGAATAATGTTTATGGAGAAATCCCATCTTCTCAAATATCTGCTCAAAAACGCTATTTGTATGGTGCAATTATTTCTATATTATATGAAAGAGAAGAAAATAGTCCTTTTGTCGATGCACATATTCAAAGTTTAATCAATCAGATTTGTGGATTAAATAAATTGTTTAATTATCAGCCGGAAGTTTTAACTATTATTAGCTGTTTAGAGACTGCACGCGTGGAACCATCTCAGTTTCGTAAGGCAATACTCGACGCTGCTAATTTAGTTAATGCTTTGAAGGATGGTGAGCCTGATGCTTGATTCTTTTAAAGCTCGTATGGAAAGACTCGGTAAAACCCAGGGTAACGCATATTTGCAAAACGCAGATATGGTTATAGATGCAACATTTAAACGCGATCCTTCTTATAGGGAAGTTTTTTTGACACATGCTTTAAATAAAATCGAATTACAGAAGATGGATGCAAAATTTATGATTCATACACATCGGTCAATTACTGGTGATAATGAGGATTATTATTTGCAATTTCGTCCTCATGTAAAAGTTCCGATTGGTTCATATGTTGATATCCCTAATGATGAAGGGAAATATGAAAGGTGGCTAATAGTCGAAGAAGACAATAGACCACAATTTCCGCTTTACTATGTATTGAAATGTAATTGGACATTAAAATGGTATGTTAATGAAAAAGTGTATAAATGCCTAGGTGTTTTACGAAATCAGAATAGTTATAACTCTGGTTTGTGGCAAGACTATATATTTGAATCTGTAGAGAATCAAAATAAATTCTGGATGCCTACTGCACCTTTTTCTCAAACACTTAATTATGGACAGTTTATTTTAATGAATGATAATGGTAGAGAAGTTCCTATACGTTGGAAGGTTTCTAAAATTGAAGATCTTCAGCCAAAAGGCGTTACGAAGGTTACATTTACACAGGAACAAACGTCATTGCATGTTGACTGTGGTAAATTTGGCATTGCAGAATGGTGTAAATATGAGGACCACACTACTACTAAAAATGAAGTTTGTAAATATTGTAGGTTAGAAGAACCTCATTATATTGATGCGGGTCTTGAGATACCGCAAGTGGAATATCCATGTGGAAGAATTACATATAACGGTAAGGACTCTACCCTTCGTGTTGGAGGTAGCTCCAAGGTGTTTGTAGCAGAGTTTTGGGACGAATTTAACCTTGTATATACGGCTGATAAACCAATATGGAAGTTGTCATTTATGGATGATAATGTTTTGTTGTGTTCGATAAACCTACATTATCATAATGATGATTGGGAAATTGAGCCATCAGATGATTGTCCGGGAGATATTGTAATATCTGATTTGAGTTTTAAAGATGATGTTTCTACGCCATCTGATGTTGATGCATGTGATATAACATGTAGTTCTAATGGTAAAGAGATATTCAAAATTAATGTTGCTCCAGCAGAAGATGATTGGAATGCACTTAAGCTACGTTGTTTGCAATTATATAGTATGGTTGGTAAAAAAATAGTTGTATCAGCAGCTAATAAAGATGGAAAATATGCAATAGAAAAGGTTATGGAGGTGATTAGCTAATGATTAGAGACATCCAAAATATTGATGACGATGTGTCTAGTATGAAACGTTTGATTCGTCAAAAACTCACGTCTGATCCAGATGTTATTGAGGCGTTAAATAATCATGAGCTAGACCCTTCTAGTCCTGATGATTATTTGAATACTAACATCTTTGCATATATACGTGTCCCGATTGTACAAGATGTTGCTAGAAATTTTATCTGTTTTAGCGTAGATGACATGGAAGACCATCAATATAATAGTGTTATGAAAATTCAATATATACAATTTGTTGTGTTTTGTCATACGGATGATATTAAGACTCCGTATGGAATTGAACGACATGATTTACTTGGATATTTAATTCGTGATATTTTTAATTGGTCGAACATGTTTGGTATGCAAGCAAAACTTGTATATGATAGAGAGGGCGTTACTGATACTGCATACTCTACTCGTACTTTAAAATTTGAGCTTACTAGAACTAATTCTTTAAATAAGGCTATAACGAGGAATAAGCATGAATTCTGATATGTTTGATGTAGATCAGCTTCAATTATATTTTGGAGACGACTATATTATTAATGACAGTATCAAGATCAAGCAACCTACTATAGGTGATATTGTAAAATTTGGAGAAGCTCAATATTTTAGTATGGTACATACAATTACTGCAATTCCGTCAGACATGAAGTCTCAATTGTGGGACCTTGGTCTTGATTGGATGGAGATTGAAGATTTTGATTTGTTTATAATGTTGGCACCGACATTGCCAAAAGAAAAAACGGCATTATTGTTTGATGATTTAGATTTTACTAAATTGAAACCATATAGAAACCGTGAAAATGGCGATATTGTTTTGGCGGATTTAGAATCTGGTGTAAAGATTGATAAATTGATTTATTTAAGAATCGTAAGTTATTTAAGAAAAGTTCATAACATTACGCCAAAAATTGAACGTGCAGCAAATAAAACAACAAAACAAATTCTTATTGATGAAGACAGAATGAAGATTAGGTTAAATAAAGAAAAACCATTTAAATCATATTTATTGCCACTTATTTCTTCTGTAAAAGTTCGTATGGGATATACGAAGGAATATGTTAGAAATGAGGGGTTTGTTGAATTTTTTGATGATGTAAGTCGTCTACAGATTATCCACAATGCAGACCATCTTCTTGCTGGATGTTATGCAGGGACAATAGATATGAAGAAAATAAATAAGCAAGAATTGAATTGGATGAAAGAGATTAATTAGTCTCTTCATAATATTAAAATTATTTTTATAGGAGGAAATTATTATGGCTTTTGATATTAATAACTTTGTAATTGATAGAGTAACTCGTGGTGTTGCCCTATCCCAGAAGGATGATAGCGTACTATTTTCTATTAACCAGATGCAGAATGTTTCTCTAAACTGCGCTTCTGAGTCCACTGATGCTGTTGACGCACTAGGCACTCCTATTGCTACTTTTTATCGTGCTAAGAGCGCAGAGTTTTCTGCCGAGAACGCCATCTTCGACATGAATCTAATGGCTACTCAGCTAGGTACTGCTAAGAAGGTTGCTAGCTCTGGTTCTAAAATTACCGCTCCTGCTATGGAGAGCTTTACTTATGGTACTGGCACTTATGAACTAAAGCATGCTCCAAAGGTTGCGCCAAATGAGATTTATGTACTAAACGGCGATAGTACCTTTGGTAAGAAGTTCAAGAAAGGTACTAATGCTTCTGACTCCGAGTTCTCTATTGCCGACAAGACGGTGAAGCTACCTACTGGTCTAAATGCTGATGATGAATTATTTGTAATGTACGATTATGAGACCGAGAGCGCTGTTGAAGTTGTCAACTCCGCCACCGAATTCCCTGTAGGCTGCAAGTTCATCATGGAAGTTCTTGGTTGTGACGTATGTGACCAGACTACCTTAGTCCACGCTTACGTAATTTTCAATAACTTTAAGCTATCTCCTGATTTTGACTGGAGCATTGCAACCGATGGTGCTCACCCCTTCAGCGGTAAGGCTCAGCAGGCTTACTGTGATAAGGAGAAGAGACTATTCTCCATCGTTATTCCTAGCGAGGAATAATTTAAGGTACTTAATTCGTAAAGGCCCCTGTTATCTCTCAGGGGCCTTTATGTAGTATAAAAAGAGAAACAAACTAACATAAAGGAGTGATAGCGAATGAGATATCCACGCAGATGTCTATGTTGCAATACCACATATGAGTATTGTCCTTCATGCTATGACTATCGCAATCTCCCACTATGGATGAACTCCTTCCATAATGAGAACTGCAAGAATATTTTTGAAACATGTACAAATTATAATTTTAAGCTAATCACCAAAGAGCAGGCCAAGAAGGCACTATCTAATTGTGATCTATCTAATCGTGCCAGCTTTAGTGACTGCGTAAAACGTGACGTAGATGCCATTATGGCAGAAGAGAATTCTACTGAGAACTTTTCCTTTAAGAAGGCAAAGTATTCAGACAAGGCCGAATAAGCCACACACGAAGTAGTTGCAAATAAAATAACAAGGTGTTGAAGTTTCGTGTGGAACTCAACACCTTATTTTTTTACATAGATTAAAAGGAGAAAGAACAATGTCGATTGCAAAAAGCAATATAATCCCAGGCGTACAATATCAAACAGATTCTGTTGCATATATCGCTAATATGAAACAGTCATATTTATATCTTCGTAATGGAGCAAATCTGCTTGATATTCTTTATTTTAATACAAAGGCAGACTCACTAGTCTTTGTATTTGAGAAGAATGATGACCTGCGGGAATTATATAAGAAATGGAATAATCATGAACTTGAATAATTTATAAGGGAGGTGGTGTAATTGGAAAATCAAGATTCAACTTTTGCAACTATTATAATTGGTGTTAAGCATAATAGATTATCTGTAGTGAGAAGTGCTATTGGAACGAGTGGAATTATTGACACATTAATGTGCAAATTTGAATTTAGAACCACCGATTGGGCTGGCATTCAAAAGATGGCAGTATTTCAGAGCATGAGTGATTATGTAAAGCATAAAGATGAAAATAAAGTTATTGTTCCATTAAATGAGCAAGGGGAATGTTATGTTCCTGCCGATGTTATGACTGGCCAAGGAGAATTTTTAATTGGTGTATTTGGTGTATATGATAACAATAGTAGAATCGTTTCAAACTTTTTGGCATTTAAATGTGATAGAGGCTGCTATTGCATTGGATCTACACCTGGTGGCACTACTCCCAGTGATTATGCAGAAATCATTGCTTTAATAGATAAAAAGCAGGATGTATTAATTCCCGGTGATGGAATAAGCATTGATGAAAATAATGTAATAAGTTGTACTTGCGAAATTACACTAATAAACGGAGGTGACAGCAATGAGTACATTGAATAATGTTAGAATTCAACTCAGAAATGATACCGCCGCCAATTGGCAAAATTCCACTGTGTTGCTACTGCCTGGTGAATTTGCCGTAGAAAATGATACTGGTTTATTCAAAATTGGTAATGGAACTGATGTTTTTAAGGATTTAAAATATGCAAATAAGGCCGGAGAAACTTCTCAAGAGCTGGAGAATTTAAAAGCTCAAATTGGTGATATTCCAGAAGGAAAAACTATAATCCAAATGATTGAAGAAGCGGCAGCAAGTGGGGGTACTGTTACTTGGGATGATATCGAAAATAAGCCTACCAAAGTAAGTGCTTTTGAGAATGACGCAAATTATCTTACTGAACAAAGTTTATCAAACTACGCTACTAAAGCTGATCTTAATGCAAAGCAAGACAAACTCACTGCCGGTAATAATATTACCATTGTAGATGGCGTTATTAGTGCTACTGGTGGAAGCGGTGGATCTTCTGCTGTAGAGTCCGTAAATGGTCAAACTGGAGTAGTTACTATTGCAGCTTCAGACCTAATTACGTCTTCTTCTGCTGCAAATAAAGTTTCTATTGCTAAAGATGGAACACTTGAAGTCAATGCGTTAACTTTTGATAAAATTATGCAATCAGAAGGCGATGAAATTATTCTTTCTGGTGGCGGAGCCTAATTTTTAAAGGAGGGTTTTATTCATATGGCGACTAAAACACTAAATACGAGAATTATTATGAGAAACGACACCGCAGAGAATTGGACTACTAAGAATCCAACTCTGTCAAAGGGTGAATTTGGTGTCGAAAACGATACTAACAAGTTTAAGATTGGTGACGGAGCTACTGCATGGAAGGAATTAGCCTATGCTGGTGCAGATGAAACCGTTATCAAGTCTATTATTAATGCAAACCGCGATGCTTGTACTTATGTTGACCTAACCGAAGGGCAGGAAGATGCAGATGGCCTAGCCACTATCACTTCTCCAAAGCAGGGTGATACCGCTATTGTTCGTAAAGCCATTGATGACATTCATAAGTCTTATACTGCTTATGTTTATACTGGCTCTGCTTGGTCTGCTATGGATGGTAATTATAATGCAAACAATGTTTACCTTGATGCTGATATTAAAATGGCTGGTAACTATACTCAGGTTGGCAACTTAACCAAGAATCAGAATGGCACCGCTACTTTTGCTACGAAGGGTAAGTCTATTGCTGAGGCTCTAACTGACATTTTCTCCAAGCGTTTACAGCCCGGTGCTCCTACCGCTCCTGCTGTAACTCTAACCTTTGGTCAGGCCAAGGCTTACGAGGTTGGTACTACCGTATCTCCCACTTATTCTGCTACTCTAAGCGCAGGTTCTTATACCTATGGCCCTGCTACCGGTATTACTGCTACTTCTTGGGAAATTACTGATACCGCAGGTAATACTGCGGATACTGCTACTGGTTCTTTTGCTGATGTAGTCGTTGCTGATAATACCAATTATAAAATTACCGCAAAGGCTAATTATGGTGAAGGTGCAGTTGCTAAGGATAACTTAGGTTCTGATTCTAACCCTGTAGTCAAGATTGCCGCCGGTTCTGCTACTAAGACTTCTGGCGCTATTACAGGTTATCGTAATACTTTCTATGGCACTGTAACTGAAAAAGCTGAGGTCACGAGCACTATTATTCGTGGGTTAACTAAGTCCAACAAGGCTCTTGCAAACGGTAATTCTTTTACTGTTAATATTCCTGTTGGCGCAGTTCGTGTAATTTTTGCATATCCTGCTACTCTACAGGATGTCAGCTCTGTAAAGGACGTAAATGGCCTAAACGCTGAGATTAAGAGCGCTTTCACCAAGTCTGCGGTAACTGTAGCTGGTGCCGGTGCTGATGCTGGTATTGAATATAAGGTATATGTAACTGACTTTGCAGAACCTGTTGCAAAGGCTAATTCTTATACGGTGAAAATCTGATAAAGGAGGAGAAAGATTATGGCTATGACTTTTGGTACACTTGATTTTGCTGTTGCTTTTAACCGCCAGACGGCTTTCCCTCTGGATGCTAAAAGCTATTTTGAAAGCTTAGAACTTGCTACCACCGCCGCTGCTTCCGCACAAGAGGCTGGTAGTTCTGAAACTACTTATTATTTTGGTCAGACTATTGCTGTTGTTGAGGGTGGTAAGGCTACTCTTTATGTAATTCAACCTGATAAGACTCTGAAAGAGGTTGGAGGAAATATTCTTATCAATGAGAATGTTTTTGCCAAGGACGAAAATGGCGTTTTGAATCTACTTGGTTTTGCCGATGCAGTTGGTGGCGCTCAGCTAGTAAAGACTGAAGACGGTAAGATTTCTTGGGTTAAACCAGATACCACTACCGTTGAAGGTCTATCTACTGCTATCGAGTCACTAAAGACTGTTGTTGGTGATGATAAGGGTGGTCTTGTAAAGCAGGTTTCTGACAACAAGGCAGCTATTGATACACTTAATGGTGACAAAACTGTATCTGGTTCTGTCGCTTATCAGATTGCACAGATTGTTGCCGGTGCAGATGAGAGTTTTGATACTCTAAAAGAAATCGCAGATTGGATTACGACTCATAAGACCGATGCGGCTACAATGAATTCTCAGATTAACACCAACAAGGATGATATTTCAGCTTTAAAAACAAAAGTTGGTGATACTTCTGTCGCAGATCAAATTGACGCTGCTCTAAAAGATGGCAATAGTAATAAGTATGCACTAAAATCTGACTTAGATACTGCTAATGGCAAGATTACTTCCCTACAGGAACTAGTTGGAGAAACAAAGGTTGAAACTCAGATTTCTACTGCGCTCGATGCAGCTCTAAAGGTTGACGGAGCCGAAAAGTATGCACTGGCTTCTCATGCTCATGAGATTGCTAATGTTAATGGTCTTCAGACTATTCTTGATGGCAAAGCAGCCGCTGTTGATGTCGAGACACTTCAGTCTGCTGTTGCTGGCTTAGAGGCGAAAGCTCATGAGCACGCCAACAAGACTGTTCTTGATGGTATTACCGAAGATAAGGTTAATACTTGGGATGCTGCCCAGGCTAACGTTATCGAGGCAATTAAGATTGGCGGAACTGCTCTAACTGTTGGTGCAGATAAGGCTGTAAGTATTCCCGCCGCGACCGCTTCTGCTCTTGGTCTAGTAAAGGTTGATGACGCTACTATCGAAGCAACTGATGGCGTTATTAGTGTTAAGGCTGTTGGCGTTAGCAAGGTCTTCGTAGAGGATGGCGTCGAGCTTGTTATGAATGGCGGTAATGCTTAATTATTATTTTATGATTTAAAGGAGATTGACATATATGGCTAATAAGACTTTTAATACAAGAATTTGTATGAAAAATGATACCTACGCACAGTGGGTTGAAAAAGATCCCGTTCTCTTAAGGGGTGAAATTGCCGTTGTAGTTATTCCTGCTGACACTGGTGCAGTACAGGGAGAGCCTGTGACACTTTTCAAGGTTGGCGATGGCACTAAGAAATTTAGTCAGCTAGACTTTATCGGCGCAAAGGCTGCTGACGTTTATAGTTGGGCTAAGGCTGCTACCAAGCCAACGTATTCTGCTACCGAAATTACTGGTCTAGAAGCTTATATTGGTGAGAAGATTCAGGATACTGATACTCAGTATAAACTAGAGGCTGATGCTGAAGATGGTCACAAGTTTTATCTATATTCTAAAGCCAAGGGTGATGAGGCTTTTGGTACTACGCCTGTAAGCACTATCACTATTCCTGAGACTGTATATACTCTAGCTACTGGTACTGCCAATGGTACTGTTAAGTTTAATGGTACCGACGTTGCTGTTGCTGGTCTAGGCTCTGCCGCTTATACCGAGTCTACCGCTTATGATGCTAATGGTGCCGCTCAGACCGCAGAAGACAATGCTAAGGCTTATGCTGACGGCAAAGACACTGCTATTGCAGCAGCTAAGAAGGCTGGCACTGATGCTCAGGATGCTGTTAACGCTCTATCTGGTAAGGTGGGTACAGTCGCCGATGGCAAGACTGTTGTTGAAATGATTTCTGATGCTCAGGCTGCTGCAACTTATAATGATACAGAGGTTAAGGCCGGCATCAAGGCCAATGCTGATGCTATTACTAAGCTAAATGGCACTTCTGCAGTTGAAGGTTCTGTTGATAAGAAGGTGGCAGACGCCATTAATGAGTTTGCTACTAAGGTTAGCGATGACCAGACTGTTAACACCTTTAAGGAGCTAATTGATTATGCCGCTGACCATAAGGACGAGTATAGCACTCTGTCTGGCGAAGTTCAGGCTAACAAGACTGCTATTGCCACTCTAAACGGCAAAGATACTGACGCTGGTTCTGTAGCAAAGACTGTTAAGGATGCCGTTGATGCCGCACAGGCTACCCTTCAGGGCAACATTGACAAGAAGGTTGACAAGGTAGAAGGTAAGGGTCTATCTACCAATGATTATACCACTGAAGAGAAGGCCAAGTTAGAAGGCATCACCTCTGGTGCCCAAGTCAACGTCATTGAGACTGTTAAGGTTAATGGTGTCGCACTAACTCCTGCCGACAAAGCTGTTGACGTTACTGTTCCTACTGGTGCTCTTGCTAGTAAGGATAAGGTTGCCGAAACCGACCTTGTAGACGCTCTTGCTACAAAGATCAATGGTAAGCTAGATACTTCTGAGGTTACTGGGGACCTTCTGACTCATAACGCTTCTGAGTTTGCTACCGCTGATCATAACCATGACACCGTTTATTCTAAGCTAGACCACAATCATAAGATTGAGGATCTAGAGCAGAGCACTTATATTATTTTCGACTGTGGTACTGCTAGTACCATTATCTAAGTGGCATTGCCTCTTCACATTAAGTAGTTTATTTAATAGGAGGGGCATTACGCCTCTCCTATTTTTTTAGACTATACAAGGAGGAATGAAAACTAATGGCCTATATAAATAAAGTTACTGTTAGAGGCAGAACATACAATTTAGAGAATCTAACGGATGGTACTCACATTGTTAGATTGCCTACTTTAAGTGGAGATGATGTTTTTGTTACAGAAAAGACATTACAAACCGGTGTAAAGGCATCTGAGCTTACTGATGGTACTCATACTGTTAGTTTGCCAAAAAGTTTAACAAAAGATGATACATTCGTTTTACAAAGTGTACAAGACAAAGTTAATGATAATAAAGTTGATAAGGTAAGTGGTAAGGGTTTATCAACAAATGACTATACTACCCCAGAAAAGAATAAACTTTCTGGTATTGAAGATGGAGCCAATAAATATACCCACCCTATCTATAATGCAAGAGTATCTGGTCTATATAAAATTACAGTTGATAGCACCGGTCATGTTAGTGATGTAAGTGAGGTTACAAAGGACGACATTACTGGTCTTGGCATAACTGATGGTACGGATGCAGTTACCCAGGCCAACGCATATACGGATAAGGCTATTTCTGAATATGAACCTTATTCTATTGAAGTTGTAGACACACTACCAGAGTCTGGTGAAGATAGAACTTTCTATCTTGTTCCTAATGAATCCAAAACTGGTTATACGAAATACTGGTGGATTACCGACAATGGTGAACAAAAGTGGGATGAGTTTAAGGGTGCTTCTACTGTAGTTGTGACCGAACTTCCAACAACTGGTGAGAAAGAAACGGACTATATCCTACATTCTGATGCAGGATGTTTTTATTACAAATGGATTGACAACGAATGGAAGATGGTTGCAGGAACCGTTGCTCATATTGTAAATGAATTACCACAGATTGGAAACGAATATTCAGATTATTATGTGAAAAACATTGATGGTTCATATGTACATTATCGTTATATTGACGGTGCATTCTGCATAATTGGTGGAGACACATATAACAAAACACAAGTAGATAATAAAATTTCAACATTAAAGACTGATATTGATTCAAATACAACAAACATTACTTCTCTAAGCCGCACAGTTGATGGTATCAGACAAGATTTGGATAGTCTAGATACAGAGGGTTATACTTACTACGCTACTTATGGCAATGCTACTCTTGCGACTGGAGACGAAGCAGAAAACGTATTTACACTTTATGAAGTTAAAAATGAAAAAGAAGAAGTTAAAAGTCAGTTTGTAATTACTGGTGGAGGTGGCGGAGGCACTACAACCACTACTCTTAAGGTCGAGCGTATTACCGAGTCCCCCATTATTGTCACAACAACTGACAAAGTAGAAATAAGCTTCAACTATTCTTCAACAGATAGCGATGGAGAGTCAGTTGATGGTACTTATACTTGGAAACTCGGAAATACCGTTCTATCCACTGGAGCATTAGTTCAGGGTGTTAATACTTTTGACATGACTGAACATGTGAATATTGGCACTCAAAAATTTGTTTTAACAGTTGTAGACGCCGCTGGTAGTGTTGCAGTTAAATCTTGGACTGTGCAAAAGGTTGATGTCAGACTTGAATCTTCATTTAGCGACAAGATTGCATATGAAGCCAACAAGTCTGTGAACTTTACATATACACCATATGGTGCAATAAACAAAACTGTGCATTTTGTTCTCGATGGGGCTGAAATAGGGACTGTTGTTACAAGTTCATCTGGTACACTACAGTCTTATACACTCCCAGCTCAAGAACACGGAGCACATTTACTTGAGTGTTACATTACTGCAACGATTAATGGAAAGAGCGTCGAAACGGATCATATATTTAAAGATATAATTTGGTATGATGAAAATAGTGAGACCCCCGTCATTGGTTGTGTTTATAGATATGACCACTATGGCAAGGTGGAGGCTAAGCAGTATAACTCTACAAACATTCCATTCTATGTATTTGATCCAAAGACAGAAACACCAACTATTACGAGAAGTGTTGACGGGAAGGTTATCGCAACTCAAACTATGTCTGGAACATCAGATGTTTGGGCGTATAAATCTTCTGATATTGGTGAACATACGCTTACTATTACTTGCAAGAGTACAACACTAACGATTGTAATGGACATTAAGGAACTTGGCATTACTATTGAGCCAATTACTGCTAATCTCGCATTTGACTTTAACCCAACTGGTCTATCGAACAGTGATGAAGACAGACTATGGAAAGATAATAGTACGAATGTCACTATGACTGTTTCTGATAATTTCGACTGGTCAAATGGTGGTTATCAGATTGATAGTGATGGAAATCAATATTTCTGTGTAAAAGCTGGAACGACTGCGACTATTAATTATAACCTATTTGAGAGAGATGCAAGCACTTATGGTTCTGAATTTAAGTGCATCTTTAAGACTACGAATGTTAGAAAAGCAAACGCAACGTTTTTGACTTGTCAAGCAGACTCTACCGTTGTTGGTCTGGAAATGAATGTTCATGAGGCATATTTGAGGTCCAGTATTAAGAGTCTGTATATTCCTTATAGTGAGGAAGATGTTATTGAGTTTGAGTTTAACATTAACTCACTCGACAAAGATAATCCAGACGCAACAGCCGTTATTATGAGCTATGAGGACGGTGTTGGTTTAAGACCAATGATTTATGATTCTACTCATAGATTGTATCAGTACGAGCCTGTCCCTATTACTATTGGCTCTACAGATTGTGATGTTTATATTTATCGTATGAAAGCTTATACTTCTGCTCTGACTGATTCTAACATTCTTTCTAACTTTATTGCAGATGCCAGAGATTCTGATGAAATGATTGCAAGATATAATCGTAATCAGATTTATGATGAAAACAATGCTTTAACTCCTGAATCTGTAGCAAATGCTTGTCCTCAGTTGAGGGTCATTAAGATTGAGTGTCCACACTTTACTAATGATAAGAAAGACTATGTTAAGGGAACGAATGTTGAGTGCATTTATAAGGGTGGAGATCCAGTACTAGATAACTGGAAGTTTATTAATTGCTACCATGCTGGGCAGGGCACTACTTCCAATGAATATGGATATGCCGGTAGAAACATTGATATCATCATGTGCGCGGATGGTAAGAATCAGATTGTTAGCAAGATTCCTCTAGATACAGAATATGTTACAGAACTTATTCTTGGAGATGGAACAAAGTATAGCGATGGTTCTGGAAAGGTTAGCTTGACGAGAAATTCTGTGCCAAACAATTGGTTTAATTTAAAAGTCAATATTGCTAGCTCAGAAAATGCAAACAATGCATTACTTCAGAAGAGATACAATGACTACTTACCATATAAAACTGTCGCTATGGAAAAAGATCCAAAGTGTAAGAATAGCATGGAATTTGTAAATTGCGTAATATTCATTAAGGAGACTGACCCTGATATCTCTACACATAGAGAATTTAAGGATAATGATTGGCATTACTACGCTTTGGGCAACATCGGTGATTCCAAGAAAACCGATGCAACCAGAGTAAATGATGTAAATGATCTCAAAGAGTTCGTCATTGAAATAAGTGATAACACTCTTGCAAATAGTACGTTCCAAACTGGTGTCACGGATAGTAGTGGTGATATGGTTTATCCTATTACCAAGGAACAATGGAAAGCAGGAAATACTGCTTATGATGCCCTATATAATGATTGGGACGGCTCTTTCGAGTTCCGCTATGATATGGGTGGTGAAACCAAAGATGGTGCGAGTTTAGCAACATCCGAAGAAAAAGAAGCACAGAGACTTCTAAATAAGCAAGTATGGTGTGATTTCTATGAGTGGGTTATTACTTCTACAGACGAAGAATTTGTATCACAGTTTGATAACTGGTTCATTAAGAATTCTGCTTTGTATTGGTATTTATTTACAGAAAGATATACCATGATCGATAATCGTGCGAAAAACACTTTCTGGCATTATGCTAAATGTGCGGATGGAAAGTATCGCTTTGAATTGTTCGATTATGATAACGATACTGGCCTTGGAATTAATAACTCGGGTGAATTAACAATGACCTATGGTAAAGAAGATACTGATTATAGAACTGAAGGCGATAAGTCATCTGGTTACGTTTTTAATGCAGCAGATAGTGTTTTCTGGTGTAGAGTACGTGATTTATTTCATAATGATCTTGCGGTAATGTATCAAACTCTTGAGGGAGAAGGTTGTTTTAGTGACACTTCTCTAATTAATGAATTTGATAATTGGCAAGCTCAATTCCCAGAAGAACTTTGGAGACTTGATATTGAGCGTAAGTATTATCGTACATATCAAGGTGGTGGCTTAAATGGTGGTTTAGAGCCAGAGCCAACTCCTCGTTTCCTAGCCTCCATGATGAATGGTCGTAAGAAGTATCAGCGTAGACAATTTGAGCGTGACCAGGCTGCTTATATGGGAACCAAATATTTGTCTACGACCGTCAAAGCAGATCAAATCATGTTTAGATGTAACACTCCTTCTGGTGTAGTTGTTGCGCCTAACTATACGTTAAACATTGTGCCATATTCTGATATGTATTTGTCAGTGTTGTTTGGTAACTCTCCAAGTGCCCAACAGATTCGTGCAAAAGCTGGGCAGACATACGAAATCACCTGTCCACTTACCAAGATGGATGATACAGCAGTACTGATTTATTGTGCTTCTCGTATTCAGGCACTAAATGATGTTTCTGCCTGTTACATTCACGATAACGACTTCTCAAAGGCTTCCAAGCTTCAGAAACTAATTATCGGTAACAGCACATCTGGATATTCTAATCAGTTCTTAACAAACTTAAACCTTGGTAACAATGCACTTTTAGAAGAACTAGATATTCGTAATTGCCCCAATTTGACTGGTTCTATCAACCTTTCAAGCTGTGGCAATCTAGAGAAGCTTTATGCCGAAGGTACTTCAATTACTGGTGTATTGTTCGCCTCTAATGGTAAAATTGCCTTGGCTCATCTACCAGGAACTATTAATAGTTTGACATTAAAGAATCTGAAGTATCTTACTGATTTATTGGCGACTTATGGCAACCTTGAGTCTTTGACCGTTGAGAATTCTATCGTAGACGAATATTCTATTGTTGAGGATGCTATAGACACATTACAAATTTTGAGATTGGTCGGTATTGACTGGACTGTTACAAATACTGATTTGCTAAACAAGATTCTTAAGATGAATAGCAGTATGCTTGCCGGTAAGGTCCATATTGCTGGCCAAGCAAGACAGAGAGAATTAGATGCTTATGCGTCTGCATGGCCTGATTTAATTGTTACTTATAATGGTATCATTACACAGTACAAAGTTACGTTTATGAACACAGATGGCACACCAATTAAAGATAAGAAGGGCAATGATTATGTTCAGTATGTAGACCAAGGCGGAAAGGCTGTTGACCCAATTACAAATGGTGATATTAATACTCCTACGATTGCTAGTACTGAACAGTACAATTATACCTTCTCTGGTTGGGATGGCATTGATTCAAATGTAACTTCAGCAATGACTGTTACCGCAAAGTATAATGAGACTGTCAGAACATACACCGTTCGTTGGTTTAAGCAGCCTGGTGTTGTCTGGGAGACCAAAGAAAATGTTGAGTATGGCACTGGTGTATGGCCAGATAAGGATAACCCAACTATGAATGATAATGAGGATTCTTATATTTATAATATCTTTACTGGATGGGATAAAAATACTGGTTTCATTACTGGAAACACCGATGTTTATGCAAAGTGGCAAACTCAAAACGGTCTACCTCAGTCTGGTACAGAGCTAAAAGATATGACCCCTGTTCAGATATATGCAGTCACAACGGCAGGTAAAGCCAATGATTATTTTGAGCAGAAGGATTATATTGATGTTAACATGGGTAACGACTATTCATTTACTAATGTTACAGAGAACGTTTTAGCAGAAGAGAAGACTTTCGATGGAACCAGTTCTAAAGTTATAGATACTGGGATTAAGCTATTTGACGCAGATAGGTCCTTTACTATGGCAATTGACTTTGAGTTTGGTAGCAATTCGTTTTCTGATGATACACTGCTATCTTGCTTCGAGTACGATGGTTCAGAAGGTTTCAGATTGAAGTTCAATGGTACTAGCCCTGAAATTCAGTGGGGTAATTCCAGTCAAGTAGTTGGTTATGGTGCAAAGAGGGACCTTGTTGTTTTACGTCATATAAAAGGCGAGGATAAATTATACATCTACTCTTTCAATGCTGGTGCTGGTTCAAGTGACATATATGCAGATGAGATTGAGTACACCGAGTTGACTCGTAATCGTAGCACTTCTACGGAAGCAACAATTGTTCTTGGTGGATTTAAGTTCTTATCAAATGGTACTATCGACAACATGGGTAAGGGTTGTATCCATTGGGCAAAGGTGTGGCTTGAAGATTTGGGCGATTCTATCGCTAGAGATTTGGCTGCTTGGCCCCATGAAACTATCCGTCTAGAATATTGTGGAAGTGAGCGTTACAGATTCGCAAATGATTCTAGCCGTAAGACTGGTGCTTCATTTATTGCAAAAGATTTGCTACCTCACGAGCACAATATGAACGCAACGAATACTAATATTGGTGGTTGGGAAAATACTTCTATGAGACAGTTTATGAACTCTAGAGTATATGAAGGATTCCCACTTGTATGGAAGTCAATTCTCAAGAAGGTACAAGTGCCTACTAGTATTGGCGGAAATTCTACGGAGATTGTATTTTCAAAAGACTATGTTTATGCCCCGTCTTATGTTGAGCTTTCTGGTATTCAGACAGTACCTTATGTAAACGAAGGTAGTCATATTACGTGGTTTACTGATGATGCTTCAAGAGTAAAGACTAGAAATGGTGTTGCGAAAGGATATTATGGTAGATCTGCTATTATCAACTATAATACGTATTTTGTCTATACTAATGAGCAAGGTACATGCAATAACATGTATATAGTGTCGAGCAGAAACAGCGGTATTTGTATATGTGTTTCAGTGTAATGAGGTGAACAATTATGAGATATTATAAGATTATTATGAACAATAAATTTGTTGGAATTGGTACAACAATAGATTTAAGAAAATTCCAAAAAAAGAATAAAATATTTTTATCTTGTGATGAATCTGAAGCACAATATATTCAATGCGGAAAAGGTATGTACCATGCAATGTGGATGCTGCCAGTAACAACTGATACTTATTTTGTTGCGGATGTTATAGAAATTCAGCAAAACGAATATAACATTCTTTTATCTGCAATTGAGTCGAATGAAGAAATTCAGGTTTTACCGGATGAAGATGTGAACAATGAAGTAGATGATATTAAAGAAGAAGATACCCTTACTATTGATTATGTTAAAGAATCTAAAATTAAAGAGATGAAATTGTCTTGTAACAAAATGATTACAGAAGGGTTTGATATTAAACTTAGTGATGGGAAATCTCATCATTTTTCATTGACATTACAAGATCAACTAAACCTAATTACATCATATCAAATGGTACTTGATGGTATAGAAACAATACCATATCATGCAGACGGTGAATTATGCAAATATTACTCTGTTGCAGATATGGATCAAATTGTGGGGAGAGCAAATTCTTTTAAGATATATCATGTTGCGTACTTTAATTCATTGAAATCATACATCAATTCGTTGCAAGATACAAATGAAATTGCAAATATAACTTACGGCGATGATATTCCTACAAAATATCAATCTGAAGTTTATATTTCATTAAAGAACGAGTTTTAATTACAAGAAGCATCAACGAGGGGTACTAATGTGTCTCTCGTTGTTGCGATTAGTGAAATTGTGGAGGTGAAATAATGCCTTACATAAATACTGTTGACATCAATGGTGTTATATATAATTTAGGAAATTTAAAAGACGATGATGGTTATATTGTTAATCTACCTGATTTAACAAAGGACGATACATTTATATTACAGGGGGATATTGTTAATGATTTAAATACGGAGCAATCCAATAAACCTCTTTCTGCGAGACAGGGGTCGGTGCTTAATAAAAAGGACGAAGACTTGCAGAATCAAATTACCACATTGTCTGGGCAATCTGATGATCGGTTTACTTCTTTGGGCGGAAGAATTGACAGCCTAACCACAGACATGACAACAAAAGATGGTGAAACATTGTCTAGTGCCAAGTCGTATTCTGATACAAAATATAGTGAAGCATTGGCATCTGCAAATAAGCACACAGATGATAGTTGTGCTACAATAAACACGACCATAACAGCTTTACAGAAAACCGTGCAAGATAACAAAACGTCTGTAGATTCTGATGTGTCTGACTTAAGAGATTATGCAAATAATACTTTTATAGAGAAGACCAAGATAGCGGACAATCTTACAACGAATTCCAGCGAACAAATCTTGTCTGCGAAGCAAGGTAAAGCCTTAAATGATGGTAAGTTAAATATTTCTGGTGGAACGATGACTGGGAATATTAATATGAATCACCATGGCATTAATAATATTGGTTATATGGAAGTTGTTGCTGACGCTCAAACTGAAGGAGTCAAACTTCGATCTTCTGGAACTGCTGATGCTCCGGTTCTTGAAATTGGAGGGACACAAGGTGATGAGGCTGCTATTGTCAGAGGACTTGCTAACCCAGTTGAGGATACAGACGCGGCAAATAAGAAGTTTGTGCTTGACTCAATAACATCTGGTAGTGACGGAGCGACATTTACTCCTTCTGTTTCTTCTGAGGGTATTTTGAGTTGGACAAATGATAAAGGAAAAGCAAATCCAGCAAGTGTAAATATAAGAGGAAAAGACGGAGATCCGCTATCTGTTCTAGCGGCATACCCAGTTGGTGCAATTTATATTTCGGTATCATCTACTAACCCGCAGACTTTGTTTGGTGGAACTTGGGAGCAGATTCAAGGTAGATTTTTACTCGCGGCTGATAGCACTTATAAGGCTGGTTCTACTGGCGGTGAAGCAAGTGTTACATTAATTCGTGAGCAATTGCCCGCTGCGGCATGGGCGTCTGGTGATGGTACAAATGCTAAAGCTGGTTCTATAACTGGTACTACCGATACTGGATACGGAGCGTGGACACAAGCAGATAACTGGGGGCAACCTCATAATAACATGCCTCCATATCTTGCTGTATATATGTGGAAGCGTACAAAATAATATTGTTTGTCGGTAAGAATCGGCATACAAAATAATGAAAGGAGTGCTAGAATGACAAATAAAACATTTAATACCCGCATTAAGAATAAGCGGGATACGAGTGCGAACTGGACTAGCAAAGACCCTGTTTTGTTAAATGGAGAGCTTATTATTGTTGACACGGCAAGCGGAGAGACTAGATTTAAAATTGGTGATGGCACAAAGAAATATTCTCAGTTACCATTTCAGGATGAAATTTTAAGAAATTCAAAAGTAGATTTGGACGCTGGTGTATATACTGCTACTGCTTCTAGCACAGACGGTATAGCATATACTGCGACAGTTCCCGGTATTACTGCTTTAACCGCTGGCGCTAGTTTTATTATGATTCCAAATAAAGCAAGTACAAGCAAGGCACCAACATTAAATGTTAACGTATTAGGCGCAAAGCCAATTAGGCGCAGACTAAGCTCTCTAACAACTAGCTTACAGCAAGGATATAGTACTAACTGGATTGCCCTTAATAAGCCGTTTACTGTAGTATATGATGGTACAGCATGGGTTGTTGAAGGTCTGACAAAAACTGATGGTGCAGATGTGTACGGAGCAGTTGCGCAAGCTACGGCAGATGCGAACGGAAACAACATTGCAGAGACATATGCTACGATTGTTATGCTGCAAAGTATGTTGCCAAAGGTCACAACAATTACACTGACGTCTAATTGGGTTGGAGATGCAAGCCCATATTATCAGGATATTGCACTAAGTTGTGTAACAGAGACAAGTATTGTTGATTTGCAGCCAACGCCAGAGCAGCTTAACTCTTGGCAGGATGATGGGATTGCATTTACAACTTTGAGCGGAAATGGTACTGTGCGTGTTTATGTAGCTGGCGGTAAGCCAAGCAGCGCAATTTCAGTACAAGTTAGAGTACAGGAGGTGACAGTTATATGAGTGGTTTATACGGAAATGTATGCGGAGGATTTGGTAATCCCAAGACATATGTTTTAATAGATGAGAACGGGAAAGAAATCACGGGTGTTCTAGTTGATAATTTAACTGTCTTTACCGCTACCCCTGACGATGTTCGTTCTGGTAAGGTCTTTGCTGGAGATGAAGGTGTAAAGACAGGAACGAATACGTCAATGTCAAGCGTTGAGAATGCAAATGAGGTGGCATACTAATGGCAAACAAGTTATATGAGGAAAATAGCATAAAAGCGATCGCGGCAGCTATCCGCGAGAAAAACGGCACGGCCACGAAGTACAAAGTTGCTGAGATGGCAGATGCTGTACGAGCGCTCTCCGGGAGTGAAGCAGTCGAGTGGCATCAGTGCCCGGAGGCGGTACGGAATTATCTTGCCAACGTGACCTATGACCCGAGCGATTACAGCACGTCACAGATTGCCAACTATGCGCCAGCGACAGCAGTTGTGAGCAATTACAAGCCCATTGGGCAGGCGGCTGGTGGGGTGACGCACTACAACGAAATACCGAATGCGCTCACGCCGTTTGCCTCCGGCGGGAAAGCGGGCACGCTCAAGCCGCTGGATGCACTGCGGTGGATTCGCACGCGGGATGGCTCCGCAGAAGCGTGGAACGTGCGAGACCTTGGCGGATGGGCCTGTGACGGCGGAACGGTCAAATACGGCCTACTGATTCGGGGCGGGCGTATCTCTGCCGCAGATCGGGCGGTACTGGTCGGCCAGCTTGGCGTGCAGCATGAAATTGACCTTAGAGGCAAATAGGGGCGCGACCCGTCCGACGGTGACGTTGCAACGGAATCTCCGCTTGGCGGCGATGTGTGGTTTACGATTGCCGACAAGGCAGCGTCCTACGCGCTGACGCCGGTTGAAACGTGGCAGCTCTATCTACGCTGCGTGATCGACGCCGTGGCGCATCGGGAGCCGGTGTATTTCCACTGCACCGCAGGTGCAGATCGTACCGGCACTCTCGCGTGTGTGCTGGAGGGCTTGCTCGGCATGAGTCAGTCGGACATCGACAAGGACTATGAGCTGACTACATTCTATTCCGGCTCCGGGACAGACGCACTTGCCCGACGCCGGAATGAAAACGAATGGAAAAGACTGATTTCAGCGATCAATGCCGTTTCCGGCGATACGTTCCGCGATAAGTGCATGCATTTTGTCGTGGGAACGTGCGGAATGTCAATGGCCGATATCAACGCTTTTCGGGCGGCTATGACCAATGGAACGCCCGAGATGCTGCACTGGTATCAGACGATCACCAAAAATCTCACGGGCTGCACGATCAGCAACTCCGCATCTCAGGTGGATTACGGCGAAGCGTACACAGCGACCATCGCGGCGGAAAGCGGGAAGACGATCACGTCGGTAGTAGTCAAAATGGGAGGCGTGGATATCACGGCCACGGCTTACTCGGCTGGCAGCGGTGCAATCAACATCGCAAAGGTGACTGGATCGGTCACGATCACTGCGGCGGCCTCTGTACCGTCTGTAACTTACACCATCACGCGCAATCTCGCCAACTGTGCATCGTCCAACACGGCGGACACCATCGCCGAGGGCGCGGCCTACACCACGGTGCTCTCTCCGACGGGAACTTTCAAGAAGTTGGGTGCGATTACCGTCATGATGGGCGACACAAACATTTCCGCATCTGCGGTTTCTGGCAATGCAATCACAATTTCCAAGGTAACGGGCAACATCGTGATTACCTGTGCGGCTGAGATCACGAACATCATCAATACCGTCGGAATCTCTGCGAACACGCGGCTGAGTACATCGAGCGGCACGAACAAAGCGAAGGTAGGCTGGGCAACGATTGGCGCGAATATGGACGCGGCAAGCCTGATTCATCTGGCAGTTGGAGATGTGCTCCGTATCAAGGGAGTGGGTATACCGGCGGCATCCGATGGGAGCAGCGCAATCGTGAAGTACAATGCAGGCGGTGCGTTTTATTCGGCGACTTACCTATACAACGGTGCCCACTTTAATGGGATGCTCTGTTCGGACGAAGGAAACGGACTTATTAAAATCGTAAACAGAGAATCCGAAAACGATATCAGGGTATCCGTTATCTGCACGGACACGTCGGCAGTTATCGCTACAATCAACGAGCCGATAACGTAAAAGGAGGCGCAAGATGGACATCATCGAGGCTTTGCCACCAAAAACAGGTGTTATCAGGTGATGGTTTGCCCAGCCTTTGGTTTTATAGGATACCCTACAACTTACCCTGACCAGACCCAAACAAAGGCATCACAGGGCGGCAAAAGGCTCACAAGAGCATCCTACGCAATGACCCCAACAGTAATCATGAAAGGAGTGGTGCTATGACGGGAATGGAAGTGTTCACGATCGACGCGGACAAGACCGGCTTTACGCTGGACATCGCGTCGCTGTCAGCGCCGCATTATATCAAGTTCTGCGTCAAGGGCGCCGGAGCAAATCTTGCGGTGACGTTGGCTTCAAACTAAAACACTGTAATAACAAATAACTTATTATAGCAGGTCTCTTAAAAGGATGTGAAAATGAGATAAAAAGCAATCTCACACTCCAGCTAAAATTATAAATGAAATAATAATTAAACATATATGTTTTAACTAATGATAAGGCTTTATTTTTAAAGGAGTGATTTTATGCCAAATGGTGACTTTGAGCCTATGTATTCTACTAATAACATATGGTACGATACTTATACAGCGCAGTGCCTCACAAATCATCTTGAAGATATGGGAGCAGATATTGATACCTTACAAGCCGGCAAAGCAAATGTAAATCATACGCATAACGAATATTCTCCAATTAACCATGAGCATTCTGAATATGCTCTGGTAAATCATTCTCATACTGGGTATGCTCTTATTGGGCATACCCATAGTTATAATGACTTAGAAGATAAGCCAGTTATTCCGACTACTCTTCCTGCCAATGGTGGTAATTCCGATACTGTAGATGGCAAACATGCCGCAGATTTTGCGACTGTGGAATCAGTAGATATGCTTCAAACCCTTGTTGGAAGTACTAGTGTCCAGTCTCAGATATCAACTGCAGTTGGTACTATAACTCCGACTAGTATTGGCGCAGCAGAAGAAGATCATGTTCATAACTATAATGATTTAACGAATAAGCCAACTTCACTCCCAGCTAATGGTGGTAATTCGGACACTGTTGATGGAAAACATGCGAGTGATTTTGCAACATCTGCTGATATTACCATGCTTCAAAATTTAGTTGGTGACACGGCTGTTCCTACGCAAATTAATAATGCTATCACTTCTGCCACTAGTGATTTGTCAGATACATATGCTACAAAAGCAAATCCTAAATTTGAAAATAGTATTAGTATGAATAGAGAAACATGGTCTACTGTCGGAACTAATAGTATTGCTATAGGAAATTATTGCCAAGCAAGTGGAAATTATTCTTATGCTGAAGGGTATTTTTCAAAAGCGACTACTTCGGAAAGCGTAACTCCAACTAGCTCAAATTCTTCAGATTTAGGGTATTGTTGTCATGCAGAAGGTTATTTTTCTGTAGCTCGTGGCGCAATTTCTCATGCGGAAGGCAATGGAACATTAGCATCAGGTGGCAATTCTCATTCTGAAGGTTGTAGTACTACTGCGAGTGGTGAATGTTCACATGCAGAAGGATATCATACTACAGCATCTGGAAAGAATGCACATGCAGAAGGTATTTCAACAAAGGCGACCGGGGATTATACTCATGCCGAAGGGTATTATAGTGAAGCTACAAAGAATTATGCACACGCGGAAGGATGCCAGACTGTAGCGAGTGGCACATCATCACATGCAGAAGGGGCGAACACAATTGCTTCTGGGTATCATTCTCACGCGGAGGGTGATGAAACAATTGCACAAACCTTAAGCCAACATGTAGAGGGCGCATATAATATACCGGATTCAGGAGGCAGTGTGTCTAGATATGGTAAATATCTTCATATTGCTGGTAATGGTTCTAATTTGGCTCGTTCCAATGCTTACACTCTAGATTGGGATGGCAATGGTTGGTTTGCAGGAACTATTGAGGGGACGGCTATGATTTTAAAATCTTCAACACCAAATAGCACAAAACGATTTAAAATCACTGTTGACGATAGTGGCGCTATAAGTACGACAGAGATAAATTAAGTACACGGGCGGAGCCAACAACTCCGCCCTTTTAAATATTAAAAATAAGGAGGAGGATGTAATAAATGTCAACTAAAAAATTACAAATTGTAACTCCTATTGTAACATCAGTTAATGGAGAAACTGGCGATGTTACATTAAATTCAATTGAATATACCCCCCAAACTCTAACCGACGCTCAGAAGGCACAAGCAAGAAATAACATTGGAGCTTTGTCTTCTACTGGTGTTGTACCAATTACCAGAGGTGGCACGGATGCATCTACTGCAGCCGCCGCACGTACAAATCTTGGATTTTCATATGGTACGTCTGTTCCAACTTCTGCTCCTGTTACGGGCAATGGTGCGGTATTCTTCTGTCAAGATAGTGGAAGCCCTTTGTCTATTGCTAATGGTGGTACAGGTGGTGCAACACAAGATGCTGCAAGGACCAATCTAGGATTACCTACACAGGACAAAAGGTTATTAACTATATGTAGCGGTATAAGACTTGTATCAGGCTCTAACATAACAATAACATTAGATCCTACTGAAGCCAAGAAATATAGTTCAATTCTTATTATGCTTGGTACACCTCTAGGTGGAAATTATGGTAACATGTATGATTCATTTGTTTTTCCGCTTAATCCAGATACTTGGTCATTTAGATTCTTCAAATATACTCTAGAAGGACAAGATTGGCAGTGTGCAAAAGCAAATCTAAGTAGTGATTGGACAACTTTTACTATTACTGCGGTTTCAGGAGATACAAATCATCCATGCTGGTGTTACTTAATGTAAGGAAGTGATAATATGGCGTATACAACTGTGTTATCAAACAAACAATCTACAGTAGGCTCACCATATGTAATATACACTGTTCAATTTCAACCATCGTCTAGAACTTCTTCAACTGTAAACATTGATTGTATAGTCACTTTGCACCTTTCAAGTAGTTCTTCTCATCTTGGAACAGGCCATGTGCTAACAGGATACATAAAAATAAATGATCAAACATTCAGTATTGATCTAAAGGGTTGGAGTGAATCTTGGGACGGTACAACAAATCATACGGCATCGACATCTTTTCAGGTAACTGGATTATCTTCTAGTACAACATCTTTGTCTTCTACATTTTCAGTTGCAAATTCTGGAGGCAACGCAGGAACTTTGAACGAAACATCTATGTCATCAATTTCAATTGGTTCCGGTAATTCAGCAAGCTTATTTAAAATACAATCTGATATATATGTAGGTGATAACATAACCGCACATATTACATCTTCATCAAGTACAAATTATCATAGTATTGTAATATCTTCTGGGTCTAAATCAAACACATTTATATCTAATACAAAGTCAGATTATGTTTGTCAATTTTCATCGTCAGTATTCAATTCATGGTTCAGCTCAACTGTAAATATGATTGAAGCAACGATTATCTGTACAACATATTCATCTGGTGGAAGCAATTTAGGCTCTGTTTCACAAAAAGTTTATGTTCATCTGCACGAGTATCAATATAAACCAACTGGTGGATCTGGGAAAGTCTCCTCAGAAAGCATTACAAGTTGTACTATTGCACTTACTAGACCTACGTTTAAAATTTCTGCGACATTTAGCAAATGGAATGTATCGTCCAATATAGGAACGGCAACAGTGTCTGGCAATACAGTTACGGTATCAGGATTGTCTTCCGCTTCAAACACGGCAACAGGTGTGTTAACAGTGACCTGCACGGATTCAAGAGGGTTTGTTTCAGATCCTATATATGTTGTATTCCATATTCGAAAAAATGGGTTTTACATATATAATGGAGCTTGGATTCATACGTCACCGATGCTATATAATTCTGGTTATAAAAGTGCAACGGGAGCCGTGTATAATAGCGGTTGGAAGAAATATAGATGGAATACATGATTAATTTAAAAGGAGGTACATAAAATGTCTTCTAATTATTTATCTAAAGTTCTAAAAGTTGCCGAAGCAGAAGTCGGTTATCTTGAGAAGGCTAGTAATAGTCAACTCGATAGCAAAACGGCCAATGCTGGTAGCGCGAACTATACGAAATATGCCAGAGATTTGGATAACATCTCTGGCTTTTATAATGGAAAGAAAAATGGTTATGCTTGGTGTGACGTTTTCGTTGACTGGTGCTTTGTTCAGGCATATGGTGTAACCGAGGCTAAGAAGCTCCTAAATCAGCCAAATAATTCATATGGTGCTGGCTGTTCTTGGAGCGCTAAGTATTATAAGAATGCTGGGCAGTGGCACACTACTCCACAGATTGGCGACCAGATTTTCTTCAGAAACTACTCACACACGGGTCTTGTTGTTGATGTCGATAGTCGCTATGTACATACGATTGAGGGTAATACTTCTAGTGCGGCTGGTGTTATTCCTAATGGTGGAGCCGTTTGTAAGAAGAAATATCAAATTGGTTCAAGCCTAATTGATGGTTATGGTCGTCCAGCATACGACACCAAGGAGACTGGTGGAGATAAGTCTGTTGAGGAAATCGCACAAGAGGTTCTTGCTGGTAAGTGGGGCAATGGCGCTACTCGTAAGGCAAATCTCGAAAAGGCTGGGTATGATTATGACGAGGTTCAGAAGGCCGTAAATGCTCTTGCTAGTGGTAAGGCTTCTACTCCTGCACCTAGTAAGCCAACTCCTGCTCCGGTCGTCAGTAAGATTACAACTCCAAAGACCATTAAAGAGTGTCAGCAGTACTTGAATCAAGAGTATAGCGCTGGGCTTGCAACAGATGGTATTTATGGCCCAGCCACTAAGAAGGCTCTTGTAAAGGCTGTTCAGGGTGCCATTGGCACTTCTGCCGATGGTATCTTTGGAGTCAACAGTAAGGCCAAGTGGTCAACTATTCATCGTGGTGATCGTAGCACAAAGGTAAAGATTACTCAAATGATGCTACTTTGTCGTGGTTATAGTGTTGGTAGTTATGGTTGTGATGGTGACTGTGGAAGTGCCACTATTGATGCTGTAACGAGGTTTCAGCGTAACAATGGCCTTAGTGCCGATGGTCTTGCTGGTAAAGAAACGGCAATGAAGTTGTTTGGTTAAGGTGAGAATATGAAAAAAATGGAGTTCTCAAAGAAAATTCTAATTGTTGCGGGCATTTTGAACGTGCTTGTAATTGGGTTTTCTTGTTGGATGATGTGGAAGACTGAGAATTTGGAGCCTTTGGCTTATCTGTTGCCTTCAGTTGGGGCAGAGGTTTCAGTTGGCACAGGCTTCTACTATGCGAAGGCAAAGGTAGAAAACAAAATTAAATTAATGAAGGAATATGGCGTCCAGCCAAATGATACTAGTTTTATGGAATAAGGAGGAACAATTATGGAGTCTGTTGATATTACTAAGATTGTTATTGCACTAATTGGCGTATTGAGTGCTGTTATTACCACATTCGTTATTCCTTGGATTAATACCAAGCTAAAGAATGAGAAGGTAAGAACTGCTATTGAGATTGCAGCACAGGTTGTAAGTGCTGCACAGGAGTTGCAGATTACTGGTGATCTTGAAAAGCTTGGTCTTACTAAGGCAGAGTATGCGTGGAATGAGGCCAAAAAGGCTCTAGCAAAGAAGGGTATTACAATTTCTGACGAGGAACTAACTGCTTATATCAAGGCGGCTGTTACCGAGTTGAGAACAAGAGTTGAATGGTGATATTAAGGGGAGCTTATGCTCCCCTTTTTTAAAAGGAGATGATGTTAATGGCAAAAATATATCTTAGTCCAAGTGACCAAACAGAAAATATTTATGCTTGTGGAGGAACTAATGAGGCAGAACAATGTAGGAAAATTGCGAACGCTTGTGAGGCTGCATTAAAAAGATGTGGGTTTGATGTTAAGAATAGGCAGAGCGGAAGTTATGTAGATAGGACAAATGAAAGTAATGTGTGGGACGCAGATTTGCATTTGTGTATTCATACGAATGCGTTTAATGGAAAAACAGATGGCTTGAGGATGTTTTATTATGACGAAGGTGGTCAAAGTTACAAAGCCTGCAAATCTATTTATGATGTTTTAGTCAAAATAGTTCCTGGGACCAGTAGTAACATGAGGGCAAATCAAGAACTTTATGAGATGTATTATACAAATTGTGCAAGTGTTTACTGTGAAGTATCCTTTCATGATGTGTATAGTACATCTCAATGGATTGTTTCTCATACAAATGAGATTGCTGATGCAATAGTTAGAGGCATATGTAATTTTTACGGCGTCACATATAAAGTAAATACATCTGACGTAAGTTCTGGTTCGATATACCAAGTTGTAACTGGAAGTTTTAAAGTTAGAGAAAATGCAGAAAAGAGAGCAAAAGAATTAAAATCAAAAGGATTTGATTCATTCATACAAATAAGGTGATTATGAGGCGAAAGCCTCCTTTAGAAAGGAGAAAAGGGAATGAGGGTTTGTGGTATAGATGCAAGTACGAATAAAACAGGAATTTCATTATTTATTGATGGTGAATATAGTGGGCATATGCTTATAGACTTACATAAAATAAAGGATTCCAACGTTCGTGTACCAAAGATGATGAAGGAAATTAAAAATGTTTTAGATTATTACGAGCCAGACATTATTGTTATGGAGGAATGTCTGTTAAAAACTAATATTGCAACAGTTAAGCTCTTGTCTTATTTGGCAGGAGCTATTATTTCGTGGGCAGCAGATAATCAGGTGGAATTTAGGTTTCAGTTACCATCGGAGTGGCGCAAACGAGTAGAGATTGTGCAAGGTCCAAAGACACCAAGGGAAAAGCTAAAGCAAGAGGCAATTGATATGGTTAAGGAGAAATTTGGTATTAATGTTACCGACGATGAGGCCGAGGCCGTGCTAATCGCACATAGTATGTTCTATGGTGTGAAATCAAAAGATATTGATATTGAAAACTAACGACTAAGGTCGGTTTATATAAAATTTTATTTACATGGAGGAGTTATTTATGAAGATTAAGGAATTTTTAGATGTAGTTAATACTAACAAGGCAAAATTGTACAACAAAGCAAACAAAAATGCTTTGTCTGATTTTATTAAACAAACTTTGAATGTAAAAGAATCTTTACCAATTATAGATAAGCATCATCTTGCCAAGAGAGTTATTGATGCTTGCACATTTGAAGAGAATGGAGTAATCAAGGTTGATTCATTCCAGAAGTATTTCTTATTTACCATTAATGTGCTACAGATGTATACGGATTTAGAGTTTGATGTAGAGGGAGATATTTATGGTGAATATGATGAACTTTGTGCATGTGGTTTGTTAGATGAAATTCTTGGAACATTTAACGAGGATTATGAACGTGCAAATACGGTGTTAAATATGATTTATGCAGACATGATTGAAAACAATAACAGTATTGCAAATCTTATAGGAAGCGCAATGAGTAGCGTGTCTGCTAGTGCAGATAATTTAATTCATAGTCTTTCTGAAAAAATTTCAGAAATGAATACTGATATTAGCGATGAAGATATTGTTAAGCTACAAAATTTCCTGAAGTGAGGTGATTGTGTATGGATGCAGCTATAAAAAAACTCATCGACCAAATGCGAAAAGACACTCAGGAAAATATTCGTAGGATTATGAGAGAAGCGGCACAACAAGCCAGAAAAGATTTTGAAAAAGAAGCAAAACATTACATTGATAAATATTATTCTGAATGTGATCCATGGCCAGATTACAAAAGAACGTACACGCTTCGTGATTATGGTTACAGTCCATACACATTATGGAACAAAAATAAAGTGCAGGCGGGAGTACGTTTTACCGATAGAGATGCAGATTTCTCGTCTAGATATGGAAGAGATATTAGCCCTGATGATGGTTGGGGAACTGGAATTGGTGGAATTGTTATGAGTAATTTTATGATTGGTTCACATGGACGACCAGAATTAAGTGGAACTGTTAAGGGAGACCCCATTGGAGAAAGAATGGAAGATTTTGAAAGATTGTATGCATATAAAATGGATGCATATTTTACTTCACAGGGTCTTACTAGAATAATTTGAGGTGATATATTATGGGTAAAAGAGGTCCCAGCGCACAGTATGCATATGGAATTACCATTGAAGCTGGTAATTATAACGAAGTAATAAATGGCTTTGAAAAAAGATTAAAAAATTTAGATAAGGTTACGGCCACTACAACTAAGACTTTTGCAGCTTTAAGTGAAGCAATGAAATCTGGGAAGCAAGTTGATTTTGGTAAAGCAGAAGGTCAGCTTACTGGTCTTGTTGCAGAAATGGAAGAAGTCGCTAAGTGGAGAGAACAGTTGGCTGGTGGGCAGAAACTTAGTGATATGTTTGATGGACTCGACCAAGTAAAACAGAGTTTAGGACAAATCACAAGTCAAATGGATAAATTTGGCGATAATATTGAGGAAATTTTTAGTATTCTACAAAATGTTCCTCAGAATACATCTAAGACATTTATTGATGTAAGAAAGGTTCTTCAAAAACAAGCTTCTGAAATGAATGCAATCATTAAGGAACTTAATAACCCAACTGAAAAGACAGATGTTTCTGGATTGAAGAAACAATTATCTAGTCTTGCTACAGATTTTGTAAATGAGTGGAACAAGGTTACATCTCAAGGTGTTAAGATGGATCAAGTGGTCGATTTTAAGCCTTTTGCTACAGTAATAAAGAGTGCTATTAGTGGAGCAAGAAGTCTTGGTACAGAGTTTAGCGATGTTTCTACGGTTGTTACGGAAGCTATGAAGAATGTGGTGGCACTATATAGCGTGAAGCATCCGACTGGTATGTTTAAGGATATGGTAGCTGGGCTATCTAGTGTTGGTGCTCAGTCTAAAAAAGTAGAACAGACCGTCGTTAAATTTGGTTCTGCATTTAAGGCCGCAATTAGTATTGCTGATAAGTTTAGTAAGTCTGATATGGGCCTTGCTAAGAAGAGCAAGGAAATGGACGAGTTCTTGGCAAAACTTAAGAATCCAGAGATTACTATTGATTTAAAAAATAAAGAGGTAGAAGAAGAGTTTTATAAATTAGCAGATATATATGACGATATTGTTGGTGCTAATAATATCACTCCAGAATTTTTAAAGAATTTGCCAATTGACAAACTTAAAGAACTTGGATCAACATTGCAAAATATAATTGCTATGGGAAAAAAGTTTCCAGAGTTTATTAATACCGATGAGGACGATGAGATATCAATACTGGATGCATATGGATCCGATTTAAAGAAAGTAATTGAGGGAATTAAAACTCAACTAGATGAGGCTAACGCTAAAATAGCGGAATCTGTAAGAACACTTAAAAGCCAACTTGAAGCACTTGGCTTAAAAGATATTGAACTTGATGTAAAGCTGGTTGATTTAACTGGTGATAAGGTTCAAGAATATGTAAATCAACTAAACCAGTTTGTTGATGATTTAACAGGTCAACTTAAAAATAGGGGGGCTATAGAATTACCAGTAAATATTCAGATGCCCGGTATAACTCCTGATAATGCGGATTCTAAAAAGGCAAAAGATGTTATTAGTGCCGCGATGGACGAGTATAGTGAAATTGCAAAGGATGCTAGCAAAGAAGCTACAAAAAATGCAAAAGGCAAAGCTATGTCTAAAATTATTAGTGGTGCATTTGGTTCAAATGAGAATTTGGACTTATATTTAAGTTATATTAAACAGCAGTTTAGTAAGATCAGAGAAACTGTTAAACAACAAAAGAGAGAGATTCAAGATATGCTCTCTTTGGATTTCACTTGGAATAAAGGAGAAGCTAGTAATAGTTTTTCAAATCTTTTTGTTGAGCTACAGGATTATTTTGCAGACCCTGAAAATGCAATAAAAGTTGAAATTGATAGTACTTATTTAAAAGACGGTATTAAAAACGCATTTAAAGATGCCGGTGGAATTGATTTAAAACTACCTTCTAGTGGTACCCCTATGGATCAATCTCAACTTGCTGCCGCTATAGTTTCTGCATTTAGAGGATCATTGCCTATCGGCAGACAATCTTCTGCACCAGTAACAAAACAAACGACAACTTCTTCTAGTGCGTCTCCAGTAACAGAGACAGACGTAAAGGATAGATTTGTATTTAACATAAAAGAGTTTATGTCTAAATATAGTGGAGAATTATCTGAGGGACTAAATCAAACGTTAGAAAATATTGTTAATTCCGTAAGAGATGTTGCAAAAACTGCTAATGGCAGTAAAGTAAATCAAGAAGTTCGTGCAAAAATTCAAGCTGCGTTTGGTTCACTTGATTTATCTAAAGTTGCAGAAATGACAAACGAAGAAATTATTTCGTGGGTTCAAAATGCATTACTAAAGGCAGACGAATCCGGAAGAGCTATTGGTGCAGATTTACCAAAAGTTTTAGATAATACAAAGGTTTCTTGGAAAAGCGTATCTAATTTTACCAACGCTTTAAATCAACTCTTTATAAAAATAGAGAATGAAACAAGAGATGTAGAACAGGCCGCTAATGAAAGAAATAAAGTTGCTGTTCTAAAAGATTTTGGTTATAGAGCAAGGGCAATTGATTCGAAGAGTGCCGTTGTAAGAAAGTTAGGTAATGGTGAAGTAGATACAGACTTCTTAAAATCGCAAATGGAGAGGCTGCAAAGTGTAAAGGCTTATAAAGATAGTATCGGAGAAGAAGGCAGTAAAATAGTCAAGTGGTTAGATAGTGCAATTGCAATATATCAAAAATTAATAAATATAAGTAATGGCACAACCACATTTAATACGGAAGCAGAAAAGCAAGAAGAAATCACGAAGCTTAGAGATGAGCTTTCTAAAATTAGAGTGTCTGACGATAAGAGTCTAATAGAAACTCTTTCTGGTGAGATAACTGTATCTAAGAAGTATAAAAATGGAACAAAAAGTAGAGGTCAAAGAAAAGGGTTCACTGGAAGTTCTAGAAGTTTAGAAAAGACTCTGTCTCTTATTGAAAAGACCGGTGACGATGGTGTAATCACTATAAAATTCACCTCGGGTCCAAATGATAAAGCATTTAAAGAATGGATAGAGTCAGAAAATGAGTACGGCAAAACTGTTAATACACTTAGACGTTCAAAGGACAATAACCTAAGAGGTGAAAGTAAATCTTCGTTGATAAGTCCCAAAGAAGACAAAGAGCGTTTGCTTGACCAAAAAATAGACTTTAAACCATTTTCGCAATCTAGAAAACCAATTGATTGGGATGGATATGAAAGTGACCTTCAAAGAAGATTGCAAGAAAATGAAGAGGCTTTAGCCAAGCAGCAAAAAATTGTTGATGAAGCAAGAAAGAATTTAACATCCGCTAAGAGAGTGGCCTCATCTTCATCTAAAAAAGTTTATAGCGGTTCTGGTGATATAAACGATGAATGGATTGCTAAAGAGGAAGATATATTGAAGTTGGCGACAGAAGACAAAAATTCTGGTCTAAACGATAAGTCAATAAAACAATTATCTAAATTAGTAAAAAGCTCATATAGTAAAGATTCTAAAAGTTTCAAAAAGGCGTATGCAACCGCTCAAAAGGATTTAGAATCTTTAATGTCAAAAGATGCGACGGAAGATAATGTTGCACAAGTTAAGTCTTTATTAGATTTTATTAATAGTTTGAATAGAGCCGCTGAAAATTATACATCTGTTGCTAAATATGTGGATGAAAAATTTGTTATAAACAAAGAAATTGACGAGTCATTATTTGAAAGTGCGTCTAAAAGAGTCAGTGATGCTGGTGAAATAAAAGTAAAATCTAAAGGATACAAAGGCACAAAACTTCCACAAACTAATGTTAGTAAATTGGTTTCTGGAATTAAAAGAAAAGAGTCTATCGAGGAGTTTTCCAGTTATAGTTCTGTGTATCAAGAGTATATCAAGTCTTTGCTAGATAGTGCTTTGACCGATTTAAATGAAACAGTACAAGGCAAAGATACTTCAGCAAACAGAAAAAAGATACAAAGTATACTTCAATATATTGATAATTTGAAGAAACAGTTTGACCAATTTAAAGAAATAGAACAGAAAATATATGAAGCATATAATTTTGGTAAAACTAAAAAAGATGTCAAATTTGAAAATCTTTCTTCTGTTGATGATATTATAGAAAATTATAAAACGGGGAAAGAAATTTTACAAAGAAAAATCGAAGAGATAGATGAGCAGCTTGCGTATTTAGACAAACAAAAGGGCAATATAAAGCATTATACAGATGAACAAAAAGTCATAGCTAAGCTTCAACTAGATGCTTCAAATTATTATTCTGGAATATCTAAAGTAAAGCAGCTTGAATATAATTTTAATAATGCGCAAACAGAGCAAGAGAAAGAAAAGTTTGCACAATTATTGCAATCTGCTAAATCTCAAAATGCTAATGATGCTTCAAAAAATATCGGCAATGTAATAAAATTTATAGAAGAATTAGAGAGTAAATTATCTGACAAAAAAATATCTGAGCAAGATAGAAATACTCTTTCGTCTGTGTTACAAGAAGCTCAAAGTTTATTTAAAGAGCTAAATGTTGCTAATGTTACTGGAAAGACACCGTTATTTCAGATGTCTCAGTCTAGATACGAAGACATAATTGCAAATAATAGTGCCGAAGCAGAAAGAATTGCAGAAGCAGAGAAAAAAGCATTAGCTAGAAGAGCGAAAGCTGTTGAAAAGCTAAATGATTTTGAAGCAAATTCTCCTGGTGCTGAAGCACTACGTAGAGTTTCTTCGGTAAAATCAGGAGAAAGCTATAGAAGTAAATCTGTTTCTACCCAAATAGACAAAACAAATGCACAATCTATTTTTAATGAGTCCGAAGAAAGATTGCGTGTGTTAGAGAAAGAAAAGGAAGCGCTTCAGTCAGAAAAAGAAAAAGTAGAAAAAAAAAAGAAGTACAATAATTTGTTAATTCAAGAAAAAAAATTAAAAGAAGAAATTGCTGCCGCAGATAAAGCTGGTGTATCTAGCGAAGAGAAAAAGGCTGAATTAACAAAACTACAAGAAAAAATTGCAAAGCAAGAGAAAAAACTTGGAATAAACTTTGAAGAAGTAAGCTCATCAATGACAAAAGAAAAGGCTTTTGATAAAGCTTCTGAATATGATGCTCAAGAGAAATTACTTCGTAGTCAGGTTAAAGCGCTTGAATCAAAAGTGGAAAGCGCACAAGAGTTAATAAATAGCCTTACTGCTAGAGGGTTTAATTCTGCAAAAGGGGAAGCTGAACTTAGAAGGTTCACTAATGATAGAGTTGCAGATTTTAGAAGCAGTGATTATTTTAGAACAAAGAAAGATGAAATAAGAGATAAGTATCTTAAGGGTGTATATAAAGAAGACGGTACGCTTGATAGCAGTGATAGTCTAGAAGGTAAAATACGAGAACTTGCTGATAAATATTCAAAGGATATAGATAAAATATTCTTTAATATAGCAGATGTAAAAGAAGGCAACGCACAAGAATTTCTTAACGGACTCATTGGAGACCAGACCAGGTTCTCTAATGCTTTTAAAGGCAACAATGATGTTGGGCAGAAGTTTATGGCCGATTATGAAGAATTTAAATCTTTCTATTGGGAATTAATTAAAGAAGAAGAAAATAAGGTCGTAGACGATTATAAGAAGTCTATAAAAGTAGATAAGCATAATGGGACCGTTTCGTATACTTCTTATGATGGAGATACCATCCAAGAGGTCGTTGTAGATTTAAAGAGTCAAATAATTCAAGGATTAAAGGAACAAATAGAGGCAGAACTTATGCCGACTCTTTCAGAAAAGACCGGTTTATTAGGAAGAGTTTCCGATTCAAAAAAACAAGCACTAGATTTTGCTAGTCTTAAAGAGTCCGATATAAGAAATATAGATGTGGATAGCAAAATAGTTAGTCTTAAGTCTGATATTGAAAGTTTAAAATCAACAAACATATCTGCAAAAGATAGAGATATAGAAGGTGCAAAACAAAGAGATTTAGAGCGTCAAAAAAGCATTATAGAAGAAATAGAAGACATAGATAGTAGGATAACATCTAATGTAAAAGATCAGATTAAGCTTGAGAGAGAACTAAATGCTGAAAAAGAAAATTATCTCAAAAGTATAAATAAAGATGGTTCGAAGTCTGATGCTGGCAAGATCGCTATAGAGAGACTAAAAACGAATGCTACGGCAGAATATGTAAATAGTGATGATTATAAATCACAAGTTGAAGCAATAAATAATAAGTATTATGGCAAGGGAGAAAATGGTAAATCACTATTTGATGAGAGTATTGATAAGATTGTACCGAAATATAAAGATGCTATTTATCGTATTTTATCTAAAACTTCTAAATACACAGAAGAAGAAATTGATGGATTTTTAAAGCTTATTCAAGATAATCCAGAGTTATATTCTAGTAGCGATGCATATTTTAAATTAGGAAAAACGAAAAATGCAGAAATGGCAAAAACTCTTTCAAACAATAGTGAAAGAGTGTGGTCTAACCTTGTTAGAGAATATTCTTCAATTAAAGGATCTGTAGAGGACGGAATAGAAAGAGATATTAAGGCTTTAATTAAAAATTACAGAGATTCATTTGAAATAAATAATGATAACAATACAGTATCATATACTTCATATGCAAATGGTAAGACAGAAAATGTCGTTAGAAATTTAAAAGAAACATTGCTATCTGTAATTGAACAAGAAATTGTAGATATATTATCTGGCAAAAATATTGACTCGATTGTAAATGATGCAGTTGGTAGTAAGGCAAAAGATTTATATAGCAAACGTAATTCTGCTATATATTTGCAAAAACAATTAGAGGGGCTAAAAGTCCAGAAACAAGTAATAGAATCTCGCATTGCAAACGGCACGCTTTCTGAAGAAGATCAAAAAGAAGTTGACAAACAGTTAAAAGAAAAGAAAGCAATAGGAGATAAAATAGCTGTTTTGGAAGAAGAAATAGAGGCTTGGGAGTTTGTTAAAAAGGCAAGAGAAGAAGCAAGAGAATTAGACAGGAAAACTGACCAAGAAAGAGAGGCAACAGAACTTTCTAAGATTGAAAGATACGAACAGGGCATTACAGATAAGAAAGAAAAACAAAGAAAACTTCAAGAAGAGCTGAATTTGCTTCGTGGCGAAGAAGTAAAAGATGTTGATGTCATTGAAAGGAAAGAAAGTGAACTTGAAGAAGTTACTAATAAAATTACTGAACTAGAAGGAAAGAAACAAAAGTCCGAAGGCAAACTTGGTAGAATTCGTGAAAGAATTGAGAACGCTCCAGTCGTATCCGAAACTGGTTATTCTAGTGGAGGGATACTTTCTCCAATTGTAAATCTTCTTACTGAAATTAGAGATATTCTTTCTAAGATTTCTGGAATTCCTACAAAGAGTGGCGGTGACACATCTGGTTCCAGTCCTAGTTCTGGTGGAAAGACAAAGTCTGAAATAAATTCTATGCTTTCTAAGTATTGGTACAAGAAGAATGGTAAATCTGCCACACAAGAAGAGTGGAAGCAGTTAAAACAAGATTATGTGGATGGAAAGCTAACAGACTTAGACGAGATATTGGCGCAAGAGGTGCAGGCAAAAATTGAAAAAGAAAAGAAAGAAGACACAAAGCCTGTTGCAAAGAAAAACGATACAAAGAAGTCGGATGATAGATTTTCTAATATTCTTCGTCTTGCTGGGTTCAGAGATGAAAATAATAAGGCAATTCAACTAGCATCGAAGTCTACTGACGAATTTTTAAGTGACGCACAAGCGCTATATGATGAGGTAAAAAAATGGTCTGGAGATAAAACATCTGATGAATATTTGGCTAAGCAGCTTCGTCTAGGCAAAACATTAACGGCGTTGAGAAGTTCCTTACCAAGAACATATTCTGGGAAAAATGGATATACTAACGCAGAAGAATGGGCCAATTATTTATCCGAGAATGGTCTTTCTGGAGCGATGGAATCTTCTATCAAAAACCAGAAAAATTTAAAGGCCGTTATTGAAAATGGTGTCGCTGTTGTTGCCGAGGAAGTTGTTGAACAAGGTGTTGAAGAGGGCAAAAAAGTTGCAGAAGAACCAAAACAAGAATCCACATCTAAAAAACAAAAATATGCCGGTGGGCTAACCTGGTCTAAGACGAAAGATGCTATTAAAAATGGAGCAAACAAACCAGAAGATGGACTTTCATTAGAAGAGTACATTACTAAAGCTCAGTCTTTGTATAATGAAATAAATTCTTGGGTTGGGGAAAAGAATATAGAATATTTCTCTAAGAGACTTGAGCTTGGCTCTGTAATGCAAAAGGCCGCAGTTGCTGTAAAACAAGCAAATCCAGATAAAAAGTTTAAAAATACAGATTTGTATAATTACTTTGCAAAACAGTACAATATGGAGAATGTTAATAGTCTTGCATTGACATCAACAAAGCTCGATGGAAATAAAGATATTATGGCTGCTTTGGCGGATGTTAAACCAGTTGATACAACTCCTGTAACTCAGGCAGTAGAAAATACTGACAATGCCGTTGTTGAACATGTGGCTGAAATTGCTAAGACCGTTGAAGAAGAGGTTAAGCAGACCACCGAACAACAGAAACAAGTAGAATTAAGTAATGCAGAAAAGCTAAAACTTGCCAGAAAAGAAGTTCAAAGACGCTTAGATATTGCTAAAGGAATTGCACAAGACGGGACAAAATCAAATAGCAAAGAAGTTATAAAACCCGAATCTATTCCATCAATACAAAATCCAGAACATATATTTAATGAAGGTGTTGAATCAACTGAAGCTTTTGTTAAAGAGGTCTGGAAGTTAACAGAAGCATTTAAGGCGGGAGCTAATGTTGCAAATATCGAGTATGGTTTTGCAACACAAAATGGTAAACGTGTTCAATTGGCGAAAGGTGATAATGGCTCTGTAGATTTCAAAAGATTTTATGGAGATGTCGATTCTTTAACTCATTCTCATTCTTATACTAAAGGCTTAAATAATATGATTTTCTCATTGGCGGATATCGACCAATTAGAGACATTGGGTACTAAAAATAATCTAAAGAAATATAATTTGATTTATGACAACGAGATGATGTCATTAAATCTTGGCAAAAATAGTCAGGAGGCTGCTGAGGCAATTGCTGATTGCTATCCACAAATTAATGACATTGTAAGTGCTATGTTGTCTAGAGAAGATGGCAATAGTATTCCTGCCGAAAATAGCGATGAAATGGCTCGTATACTCAATGGATATTTACAAAGAGTTGTCGAAGATGCCGGTGGTCGTTTATCAGTTGTTAATTCCAAAGGTGAAAATGTTACTTCTAAATATTCTATTACTGATGATGAGTATAGCAAACTTAATAATGTTCTTTCAAAATTCCAAGGATATTATGATGCTAATTATGGAGAGATTAGCAAGTCTGATTATATTGCTACTATTAGACAATATTTAGCCGAAGAATTTGGCAAGGAATATATGTCTAATGTTTATAGTAAAAGTAACATTAATCCACATGGTGGAATTGTTGCAGAATATTCACCATATGATGATGAATTACTCGCACAATCAGAACAAATTACTTTACATGCTAAGAAAGTTGTCGAAGCACAAGAAGCATGGCAAACTGCTCTTCGTGAGATGACCAATGAAGATTTGCTTACAACTATAAGACAGCTTGAAAATGCATCTGGTGTAAACAAAGAACCGGAAATTAAACCTACTTTAACTAAGGCACAAATAGCCGCTTTAAACCCAGATGATGTTACAGCATTGCAAAAGGCATCAATCAAGCAATTCTCGAAGGTTCGTAATTGGAATGAGAATAATGTTGGAAATATTGAGGAAAAGCTAGGGGTAGATAATAAGACTTTGGTTGCATATAAGACGCAATTTGAAGAATTGGCAAAAATTGCTCTTGACTTAAAGACAAAAGGTGAATCTGGTACTATCATAACTAAGGACGATATTTCTCAGCTAGACACCGCTATCGCTAAGACTAAAGAATTACAATCCGAACTTACTAAAGAAGCCCAATTAAAACAGATGAAAGATGCTAGTTTGATTGTAAGTGGCAAAACAAAAATAAAGTCGACTGATAGCTATAGTGAACGTCAAGATATAATGGCTCAATATGCTAAAAAGTATGCCACTCAAAATAAGAGTGAATATCAATTTGGTCAATACGATTTTATCAATGATAAGATATCCTTTAACATGATTGATAGTGCAGGCCAGGTAACTAAAGTTATTATGGGCTGGAGTGAAGCATTTAATTCTGCATATATTCAATCTTCAAAGCTGCAAGGTTCTTTAGATAAAATCACTCAAGAAGTTTACAAAACAGATGAAGCCATTAAGGCAGGAGAAGAATATGGTTTCTTCCAAGAACAAAGTGAAGGAGTCAAAGCTTACAAAGATGCTTTAGCAGAATATGAAGCACAAGTAAAAGCCGTTTCTAAGAGTTCCCAAAAAGACTTAGCACAAAACTTTGAAGCATTACATACGGCACAAGAAAAAGTAATAAATGCTGGTAAAGATTTATTAGACAAGCAAAAGGATGCCTACGGATTTAATAACGCTCAGAAGGTCATTGGTAGAACTGGAGATGTCGATGCAGTTTTGCAGAATTATAGAGATCAAGGCATAAATGTTAATGACGTTGAACTTGTTAAAAACTATAATGATGCAATTGCTGCTTTAAATGATAAAGTAAAGACACTTAAAGAAAACGGTAAGCTTTGGGACCACGATGAACAATCTGGATTAAAACTTTTAGCCGATCGCGCTATCGAAGCAGAAAAGGCACTCTTAAAAGCAGATGAAGCACAAAGACAGTTAAACGGAGAAGTAATTAAAGGCAAAAATGCAAAATTCTTTGAAGGCGTTGATCCTAATAATGTAGATCAAGTAAAACAGGCAATGGAACAATATGCTAGGTCTATTAATGGTGTAGATGCTCAAAGCATTAAATGGAACGAAGACCAAAGGGCCCTTTCTTATAGTGTTAGAACTGGTAAAAATGAAGTTTCTGACTTTACAATTGGAGTAAAAGAACTTACAAACGAGTTCTATGAGGCAAGAACTGGTACTAGAGCCGTTAAAACAGGAATGGAAGAATTCCTTGGTAGTATCGGTGACAAGTTCAAAGAAGTTGGTCGTTATCTATTGTCCTTTGGTAGTTTCTATCGTGTATGGGGAGAAATTCAAAAGGGTGTAACCTATATTAAAGAGATAGATTCTGCTTTAACGGAACTGAAGAAAGTTACTGATGAAACCGATGCAACCTATGCACAATTTTTAAATACAATGTCTAAAACCGGTGCCGAGGTTGGAGCTACAGTACAAGATTTGACGAATATGGCTGCAAACTGGGCAAGATTAGGATATAGTATTGAAGAAGCTGGTGAGCTTGCCAAGAGCACCGCTGTTCTATTAAATGTATCTGAATTTACAGACGCAGATTCTGCATCCGAAGCATTAATTAGTACCATGCAGGCTTATGGATATGCCGCAGAAGACAGTATGCACGTTGTTGACGTGTTAAATGAGATAGGTAACAATTTTGCTATCAGTTCTGATGGTATAGCAACCGCCCTACAAGATTCTGCAAGCTCCTTAATGGCTGCTGGGAACAACCTCGAACAATCTGTTGCAATGATTGCTGCAGCAAATAAAGTTCTTCAGGATCCAAATAGTGTTGGAGCAGCACTACGTACAATTTCATTAAGAATTAGAGGAACTAGTGTAAAACAGCTAGAAGAAATAGGTGAGGAAACTGATGGTGTCATTGAGAGTGTCAGTAAACTTCAAGCCAAAGTCAAAGGTTTAAGTGGTGTCGATATCCTAACAGACACTGGTGCCTATAAAGATACATATACAATTATCAAAGAAATTGGTCAAGTATGGGATCAAATGAATGATATTAATCGTGCTGCGTTGCTTGAATTGTTAGCGGGCAAGAATCGTTCAAACGCAATGGCTGCCCTACTCACAAACATGGAAGACCTTGAGGGTGCGTATGAAGATGCTATGGCTGCGCAAGGTTCGGCAGAAGCAGAGAACGAAAAGTACATGAATAGCATTCAAGGTAGAATTGATCAATTTACTAATGCTTTGCAAACGATGTGGAAAAATGCAATTGATTCTAATTTTGTAAAGTTTATTGTTAGTGTAGGTACTGGATTAGTAAAAGTTGTTAATTGGCTTGGGATGATTCCAACTATACTTGGCACAATATCAGGAGCTATGTCTGCAATTAAAGGACAGAATCTTTTTGTTAGCTTAACGGGAAATGGAAAGTCTGGAATTATAACTGAATTAATTCAAAAAGTCAAAGAGGGCATCCCAGCTATAAAAGAATTTAATTCAATTCAAGGTGTAGATAATCAAGCCAAATTCTTAAATAGCTTAAAAGAAACTAATCCAGAACTTTCAAATTATATCACAAAGGTCATGTCGGCCTCTGCTGTAACAACCGAAAATGGAGTTGCTACAAATATAGCAAGTGTATCTCAAAAGAGATATATAGGAAGTTTAGTTGCAGCAAAAGCGGCTTCAATAGGATTAAAAGTTGCAACAGTTGCACTAAATGCGGCACTGACAATTGGAATTAGTTTATTAATTTCTGGAGCTATATCTGCTATATCTAAAGTAATCAATGGTGTTAAAGAGACAAAAGAAGAGACAAAGAAGTTGACAGAAGAATTGAAGCAGCAACAAGCAGAAATAAAATCTAATATTTCTTCTTTAGAATCATTAAAGGATGAATTTGATAAGTTATCAAAAGGCGTAGATGAGTATGGTAATAATATTTCTTTGTCAACGGAAGAATATGCAAAATATAAATCAATAGTCGAACAGGTACTTGAGTATACTCCAACTTTAATTAGTGGATATGACGAAGAAGGAAATGCTATCGCTAATAAGAATAGTCTTATTGAAAAATCTATAGAATTATTAAAAGAAGAAAGAAAACAGAAGCTTTTAGACCTTGTTACAGATGATAAGCTTAAGGTGTCTTATAATGCATCAAAAGAAACTTATGATAAGGCAGAAGAAAGATTTAAAAATATAAATATGCCATCTACATTAGCATATAGTGGTGTTAAGATAGATGATAATGGAAAAGAGCATAGTGGATATGTAAATCAAATTGATAAATATATCGAAGATGTAATTGGCGTAGAGAAAAATGCGTCAGAGTCTATTTCTGAATACATAGCTAGAAATTATGACGCCGTAAGAAAGAACATCGGGAAGATCATTGAACGTTCTGGTCAAACAAAAGATGGATGGAAAGGTATTAATGATAAACAACAAACAGAACTTTTAAGTTATTTAAATAATGTTTTATCTGGCGTAAGAGAAATGGATGCTTCCTGGAATAGCTTTATTCAGACATTACAACTTGTTCCACAAACATCTGCTTATTATGATAAACTATCAGATTCTCAAAAGAGCTTTATAGCGTCTTATATTAATGGAATTGATGATTTAGAAAATAAAACAGAAGAAGAAGTTAGTAGTATAAAAAATGGGATTCTATCTTTAACAAATGCAATCGGAAGTGACGAAGAGGCACAGTCTTTAATTGACCAGTTATTTTCTATTGATTCAAATCTTTCTGCAAAAGAATATTCTGATAAAATATCTGAAATTTTTAATAAGCTTGTTGAAAAAGGAACAATTTCAAATGATGACAAACAAAAGTTTATAGAGCAACTATTTCCAGATTTAAAAGATATCGAAACTATGCAAGAAGATGTCAAAAAGAAAATAAAAGACGGTCAGCAAGATTTGGTAAATAGTTTAAATGCACAAGATTTGAAAATTGCATATTCAATAGATGCTAGCAATATTTCGTTTGATGAATTGAAGAAAAAGATCCAAGATGTAAAAGTTGCTAATATTGGTGATTTTAACATTTCTGATTATTCTGATTCAATTTCAAGTTTAAGTGAAAATATTGGTGTTCTTCAAGCCGCTCTTGAAAAATTAAATAGTGGTCAGTTCACTATGGACGATTATGTCAAACTAATCAAGGACTTTCCAAAACTTGCAAAAGGTGTTGATGTTAGCTCTAAGAGTTTCAAGGGGTTAACTTCTAATTTAGTAAGAACAATAAAGGCGTCTCCAAAGAGCCTGGTTAAGGATTTAAAAGCATTAAAATTACAATTAATGCAAACCGGTAGGTCTACTTCTGATATTGATCAACTTATTTACTCATTAGAACATATGCCAGAAAACGCTCTTGATAGTATGATTACTAAATATTCTACACTTGCAGATACTATAACTGAAGCTACTGAAGCACAAAACGAACTAAAGGCTGCTATGGAGGAAAATCCAAATGAAGGATTTGAAACTCGTGGTGAAGCTATGGATTACATGAAAGAAGCCATGAGCCGTGGAGAAATTGGTAGTGAATCTAATCTTTGGAATGTTGCAGAAAAATATGGGTTTACTTTTGATTCTGCAAAATCAATAAATGAAAATGCTGATGCGTTAGCTAAGTTCATTGCAACACGTGAAAAGTGGTTTAAGCAAGATGACGATGGTAATTATACATATGAAGGAACAGAGGACTTCATCAAAAAAGTAGATGCAGCCGTTGCTTCTATGCCAGAACTTCAAGAACTTATGAAGTGGGATTATAACGAGAGCACTGGTGTTCTTGATTTTGATTTTAAGAATAAAGATTGGGATCAAATTGTTAAGTATTTAAGTACATGTGAAGGCTTAATCGGATTGACATCTGATGAATGGGCAGACATGCTAATTCAGGTTGGTCAGTATTTTAATATTGATTGGTCAAATTATAATGATGAATTAGAATACTTAAAGAAAATAACAACTGAAGATACGGATAATAAGACCAAAGTAGAAAAATATGGTTCTACTATGCAAGAATATTTTGGCAAGGATTCTTCTATAGACTTGGCTAATCGCCCAATGATTAGTAGTTCAAAGATGAAAGCAAAAGGATGGAAAGTAGAAGATGGTAGTTATTCAACCGTAGATTCTGTAGCATTCTCTAATGAAGCAGGTACTGCTGCTATAACTGTGACACCAATTCTTCCAGACGGTGAAGTTCTAACAGAGAAAGAATTAACGAAATATGCTACAGAAATTGTAAATGGAGCGGATCCTGCAACATATGAATTTGAAGTCAATGGTAAAACTTATACTGGAGAGGACATTATTTTAGCAAAGCATAATGGTAAAGATCCAGTAGAAGAAGCAAAAGAATATGGTAAAGCACTGCATGAAGCACAAGAAGAATATGATAAACTAAGAGATACTCTCAACATCAATACTACAATTGATGAAAAGGGCATTAATGGTTTGTCTGAAATTAAAGAAATCCAAGGTGCAATTCAGAAGAATGCAGATGGTACTACTATAATTGACGAGCAGGCGTTTAGAAAAGCACTAACGAGTGCTGAATATACAGAAGATCAGATTGATTTAATTATTGATAAAATTAAAGCCTTGAACAAAGAAGCTTTTGCTTCTGACACATTTAATATTGGCAAGATACTTGACAAAGAAACTGGCTCCGGAATTGATGGGTTGTTAGAAATTAAGGAACTACAAGACGCAATTAAAAAAGATGCAAATACAGGATTTACAGTTATTGATACGGATATGTTTACTTCTGTTCTTTCTGAGGCAGGATATACAAAAGCCCAAATTGATGAACTTATCCAAAAAATCCAAGAATATGAAAATGTTGTTTCTGTGGCTGGGAATACGGATCCACTTGGACTTAGTAGTGCAAATTTAAGTATTGATACATTAAAAGCATCTCTTAGTACTCTAGGTGTGTTTTTTGAAGACACTCTTGGTGATTGGTTTGATGGAAAGAGAGATCTTGTAATTAATGTTCCAGATTTAGTTTCTACACTTAAAGAAAAAGGATGGACTGAAGAAGCAATAAGAAGTTATTGTGAACAGCTATCTAAAACCAACATTGAAGGGTTTAATATCAAAGTCAATTCTCAAGAAATAGATGAAGCATTGGCAAAATCAGATGATGTTCCAGAGGAAAAGACGACAAATTATGAAGTAACTGGAAATGGTGCTACTACTCTTGATGGAATAGAAAATACATGGTCAAATGTTACAAAAGATAAAACAACGAATTACACAATTAATGAGACAACGGTAAAGAAAACTGTAGATGATAGTCCTAAGTGGTATAAACCATGGACTTGGTTTGCAGATGGGACTGCAAATGCTCAAGGAAATTGGGGCGCAGAACGAACAGAAACATCCCTTGTTGGTGAGTTAGGCCCAGAACTTCGTGTACGTGGAAGCCGTTGGGAGATGCTCGGTGAAAATGGGGCAGAGTTTACCGATGTTAAAAAGGGCGACATTATATTTAATCATAAACAAACAGAAGAATTACTGAAAAACGGGCATATTACTGGTCGTGGTAGAGCGTACGCCAACGGAACTGCTTATGCCGCTGGTGGTGGTACTTTTGCTAGATATGGTTTTAGTGGTAATGGTGGGTATACGAAGTACGATGTAAATAACAGCATAGTTGATTCATTTGGTAATGCTGCCGATTCTATTTCTGACGCTGCAGACTCTGTTTCAGACGCCGCCGATGACTTCGAAGAAGTATTTGATTGGTTTGAAGTTCTTCTAGAAGAAATTGAAGACAATATCAGTCTGATGAATGCAAAGCTAGAAAATGCAGTTGGTATAAGCGCAAAGAAAGGTATTTATTCTGAAATTATAAATACAGAACAATTCAAGTTGCAAGAATTATATGAAGGAATAAAATTATATTCTGATTATGCCAATAAGCTTCTTGCTAAAGTTCCAGATCAGTACAAAGAAATGGCTAAAAACGGTGCGGTTGCAATCACTGATTTTCTTGGAGAAGCAAATGAAGAAGTTGTAGAATCAATCAACAACTATCGTGAGTGGGCAAAGAAAGTTACCGACCTTAATCAACAATTAGAAGAAACAAAGAAGGCTATTGCCGATACTCATGTAGAAATACAGAATATGCTTAAAGATGAATATGACAATCGTATTTCTTTAATTACTTCTGTAAATGACCGTATACAAGACACAATAAATTTGCTCGATGAAGAAGGTAAACGTTCTTCTGCTGTAATGTACGAAGAAATGATAAAAAATAGCACAAAACAATTATCAGAACTTCAAAGCAAACGTGCAGAAATGCAAAGAGCACTAGACGAAGCCGTAAGTAGTGGAGATGTGGCTAGAGAAAGTTCTCAATGGTACGAAATGGTTAATGCAATTAATGATGCCGATGGTGAAATTAATGATTGTAGAATTGACCTTGAAGGGTTCCAAAACTCTATTAATCAGCTTCATTGGGATAATTTTGAAAAGTTCATTGATGCTATTGACAATGTTGGCAACGAAATCTCCAATCTAGGAGATCTCATCGACGAAGAAGACGTTGTTGATGAAGTCGGTAATTGGACAGACAAAGGTGTCACCGCACTTGGTTTGTATGCTCAAGAAATGGAACGTGCCAAATACAGAGCAGAGCAATATGGTAAAGAAATTGAGTATTTAAATCAAGAATATGCGGCTGGAAAGTATAGTGAAGACGAATATCTTGAAAAACTACAAGAACTAAAAGATGGTCAGTGGGATAGCATTAAGTCTTACGAATCTGCAAAGAAATCCATCATTGATTTGAATAAGACTCGTATTGAAGCTGTAAAGGATGGTATTCAGAAAGAAATAGACGCTTATTCTGAACTTATTGACAAGAAGAAGGAAGAATTAAGTTTACAAAAAGACGCACATGACTTCCAGAAGCAAGTAACTGAAAAACAAAAAGAAATTGCTGATATTCAGAAAAAGTTAGCTGTAATGTCTGGAGACAATTCGGCTTCTGCTATTGCTCAAAAGAAGAAGCTACAAGCCGAACTTGCTGCGGCACAAGAAGAACTCGATGAGCTATATTACAATCATAGTGTTGAGAAACAGCAAGAAGCGCTTGATAACTCCTTAGAGAATTATCAGGACAATAAGCAGAACGAAATGGATGCTCTTGATGAATCTCTCAAGAACGAAGAACAAATCATTGCAGATAGTTATGCCACTATTACGGCAAATACGGAATCTGTAGCACAAACATTATCTGATATAGCAAGTCAGTATGGGATTACCCTATCTGATTCTGTTATGCAGCCTTGGCTAGATGGTGCTAACGCCATTGGTACTTATCAAGAACAATTAGACACTTCTATGAGTTCTTTCACGCAGCAACTAGAAGCACTTAAGAAGATGTATTCTGACTTACAAGCACAAGCCGATAGTACTGGTAAGAGTATGATTGATGCAATAAATAGCAATAAATCTAAAACTGAAAGTTCAACATATACTCCACCAGCTCCATCACAACCAAGCGCCCCATCTACACCGTCCGCTCCATATAATGGGGCTACTGTTACTGTAAAGAGATCTGCTACACACTTCTCAAGAGACGGTGGCAACGGAACGAGGATGCAGTCATGGGTTCCTGGCTCTGATTTTACTGTCTATCAAGTAAGTGGCTCGGATGTTCTTATTGGTAGAAATGGTGGATATACTGGTTGGGTAAGACTCTCTGATCTTGAAGGTTACGCGAGTGGTACAAAAGGAGTTTCAAAAGATCAGCTTGCAATGTTGGATGAACTTGGCGACGAACTTGTCCTTCATGCTGGTAAAAACGGAAGACTAGAATTTTTAACCAAGGGAACATCTGTGATTCCGTCTGATATTACTGAGAACTTAATGAAGCTTGGATCGTTAGATCCAAGACAAGTTCTTGACAATAACAGACCTTCAATTGGCGCTCCCCATATTGTCAACAATAGTATGGAGATTAATATGCAGATTGCAGAAGTTGTTCATATTGATCATGCAGATAATAGTTCTATACCTGATATTACTAAGGCAGTACAAAATCAGATTGATGCGTACATGTCAAAAGTAAATAGTTCATTGAGAAGATATACAAGGTAATATTTTATTATAGGAGGGGTGTTTATACGCCCCTCCTATAATTACATAAAGTAGTTATAGGAGGTGTGATCTGTTGATTTATCACCCTAAAATTGAATTTAGAGGTAGAAGTAACTATGACGAAAGACTCATAGTTTCTACATTTGAACCAGACTCTGGCGAAACTGATTCATATTTAAGTATGGAGCCAGTTTATAATGATAGTTACGATGGTTCAATACGCACAGATTATGGAGCAAAATATAATGATGTGGCGAAACCATCTGTTACATTTATTGATGTTGACGGAGATGATATTCCTCCATATAAAGTACGTTCTGTATTAAGATGGCTAACAGGCTCTCGTCAGAATGCGTGGATGAATGTATATAATATTGATGGAGAGATAGTATGTTCATATATCGGACGTTTTACAGATGTAAAATTGCAAAAAATGGATGCAAGAATAATAGGAATTCGTGCAGAATTTACATCCATTAGCCCATGGGCTTTTTCAGAAATAAAAACAGTAAAGATGAATATAAATGACGATGGTACTAATTTTAACATAGACAATGAAAGTGATGATTTGTATTCATGTATTTATCCATATGTGACATTCTCAAACACTAAAGGAAACGGTAGTCTTCTTATTAAAAATAACACAATTGGGACAGAGACTAAATTTACGCAACTACAATTAAATGAAGTAGTTACAATAGATAACAATTTTGTTGTGTATTCAAATAATTCTGCAAGAATTTTTAATGATGACTTCAATTTTGTATTCCCAGCACTATCTTCTGGAACAAATAAATTTCAGGCGACTGGTAGTGGAGAGCTTACAATAAAGTTTCGTTATCCAATGAAGGTATCGGATGGATTGTTAAATGGTTACGACTTGAAAGATAGCTTAACTATTTATGTTGAAAACAACACCATTAAGATTAGAGGGAATGTCGATATAAATCCGCCGCTCGGAACAAGTATTAAAGTATTGGATACAACTATATCTATAAGAGGAGAACTAAAAGATGCAAAAGTGATATCTAAGAACGACTCTGTATTTAGTGAGAATAATGGAGTGTTGACTATTGACGACGATGGCAACGTGTGCCCATTTGATGAATTTAATGCAGAGGTAAGGGACGGTATATTAATTTTAAAGAAAGATTTTAATGATGCAAGAATCGGAGAATAAGGAGGTGACATAAGATGAAATTACCATTTGATATTCTTTCTGAAAATTATCGAAAGCCAAAGGTCATATTATGCCAGACAAACAAGGACAAAATTTGTCCGCTAGATGCAATAGAATTAACTGGAACATTTAAGTTTAATAGTTATAGTGAAATTTCGTTTAATGTTGCCTCAACTTATTATGATTTAATTACCGGAGAGAAAAAACGTACACCATATTATGATTATATTGAAGGGCTTCGACTTGTTTATCTTGAGGGGTTTGGGTATTTTCAACTTCAGAATCCAGAGCTATATAGTGATGGAATTCAAGAATATAAACAAATCAATGCCTATTCTTTGGAATATTCTTTATCTCAAAGATACTTAGAAACATTTATTGTTAATATGGGAGATGTGGGAGATTCTATTGGTAGTATTGATGGGGTTGTTTTATATAATCCATTAGATGTAGAACATAGTCTGTTACATCTTGTGTTGAAAAAGGCATATGGATGGACTGTCGGACATGTTGATGAAGAACTAAAAAATCAAAGTCGTAGTTTTGAAGTTGACAGAGAATCAATTTATGATTTTATTATGAATGATATGTGTGATACATTTAAATGTTATGTTGAGTTTGATACAATAAACAATACTATTAATGTATATTCAGAAAACGAAATTGAGCGCTTTATTGGAGATGGTGACACACACACATTTAAACTCTCAAATGGGATTTCCGAAACTACTACTGTTGCTATTAATGGTCATGAGATTACGCAATATAAATATGATAAAGATACAAAAGAATTAACATTTATCGTAACTCCAGCACAAGGGGATATCATTGAAGTTACTGATGAATTTAAACATAAATACGATACTGATATAATAGTGACATTTGAAAATTTGTCGAATGAAATGAAAGTAAATTATTCTGCCGATGATATAAAAACGGTTCTTACCGTAAAGGGTGCGGATGATTTAGATGTTCGTAATGTTAATTTTGGATTGCCATCTATTATGAATCTTGATTATTATTGCACACCAGAATGGATGGGCGATAAGCTTTATAATGAATATAAGGCATACGTAGATAAGCAAGATAAATATATGAGTGGGTTTTATAGCAGAGACATTAGCGGTTCTTCAGAGGAAACATTTGAGGTAGTGTCTACAACTAGAAGCTTTAATGTTGGAAATATACAAGAATTTATAGTGAATGGGGCGCAAGAATCTTTTAATGTAAACGGTGATAAGTCTACTTTTAATATAGATAAAATATTGGCAGAACTTGAAAATGAAAGCGAAATAGAAGAATTCAATGTTGATGGAAACATGGATACTTTTAAAGAGCCAGAAGTACAGTCTGAAGAGATTCAATGTGCAGATCCTAACTGTGAAGATATAATTGTAGAAAATGAAGAAGAAAATACTTTTAATGTAACAAGTACGATTACAGATATGAGCCGAATAACTTTAAATGATAAGGAGTTAAAGTTATCAGATTATCAGTATTCAAATAAAGTTTTAACTATCAAGGTAGCGCTTACTATTGATGATGTAATTAAAATATATACATATCAAAATATATTCAAATTAACGAATCCAATGTCTGTTAAGAGTGTTGTATATATTAATAGAACAGAAATCAATGATTATGTGTATGATAATGAAACAAAAGAACTAACTCTAAATGAAAGAACTTCTTCTAAGGATATAATTAAAATCTCTACACCTCTTGGAGAAATTGTAACAAGTTTTCAATTGTCCAATATAGCCAATAAAATAGCATATGTTAAAGTAGACGGAACAAATATTAATAAATATTCAATATGTAACGATAAGAAAGTTTTAATTATTACAGATAAAACTATCTTACAGTATGGGAGCACTATTACCATAGAATATTTTAATAATCATTTTGTTTTAAATGCCCTGAAAGATCAAATAATTTGTGTAAAAATAAATAATATAAAAACAAGTAGCTACAGTATTGATGATACGATTTTAACAATAACCGCCCCAAATCTAAGTATTGGAGATACCATTTCTGTAGAGTCAATAGATACGCATTTTGATTTATCTCAGCATAAAGATAAAGCGATTGTATCTGTTAGTGTTGATGGTGTTGAAATTTCTTCTAGTAATTATATATTTGATACAGATGGTATATTAACTATTAATTATAATATCAAGTCTGGAGATAAGCTTATCGTCAAATTAGTGAATAATAATTTTATTGTATCTCAAAAGAAAGACGAAATATTATCCGTTAGTATTGATTCAGAAAAAATATCAAATAGCAATTATGTTTTTGACAATAATTCTAACACATTAACTATCACTGCGCTAGATTCATTGTTTAACGGAGAGCAAGTTACGCTAGAATCTTGTGATAATTATTTTATCTTAAACCAATTAAAAGATATAATATCATCTGTTATTGTTGACGGTCGTAGAATCAATGATGATAAGTTTAGTTATGCAAATAATAGGCTACATATAGAGCCAGATTGTTTAACATCAAATAGTAATATAACGGTAATATCTGTTGATAACCATTTTTATCTAACATCATTAGATGGGGAAATTAATTCTATCAGTGTAGATAAAATTGATTTAACCGAAGGTGAATACGCGATCCATTCTAATTTATTGACTATTAATAGTAAAAGTTTAAAGCCAAATAGTGTTGTTTCAATAAAAACAATTAATAATAAATTTTATCTACCCGACATACAAAACAATTCGTCCATGTCAGTTATGATTAATGGAAATAAAACAGAAAATTATACATTTGCTGCAGATGTGCTTGTTGTGTCAGATAAGCTACGCATAGACGATGTTGTATCTATTGAACTTATTGACAACCATTTTACAGTTATGAATGAAGTAGGAGCAAGACGTGTTGTTGAACTATCTACAGACGGCCTATATTTTGAACAGATACAAGAAGGGGAAGATGGTTATGATTATGATAGTGAAACAAAAACTCTAATAATTAATGTCGCTCTTAAAAATGGAGATAAAATAAAAGTTATAAATGTCGATTCTACAGATGCATTATTAATTGTTAGTGAGAATACTAAAGATGGGGAAATATTGATTGGCGATGTCACTCCAACCTTAAAGTCTTATATTCCAAAAATCGGAGAATATGTTGTTAAGATAAATGGATATACAGACATTTTGAAAGAACTATATCAACTAATAGATGAAAGATTGACCGAAGAAAATTCTGTACCAGATGAGTATAAAATTACTGAGAAAATAGTAACGCCAGAAAACTTTAACGAACAAAATTTGTATTTGCCAGAAGCGAACATAGAAAATTTAGGAGAGGTATATAAAATAATCAATCAGGACAGTAATGGAAAAGATGTCGCCTATAAATATTATGTTTGTGAAATGAAAATGTCAACGTATACTGATGACGATGGCAAACAACAGCAAAAATATGAGTATGTCTGGAAAGAGCGAGATATGGTTTTTGGTGGAGATGGGATTAATTCTCTAAAAGAAAAAATAGATATTTATTCCGCTATTAATGATATTCAAATCGCCGCAGAATGGGACAAAAAACCAGAAGGAAGCGACGAAAAAGAAAGTTATACACACAACTGGAATAACCTTCAAAAATTCAAAAAAGAATTAGAAGAAAAACAGCAAACGGTTGATAACATTGAATTAAAAATACAAGACACTAAAAATAAAATTCAACTAATATCCGATGATGTCAATGTAAATAAAAACTTTTCTCCAGAAAGTCTAGACAGACTATCTTTATTTTTGCGTGAAGATGAATATTCTGATGATTGTTTTTGCATTACAGATATTGACACGGATTTGGACGTAATTTCCGGCACTCTTCCGTTTCGCTATCGAATACAATGTCGATGATATGGGTCTTTCGATTCGCATGCCGGC